>Ga0116157_10002234_pt1 | contig 18944 bp, 12 predicted proteins | sample AD_UKC048_MetaG_FD_89882 | JGI IMG/M metagenome (GOLD analysis project Ga0116157, IMG submission 89882) | Active sludge microbial communities of municipal wastewater-treating anaerobic digesters from USA - AD_UKC048_MetaG | ecosystem: Engineered > Bioreactor > Anaerobic > Digestate | place: USA...
ATTGCCAACGCGAGCACCTTTGGAGCCAAGGCGGCGCGTGCGGAATTCGGCGACATGTATGCCACCGCGATTGGTGGGGCCGGCTCCACCGGCGCCGGCATCGGCGTCAACCTGCTGACCGTGGCGCAGCAGTTCACGCAGGGCAACATCACCACGACGGGTAACCCGATGGATCTTTCGATCAACGGGCGGGGCTTCTTCCAGGTGGCCAGCCAGAGCGGCGAGACCCTCTACAGCCGCAACGGGCAGTTCAAGCTCGACCGCGAGGGCTATGTGGTCAACAACACCGGCGACAAGCTGCTGGCCCAGGGCTGGGACGAGGCGGCGGGTCGGGCGGCAGGCGATGCGGCTCCCATCCGGCTGCAGAGCGGTCTGGGTGACCCGGTCGCCACCGGCGCCGGCAGCGATCCCGCGCTGCGCGGCGTGAGGCTCGCGATCAACCTCGATGCACGCAAGGACGTGCCGACGCCAGCCATGTCGTTCACGCAGCCCGACAGCTACAACTTCTCGACGTCGCAGACGCTTTACGACAGTCAGGGCGCGCCGCTGACGATGAACTACTACTTCCGCAAGACGGCCGCTAATGCGTGGGACGTCTACGCCTCCATCAACGGGCAGGCTTTCGACGGCCCGGCGCCCGCAACCGGCCTCGTGACGGCGATGACCTTCGACGCCGAAGGCAAGCTGACGGCACCGCTGGTTGCCCCGACCATCGACATCATCGACCCGCGTGCGGCGCCCCTGGCGACGCCGCTGTTCGCTGCGCTGCCGATCAACCTCGACGGCAGCAGCCAGTACGCGGCAGGATTCAGCATCTCCGAACTCAAGCAGGATGGCTTCTCATCCGGCGAACTGACGGGCATCACCTTCGATGGCTCCGGCGTCGTCAAGGCCAGCTATTCCAACGGCCGCTCGTCGAACCTGGCGCAGCTGCAACTGGTCGATTTCACCAACCTGCAGGGTCTGCAGCCCCTGGGCGCCAACCTGTGGAAGTCCACCTATGCCTCCGGCGATCCGACCGGCGGCGGTGCACCGGGCAGCAGCACCTACGGAGCCTTGCAGGCGGGCGCGCTGGAGGAGTCCAACGTCGACCTGACCGGCGAGCTGGTCAACCTGATCACGGCGCAGCGCATGTACCAGGCCAACGCGCAGACCATCTCGACGCAGAGCGAGGTCCTGCGGACCTTGACCAGCCTGCGCTGATCGTTGCCGAGCCACTGACCCTGAACCCCGTCTGAGAGGAGCAGCCGATGGATCGCATGATCTACCTGTCGATGTCCGGTGCGAAGGCGATGATGCAGCGCCAGGACACGCTGGCGCACAACCTCGCGAACGTGTCGACGCCCGGCTTCCGCGCCGAGCTGCAGGCTTTCCGGGCGGTTCCGGTCCAGGGCAGCGGTGCGAGCACCCGCGTCTACGCGCTCGAATCGACGCCAGGCTACGACGCCTCGCCGGGTCCGGTGACTGCCACCGGTCGCAATCTCGACGTGGCCGTCAAGGGCAATGCCTGGCTGGCGGTTCAGGGGCTCGACGGCACCGAGGCTTACACCCGTGGCGGATCGCTCGAACTGTCCGCCGACGGCACGCTGACCACCCGCAACGGCCTCACCGTGCTCGGTGATGGCGGTCCGATCCAGGTTCCGCAGAACAGCGAAGTCGCCATCGGCGAGGACGGCACGATCAGCGCACGCGCGGGCAACACGCCGCCGACGGTGGTCGGTCGCCTGAAGCTGGTGACCTCCGAGGCCCCGCTCACCCGCGGCGAGGACGGCTTGTTCCGGGCCGCCGACGGTGACCTGCCCGCCGATGCGACTGCCCGCGTGCAGGACGGGGCGCTGGAAGGCTCGAACGTCAGCTCGGTCGAGACCATGGTGGCCATGATCAGCGCCGCCCGTCAGTTCGAAGCCCAGATGAAGATGATGCAGACCGCCAAGGACGATGAGTCCGCCGCGGCGCAATTGCTGTCGATGAGTTGATGGGCTCGACCCCGCACGACGTCCCGACAGTTTGAAACCGCCTGAACCAGGACCCTCGCCATGATGCGTTCTCTGTGGATCTCCAAGACAGGGATGGAAGCCCAGCAAACCCAGCTGGACACCATCTCGCACAACCTCGCCAACGTCTCGACCAACGGCTACAAGAAGTCGCATGCGGTGTTCGAGGACCTGATGTACCAGAACATGCGCCAGGCCGGCGCCAACAGCACCGAACAGACCACGCTGCCGACCGGCTTGCAGCTCGGACTCGGCACCCGCGCGGTGGCCACCTCGCGCAGCTTCGCGCAGGGCAACCTGCAGCAGACCACCAATCCGCTGGACGTGGCGGTGCGGGGCAACGGCTTCTTCGAGGTGCAGATGCCCGACGGCACCACCGGCTACACCCGCGACGGCTCGTTCCAGGTCAGCTCGACCGGTCAGCTGGTGACGAACAACGGATACACCGTCAGTCCGGGCATCACGATCCCGACGACGGCACAGAGCATCACCATCGGCAGCGACGGAACGGTCAGCGTGGCGCTGCCCGGACAGGCGCTGCCGCAGACGGTGGGTCAGCTGCAACTGGCCAACTTCATCAATCCGGCCGGTCTGGAGCCCAAGGGACAGAACCTGTTCGCCGAAACCGCCTCGTCGGGCACGGCGACCACCGGAGCGCCTGGCGCCAACGGGCTCGGTGCGCTGCAGCAGGGCTTTGTCGAGACCTCCAACGTCAACGTGGTCGAGGAACTGGTTTCGATGATCCAGACCCAGCGCGCCTACGAGCTGAACTCCAAGGCGATCACGACCTCGGACGAGATGCTGCAGAAACTGGGGCAGCTGTGAACGTCCTGCTTGCAACTCATTTCCTGCAGCCATCGGTGCTGGCGCGTCGGGTGCTTGCCGGTCTCGGCCGCACCGGTCTGTGCCTCGGCATCGTCGCGCTCACCGGCTGCGAGATCATGCGGCCGAAGGTCGATGTCGCGGTGCCGACGAGTGCGACACCGGTCGCCGTCGCGGCACCGGCGGTCAACAACGGGGCGATCTTCCAGGCTGCGCAGTACCGGCCGCTGTTCGAGGATCACCGCGCCCGGCTGGTGGGCGACACGCTGACGGTGCAGATCGTCGAGAAGGTCTCGGCCACGCAGAAGAGCACCAGCACGATCGACAAGACCGGCAAGGTGAGCTCCAGCCTGACTGCAGCGCCTTTCCTGCCGCCACGCCTGTTCAGTCGCGCCGGGGCCACCGGCGACTCGAGCAACACCTTCGAGGGCAAGGGCAGCACCGAGAACACCAACGATTTCTCCGGGGTGATCACCGCCACCGTGACCGGCGTGCTTCCGAACGGCCACCTGCTGGTCTCCGGCGAGAAGCAGATCGGCGTCAACGAGAACGTCGACGTGCTGCGCTTCTCGGGCCAGGTCGATCCGCGTTCGATCCAGCCGGGCAATTCGGTGGCGTCTGCACAGATCGCCAACGTGCGCCTGGAGCACAGGGGGCGGGGTGCGCAGGCCGAAGCTCAGGTAATTGGCTGGTTGGCACGGTTCTTTTTAAGCGTTCTGCCGATTTAAGTCTGTCCAGAATCGGATGCAACAAGGGGTGCATCCGGACATGGACAGGACCGAAAGACTCGTAGGCAGGCTGCTCTGGCTCGGCATATTTGCCGCCAGCGCTGCAGTGTGGTGGCCCGCACCGGCAATGGCCGCACGCATCAAGGAAGTGGCATCGGTCCAGGGGGTGCGCAGCAACCCGCTGGTCGGCTACGGCCTCGTGGTCGGCCTCGACGGGACCGGCGACCAGACGACCTCGGCACCGTTCACCACGCAGAGCATCAACTCGCTGCTGCAGCAGCTCGGCGTCACCGTGCCGTCGGGCACCAACATGCAGCTGAAGAACGTGGCAGCCGTCATGGTCACCGCCCAGTTGCCGGCGTTCGCGCAGCCCGGGCAGACGATCGACGTCAATGTCTCCTCGCTGGCCAACGCCAAGAGCCTGCGCGGCGGCATGCTGATCGCGACCCCGCTGAAGGGCGCCGACGGCCAGATCTATGCGCTGGCGCAGGGCAGCCTGATCGTCGGCGGCGCCGGCGCTTCGGCCGGTGGATCCAAGGTGCAGATCAACCACCTCAGCGCCGGCCGCGTCCCCGAAGGCGCCACCGTCGAGCGCGCTGTACCGACCCCTCTGAACCAGGGTGACAGCCTGCAGCTCGATCTCAATGCCAGCGACTACAACACCGCCCGCGAAGTCGCGCGCGCCATCAACAACCGCATGGGCGGCGCCATCGCCCAGGCTGTCGACGGCCGCCGCGTGCACGTGCGCATGCCCGAGTCGCCGGATGCGCGGGTCTCGTTCATGGCGGAGATCGAGAATCTCAACGTCGACCTGGCCAGTCCGGCTGCCCGGGTCATCATCAATGCACGCACCGGCTCGGTGGTGGTGAACGAGGCGGTCACGCTTTCAGCCTGCGCGGTCGCGCACGGCAACCTGTCGGTCACGATCAACAGCACGCCGCTGGTCAGCCAGCCCAATCCGCTCTCGCAGGGCCAGACGGTGCAGGCCGAGAAGAACGACATCACGATCCGGCAGGAGCCGGGATCGCTGATCCAGTTGCCAGCTGGCACCAAGCTGGCTGACGTGGTGAAGGCGCTGAACTCGCTGGGAGCGACGCCTCAGGACCTGCTCGCGATCCTGCAGGCGATCAAGTCGGCCGGCGCGCTGAATGCCGAACTGGAGGTGATCTGATGTCGCTTTCCTCGCCATCGTCCCTGTCCTCGATGCTCGGCGGATCGGCGAGCGCGACTGGCGCAGGCACCGCCTCTGCGGCGATCGACACGCGCGCCCTCGCGGCGTTGCGCAATTCCGCTTCTCGCGACCCGAAGGCCGCGATCAGGGAGACCGCGAAGCAATTCGAGACGATGTTCATGCAGCAGCTGATGAAGGGCATGCGCGAGGCGCAGGCTGCGATGTCGTCAGGGCTGATGGAGAACTCGGCCACGAAGCTCGGCACGGAAATGCTCGACTCCGAATACGCCAAGCAGATGAGCGGTGCGCCTGGCGGCCTGGCCGACGTGATCGCGAGGCAGCTCGAGCGGCAGATGGTCGGCTCGACCCCGGCCGACACGGCAGGCTCCGCGTCGCGCGTCTCGCCGGCGCCGGCGGCCGGTGTGCCGCAGTCATCGCTCGGCCCGACACCCGGCACCCGCCAGGTCGACTTCGTTCAGCGACACACCGATGCCGCGCGCGCTGCCGAGGCACAGACGGGCATACCCGCCGGCTACATGGTGGCGCAGGCGGCTCACGAATCCGGCTGGGGCAGGCGCGAGATCCGCAACGCGGACGGGACGAGTTCGTTCAACGTGTTCGGCATCAAGGCGGGCGCCGGCTGGAGCGGTCCGGTGGCTGAAGTCACCACGACCGAATACGTCAACGGCGCACCCCGCAAGATGACCGCGAAATTCCGCTCGTACGAGTCGTACGAGGCGGCGTTCAACGACTACGCCCAGTTGATGAAGGACAGCCCGCGTTACAGCCAGGTGATGGCGCAGGCCAGCACCGGAACGGTCTCTGCCGCGGGCTTCGCGCAGGGCCTGCAGAAGGCGGGCTACGCCACCGATCCGGCCTACGCCGACAAGTTGACCCGCGTCATCAACACCACGCTGCGCCTGCAGCGTGTGATGACGACCTGAAGATCCGAAGGACTGCAGCACCATGGGAACCGGAGCACTGTCGTCGCTGGGCGTGCGGGCACTCGCCGCAAGCTACTCCCAGTTGCAGACCACGGGCCACAACATATCCAACGCCAACACGCCGGGATATTCGCGGCAGGAGGCCCAGTTGCAGACTGCCGGCGGGCAGTTCACCGGCGCCGGATTCTTCGGACGTGGCGTCGACGTGACGACGGTCGCGCGGGCACACGACGATTTCCTGACGCGCGAGGCCGCACTGTCGAAGGCGCAGGCGTCCTTCGACACCGCGCGAAGCGAGCAGTTGCAGCGGCTGGAGAAGGTCTTCACCACCGGGGAGACCGGCCTGGGATACACCGCGGCACAGTTCTTCAGTGCATTCGCGGACATCGCGAACAAGCCGCAGGACGAATCCGGGCGCCAGGTCGCGCTGTCGCAGGCGGGCCAGCTGGCGTCGCGCTTCAATGCGGCCGCCGAGCAGCTCGACGACATGCAGGCGGGCATCAGCGCGGATCTGAAGGCCTCGGTGGCCCAGGTCAACGTGCTCTCGCAGCGTATCGCGACGCTGAACCAGCGCATATCCGATGCACGCGGGCTCGGCCAGCCGCCCAACGACCTGCTCGACCAGCGCGAACTCGCGATCAGCGAGCTCAGCGAGTTCGTGCAGGTGACCACGATCGAGGCGGAGGACGGCAGTCTCTCGGTCTTCATGGGCGGCGGTCAGGCCATCGTGCTCGGTGCGCAGACGACAGCCCTGGCCGCGATGACCGACCCGTACGACGTGTCTCGCGTGGCGATCGGCATCAGCGGTCCGGGTGGCGACCAGCGGCTGCCAACCTCGCTGCTGCAAGGGGGCTCGATTTCCGGTTTGATTTCCTTCCAGTCCAGGGATCTGACCGACGCGCGCAACCTGCTCGGCCAACTGGCGTTGGCCATCGGCCAGCAGGTCAACGATCAGCAGGCCCGAGGTCTCGATCTGCTCAACCAGCCTGGCGCGGCGATGTTCCGCTTCGGCGCGGCCTCGGGTCTGCCGGTGCTGGCGGGTCGGGCATCCACGGCCAACACCGGAACCGGCACCGTCTCGATGACGCTGCAGTCGCCGGCCACGCTCGATGCGGCACAGGTCAGCAGCGTCCAGGCCAGCGATTACGAACTGCGTGCCGACGGCCTGGGCGGCTTCCAGCTTTTCCGTCTCAACGGCGGGAGCGTCGATCCGCAGTACGCGCCGCAAGCGGTCGCCAACGGAGATCTGGTCGACGGATTCCTGATCAGCATCGGTGGCGCTGCAGCCGCGGGCGACCGCTTCCTGCTGCAGCCCGCGGCCAGCGCGGCACGCGACATCCATGTCGACATCAGCAACCCGAAGCTCATCGCTGCGGCATCGCCTCTCAGCGCGACATTGGCGGTGGGCAACCTGGGGACCGGATCGGTGGCTTCGCTGGTCGCCGACAGCGCCACGGCCGGAACCAACCCCAATCTGCCCGCGACACTGAGCTTCCAGGCGACTGCGACGCCGGGTCAGTTCGCCTACACCTGGCAGGACGGCACAGGCACCAGCGCCCCCGTGGTGTGGCAGCCGGGCCAGGCCATCGATTACCCCGGCAGCACGCCGACGGACGGTTTCACGATCACGATCACCGGCGTGCCCGCTGCCGGAGACAGTTTTTCAATCCTGCGCAACACCTACCCGCTGGCCGACAACAGGAACGCCAACGCCATGCTGTCGCTGCGCGACGCTCCGCTGGTCGGCGCGATCTGGAGCGGTGCCAGTCTGCAACCCGGCACCGACGTGACCGATGCGTACGCGAACATCCTCGGCAACATCGGCGTGCGCGTGCAAAGCGCCAGGGCCGCGGCCGATCTGTCGACCGCGGTGGCTGACGATGCCGAACTCAGCCGCTCGAGTCGTTCCGGCGTCAACCTCGACGAAGAGGCAGCGCGACTGATCCAGTACCAGCAGTCGTACCAGGCGGCAGCCAAGATGCTCCAGGTGGCGCAGTCGATCTTCGAGACGCTGCTGCAGACCGCCCGGTGAGCCGGAATCCGCCGCTTTCCCAGACTGAGACACCGACATGCGAATCAGCACCGCCAACCAGTACGACGCGACGATCGACAACATCCAGCGTCGCCAGCTCGGCATGAGCGAGGCGCAGACGCGGCTCACCAGTGGCAAGCGGGTCCTGCGGGCCAGCGACGACCCGGCCGCCGCGGCGCGTGCCGAACGTGCGCTGGCGACCGAACTGCGGAGCACGACATCGCAGCGCAGCGCCGAGGCCAGCCGCGTGCTCGCCAGCCAGTCGGAGAGCGCGCTGGGCGATGCGCAGGAATTGCTGCAACAGGCCCGCGAGGCGATGGTCGCTGCAGGCAACGCCAGCTACACCGACGCGGAACGCGGGATCCAGGCCGACAAGCTCAAGGGCCTGCGCGAGGCGCTGCTGGCGGTGGCCAATCGCTCGGACGGCTCGGGCAGCTTCCTCTTCGGCGGCCAGGGATCCAATCAGCCGCCCTTCATCGACAGTCCGGCACCTGCCGGCGTGCAGTTCAGCGGCGTCGCCGGACAGACCATGACCGACGCGGACACCTCGTTGCCGCTCACGTTCGACGGGCCGGGGGCCTGGCTGACCGCGCGCACCGGCAACGGCGTGTTCCTGACCCGTTCGGCCGGCAACAGCGTCACCGGCCAGCCGGTGACCGGTGCCGTGATCGATTCCGGCAGCGTGAACGACCCGTCGGCGCTGTTCCCGGTGGCCGATACCGGTTACCGCGTCAAGTTCACCAGCGCCACCACGTACGACATCGAGAGCTTCCCGCTGGCCACGCCCGCCGTCGTGACACCCGTCACCAACGGCACCTACATGGACGGCCGATCGATCGACCTCAACGGCATGAGCTTCACGATCACCGGGACGCCAGCCACGGGCGACCAGTTCGAGATGACGCCATCGACGCCGTCGCTGAGCGTGTTCGATGTGCTCGACGACGCGGTCGCCAACCTGAGGACGACCGGGCGCACCGGTGCGCAGATCGCTCAGGCCACCAGCGACGGCCTGCGCGACGTCGATGCCTCGATGGGCAACCTGCGCACGGCGAGATCGGCCGCCGGCGAAGTGCTGAACCGCATCGACACCGCGTTCGAGCGGTTGGCAACGCAGAAGCTCAATGCCCAGACCGAGCGGTCGAATGCCGAGGACCTGGACCTGGTCGAAGCGATCTCCGATTTCAACAACAAGCAGACCGGCTACGATGCTGCACTGAAATCGTATTCGCTGGTCCAGAAGCTGTCGCTGTTCCAGTACCTCAATCCGTGACCGCCACCGCCGGCTCTGCGCGGGCCGGGCGTTCCACTGCGTAGGAGTTGTTGTGTCGGACGAGATCCTGGGTCAGGTGGCGCTGGGCTATTCGGCGTTCATCGATCGCAACCGGGCAGTCACCGCGACGCGCCTGACCGTCTTCCCGTTGAAGCCCGACCTGGTGCTAGACGCGGCGCAGTTGCTGCAAGCCGTCGGTTCGGTGTGGCCCCCCGAAGGCGGGCGGGTGTCCTTGAATGTCACCAGCGAGAGCCTGCTCCAGGATCTGCTGCGCACGACTCCCTCGCACAACCTGATGGTCGAGGTGCCGGCGTTCATGGCAGCCGACCCGGCGAACACCGAATCCATCGTCGCGCTGCACGCCCACGGCACGACCCTGATGCTCAAGGGACGCCCTCTCAAGGAGTTGCCGCGCGAGGTGTTGCCCTGCTTCAAGCAGGCCATCATCGATCTGGCCGACGATCGCCGCATCGGGCCGGCCGGAACCGCACCTGCAGGCGTGACGCGCAGCATCCCGCACGTGCTTTCGGGCATTCATTCCGTGGCCGACATGGAAGGCGCATTCGAGCGCGGAGCCATTGCTGTCCTGGGCTGGCCGATTGGCGATGAAATCAGCGAGCGACCGAAGGGTTCGCGCGAGAAGTCTGCGCCGATCGACTTGCAGACCGTCGTCGAACTGATGAGCCAGGTCGACCGGGAAGAGCCGGTGGAAAAGCTGGAGAACACGCTCAAGCGGGATCCGTCGCTGGGCTTCAAGGTCCTTCGATACATCAATTCGCCGGCCTTCGGCTTGTCGGTCGAGATCAGCTCCTTCAGCCACGCGGTGATGCTGCTCGGATACCAGCGGCTCAAGCGCTGGCTGGCGCTGCTGTTGGCCACCGCGAGCAAGGAACCGAACATGAAGGCGGCGATGTTCGCCTCCGTGCGTCGCGGGCTGCTGATGGAGGAACTGGCGCGCCACATCGGCGACCAGGAAATGCGCAACGAGTTGTTCATCTGCGGCGTCTTCTCGCTGCTGGACCGCCTGTTCCAGCAGCCGCTGGCCGAACTGCTGCGAACGGTGCCCGTGCCCCAGCGGGTGCACGAGACACTGATCGACGGCACCGGACCGTATGCGCCTTACTTCCGGCTGGTCCAGGCGATCGAGGCCGAGTCGCTGTACGACTTCCGCGAGTGTGCGGAGGCCCTGATGATGGATGTGCGCGAGATCAACCGTGCCGAACTTCGTGCACTGGCATCGGCGGCGGATCTCGACTGAAATGCCTTGAAGCATGCTGTTGCGCCGGCCCTTCCGGCGCACGATAGATTCGCCGACATGACTCCGGAAACCGCGACGTGGTGACCTCGATGGATGGCAGCGCCAACCTGCAGTCGCTGCAACAATTCTTCGATCACCTCTCCGACGGGGTGCTGCTGTTCGACCGGCGTGCCCTGGTGATCTTTGCCAACACCGCCGCGCTGCGCCGGCTGCCCGGCGTCGTCGACAGATCGCTCGCGCAGTGGGAGCCCGCCTTGGGTGCGCCCCTGGTCGAATGGCTGCGCCAGGCGATCGCCGGGTCGCCCGGTGCGATGCGCATGCCGGGTCAGGCCGCGGCTCGATCGGCGGTGGCGGCGCGTCGTCTCGCCTCGCAGGCGCCGCCGCCGGCCCTCCTCGCGGACGGGCAGGTGGCCGACGCGGCCTGGCAGGCCCTGGGCACGGGCCTGTATGCGTTGCGCTTGCACTGGCGCGACGGCCGCGCACGCGCCGCCGGTGACCCGGGCGCCGGGCCATCGGCACGTGATCATCCGCAGCGCGCCGATCACGCGCAGCCGCCGGTCGCTGCGCTACCGCCGACGATCGCCGGTCCGGTGATCGCCGAGCTGATGCAGGTGCTCTGGAACTCGCCGTTCCCCGCGATGCTGCAGGACAGCCGGATGCGCATCGTCGATGTGAATCAGGCGTTCGTGGCGTTCTGCGGGTACCCGCGCGAGCAACTCGTCGGCAGCGACCCGATTGCCCTTGAACCCGAGGAGGATCGAGCCAGCAGTCTCGAATTGCGCGAGCGCTGGCAGGACCCTTCGAGGCGAGATGCCGAACCCGCGCTGGTCAGCCGTCGCATCGTTGCAGCCGACGGCCGCGAGCGCTGGTTCCGGGCGACGCGCAGCGCGCTGACGGACGAGAACGGCCGCGTCTTCAAGATGTCGGTCCTGCAGGACAGCACCGCCGAGCACGTTGCTCGCGAGCGGGCTGACCGCTCGGCCCGCGAGATCGACGACTGGTTCGACCTGAGCCCCATCGGCATGGTGCTGTTCGACGAGGCGGGCCTGCTGGTGCGAACCAACCCGGCCTTCGATGCACTGGCTGGGGTGGTGCCGACGGAATTGTCCGAGGCGTCGCCGGAACTTCGCCAGCTGCTGGGATGGACAGATCAGGGGCCGTCGCCCGCGCTGGAGCCGTCTGCCCATCCCGTGGTTGCCCACGGCTGGCTTCCACAGCCGCAGGGCGGGCTGCGGCGGTTGCGCTCGATCGTGCGGTGCTACACCACGCCGGGTGGTGCGCGGCGCCACATGGCGATTCTCGAAGACCGCAGCGCCGAGGAAGAGCGCGACCTGGCCCAGATGCAGATCGGCGCGCTGATGGATACCGCCGGCGTCGGACTCGCCACGTTCCAGGAAACCTCCGGCTGGGTTCGACAGCGGCAGCTGCCGGCGGCAGAGGAACGTGCCGACGAGGCCTCGGTGCCGACATCGGCGGCACTGCAATCGATCAGTCGCGACATCGTGGCCGAAGAATCGATGGCCGAATACGACACGCTGCAGCAGGCCCTGCGTACGGCGCAGCGTGCCGAGGTGCGCTACGCGATCCGCCACCCGCAGCTCGGCCTGCGCTGGCTGCTGACCCGGGTCGAACCCGCCACGCTGGCTTCCGGCAAGCGCACCACCTCGGTGGTGACGCTGGACATCACCGAGCAGCACCAGACCCAGCAGCGCAGCGAGCAATTGCTGCGCGAGCTCACTACCATCCTCGAGAGCACCTCGGCCGGCATCGCCTACATCCGCGGCGACGTGCTGGTGCGCTGCAATCGTCGGTTCGAGGCGATGCTCGGTCTGCCTTCGGTCGGCATCGCCGGCAGCGGCATCCAGGAACTGTTCGGCAGTTCGCCTCAGGGGCAGCGCATTGCCGACGAGACGCTGCAGGCGCTTTCCGCCGGCCTGATCTTCGAGACCGAGTTCTCGATGGAGCCCGCCGCCGCCTCGGCAGCCGGTGCGCCGGTCAACGGCAGCCACACGCCGGGGCCGACCCGCTGGTATGCGCTGTCGGTGCGGCGCACCGGCCCGGTGTCGGAACAGATCGAGGCGATCGCGGTGCTGTCCGACATCACGCGGCTGAAGGCTCAACAGGTCGAGCTGGAGCAGCTCGCGCGTGACCGCGAACTGATGTTCAGCCTGTCGGAGGTGGGCATCGCGTTCCTCCGCGAGGGTGTGCTGCAGCGTGTCAACGATGCGCTCGCGCAGCTTGCGGGGTATCCGGCTGCCGAACTGCAGGGACTGGCGCTGAGTTCGCTGTTCGCTGATGCCGATGAGCACGAACGCCTCTCGGCACAGGAGCAGAACGCGCTGCTCCAGCACGGCCGCTGGATCGGCGAGCGACAGCTGCACCAGCGCGACGGACGGGTCGTGTGGGTTCAGGTGAGCACGCGGCTGGTCGGAGACGACCCGTCGGGCGGCGTCATCGCGTCGTTCGTCAACGTCGATGCGCGGCATCGCGCCGAGCACGCCGTGGCGTTGCAGGCGAACCGCACACGAGCCATCCTGGATTCGGTGCTGGTCGGCATCGTCACGGTCGGCCCGCGCGGCATCGAGTGGATGAACCGCTCGGCCCGCCGCATGTTCGGCGCGGATCTGGGCGACTTCATCGACCAGCCCATCAGCACGGTGGCGACGCCCGAACCCGATCATCCGTTCCGGCGCACCCAGTACCTCGAGGACCTGATCGAGGGCGAGGCCGAGACTTTCGAATGCCGCGTCAAGGCGCGCGACGGGCGCGAGTTCTGGGTGGTCGGCAACGCGGTCGTCACCGGTCGCGAATCGCGCGGACGCCAGCTCACCTATGCCTTGCTCGACATCGAGCAGCGCCGCCGGGCAGAGGCCCGCATCGAGGAGGCGCAGGCCTCGCTGCAGCGCATCATCGAAGCCGCGCCAATGGCGATCACGGTGCGCGATGCGCGCACGCTGCGCATCCTGCAGGCCAACGTGGTTGCGGCCCACAGCATCGACATGACGCCAGAGCAGATCGTCGGGCGTTCGCCCGAGGAGATGTTCGCACCCGATGACGCCGCACAGCGCCGCCTCGACATGGAGAGTGCGCTGCGCGCGAGCGTGGTCACGCAACGCGAGTACCGCTCGACCGAGCAGGGCGAGGCACGGGTGTGGGATGCCCGCTACCTGCCGCTCGCCGCGCCGGGCCAGGCACCCGACCAGTTGCTGATGGTGGCCACCGACGTGACGGAACAGCGCGCGGCCGAGCAGGCCAAGTTCGATGCGGCCATCGCGCAGCGCGAGATGCTGGTCAAGGAAGTTCATCACCGCATCAAGAACAACCTGCAGGGCGTGGCCGGGCTGCTGCAGCAGATCGGTACCCGCAAGCCCGAGATGGCCGAGGCGATGTCCGAGGTGGTCGGGCAGGTGCAGGCGATCGCCCAGGTCTACGGGCTGCAGGTCGGCGCGGGCGGACCGTTGCATGTCACCGGTGTCGTCGAAGCGATCGCCGGCTCGGTGCAGCGCACGTTCGGGCACCCGATCCGCTTCACCGTGCAGGGCGAGCATGCGGACCAATGGGTGCTGCCCGAGGCGGAGTCGATTCCGATCGCGCTGACCCTCAATGAATTGCTGACCAACGCGATCAAGCACAGCCTGAAGCAGCATCGCGAGGCGAAACCCGCTCGCGACAGCGCGGTGCCTGCGGTCGAGTGCACTCTGTTCTGCGAGGACACCGGCGTGCGCATCGTGATCCGCAACCGTGCAAGCCTGCCCGACGGGTTCAACCTGTCGCGCGTTCCGGGTGGCGTGTCGGGCCTGGGTCTGGTCCGGGCCCTGCTGCCCAGGCGTTGCGCGAAGCTGACCATCGAGCCGGACACGGATGGAGAGGACGTCGTTGCCACCGTGTCGATCGGCGCGCCTGGGGTCGTGTTCGCCGGGCGCCTCGCGGCAGACGTGCCGGCACGCTGACCGCGATCCCCGCCTGCAGGAGGGGTCGGGCCGGCGTCTGGCTGTTCACCGGAAGGGCTTTCGGACAGAATCCACACCTCTGACGAAGGTGCCGATCGCGGCGCTGTGGTCACCGAGATCTCTTACAGGCAAGCCGGCTCAGCAGGAAGCAACAGGTGTCAATCGTCCAGGAACAGCGGGGTCACAACGGCAAGATCCTTGTCGTGGACGACGATCGTCTGGTGCTCGCCACGCTGGCGCATGGCCTGACCGAAGCGGGCTACGAGGTGATCGACGCGGACAACGGCGACGACGCCATCCTGTTGGCGCGGGAGCACCGTCCCGATCTCGCGTTGCTCGACATCCGCATGGAAGGCATGAGCGGATTCGACGTCGCTGCCTACCTGCGCGAGTATTGCAAGATGCCCTTCATGTTCCTGTCGGCGTTTTCGGACGATGACACGGTGCGGCAGGTGCACGAACTGGGTGCCGTCGACTACCTGGTGAAGCCGCTGGACATCGGGCACATCGTTCCGGCGGTTCAGGCCGTGTTCGCCCGGCTTCGCGCGACTTCGGGTGCCGCGGTGTCCGGCGAAGCACCAAAGCCGCAGCCCTCGGCGTCCTTGACCGACGCTTTGAAACCGGTCGAGGCGATGGCGGTCGGCGTGCTGATGCATCGGTTCTCGCTGACCCGAGCCGCGGCCCTCGAACGGCTGCAGCGCATGTCCACGTCGAACGGACGCACGACGGCCGACGAATCGGAACGCGTGCTTCAGGCCGTCGAACTGCTGTCCGGCTCGGCAGACCACTGAGCCCGCGCATCCCGGTGCCATCGCGGGCAGGCCGCGTCTGGTCCCGGGGCTACGGATTTCCGAGCGAGAAGTGGAAGCTCGCGCCCTGGCCCACCTCGGACTCGGCCCACACCTCGCCGCCATGCTTCTGCACGATGCGGCGTACTGAGGCCAGACCCACGCCGGTGCCCTGGAATTCGGTGGCGCTGTGCAGGCGCTGAAACACGCCGAACAAACGGTCGGCGTATCGCATGTCGAACCCGGCTCCGTTGTCCCGTACCGTGAAGCTCGGCGTGGTGGAGTCGGTGCAGCGTTCGAACCACACCTCCGGTTCGGTGCACTTGCCGGTGTACTTCCAGGCGTTGCCGAGCAGGTTTTCCAGCACCACCCTCAACAGGGTCGGATCGCCGTGGACCTGCATCCCCGGGTCGATGTGCATCTTGACCGCATGTTGCGGCCATTGCCGCCGCAGATCGTCCACCACGAAGCCGGCGAGTTGCGAGAGGTTGACCGGCTGTCGCGATACCGGCTTGGCCGACAACTGCGACAGCGCCAGCAAGGCGTCGATCATGCTGTTCATCCGGGCGGCGGCGCCCAGCACCCGGTCGAGGTGGTCATTGCCGACGCGGTCGAGCAGCCTCCCGTAGTCCTCCTTGACGATCTTCGTGAAGCCTTCGACCACCCGGATCGGGGCCCGCAGGTCATGGGACACCGTGTAGCTGAACGCCTCCGCATCCTGTTCGGCGGGTATCGCCAGCGGAGTCAGCGATGGCATGGCCAGCATGCCTTCGGTGGCAGGGATTGCCGCTTGCGTGGCGGGTCGGCCCGCCGGTTGCGGCGCAGCGCAGGCGCCAGGTTGCTCGCGCACGGTGCCCACATGCCCGATGAAGCCGCCCTGCTCGTCGTACACCGGCAGCGCGCGCAGCAACCCGAGTCGCACGCCGGATTCGGAGGCACGAAGGGCGATCAGCACATCCTCGGCCGGCTGCTGAGCCTCCAGTCGCTGTCGCAAGGCGGCGTGTTCGGTGGCGCCGGTCTGTCCAGTCTTCGGATTGGCTGCGTTGAACAGTGACCACACGGGCTGCGGGTCGCTGCTCAGCGGGGCCAACGAGGGCGGCGTGACCGTGCCTGCCGGCGGGATGAGGGACACGAGGCGGTGCTGACTGTTGGTGCGCCATTGCCAGACATCGAGCAGGCGCGCAAGCGCCGCGCCCTGATTCTGTTGACGCCTCAGGTCGGCCGCTTCCTCGCGGCACTTCTCTGCGCGGCGTTGCAGCGTGACAAGTCCCAGCAGCGCCAGCACGACGAATCCGATGCCGAGCGCGAAACCCAGACCGCTGGTCATCGAAGAGGCGGCAGTGCCGCCCTCGGCCGATACCGTGCCAGACCAGAATGCCAGCGGGGCCGATCCCAGGCACATGGCCCGCGTCGACCGATGCCCTGGCGGCTCAGCCGCCCTGTTATCGGCTGTCGTGTGCTGGCCGAGACCACAATTCATAGTGGGAGATTGTAGGCAGCACCCATCTGGGCACCAGTGCGTCCCGGCAGGCTTCGGCGCAGTGTCCGATGCGTGCGGGTTTCCGTCGCGAGCCTGTCGCGGGTCGACCTGGATTCAAGTTGAGGGCAAGGCGGTCGATACCACGATCACGGTCATCCCACTGCAGTAACCTTTGTCCGCCCCCTCATTCCAGATGCAACCCTCTCGGTACGTCCTTCCGGCCTCATTTCCGCACGGCACGAATTTTTCGGCTGACCACGGCGTTGCGTGCCTGGACGAAGCCCTCGGCCCTGCGTCTGAGGCACACTCTGGCATGCGCGAAGAACTGCTGTCCCCAGCTGTCGTTGCTGGCCTCTGCTCATGACGTCCCTGCCCTTGAGACCTTGTTCCGCCGTTGCCGGCCCGGAATCGTCCTCCGGCGGCTCTCAGGCATCGAATCCGTCCTTGCGTGGCCAGCTCGACGGTGAGGCCATCCGCCGCTTGCGTGAACTCGACCCCAGCGGCGAGAGCCACTTGCTGACGCGCGTGTTCAACGCCTTCGAGACTTCGCTGAACCGGTTGCTGCCCCAGTTGATCCAGGCGCGGGACGCCAACGACGCCTCCGGTGTGCGTCTCGTGGCGCACACGCTGAAGTCGTCTTCGGCCACGGTCGGTGCACTTGAGTTGTCGCGCCTGTGCGTGGCGGTGGAAGTGCAGGCTCGTGAAATGAGGCTTGACGAAGCCAGCGAGGGGATTGCACAGATCTTGCTGGAAGTCGAGGCCGTGCGTGTGTCGCTCGGCAATCTGTCACGGCGCTCGGACACCATCGCGGGTGCCGCATGATCCTCAATTCCAGCCAGCCCTCCGAGGACGACGTCACGTACCAGCCGCGTGTGCTGCTGGTCGACGACGACGAAGTCAACCTCCTGCTCACCTCGATCGCCCTGCGCGAACGCGGTTTCGTGATCACCGAGGCGGCGAGTGGCGAGCGTGCGCTGGAACTCCTCGCTGGCTGGCAGCCCGATGTCGTGGTGCTCGATGCCCTGATGCCGGGCATGGACGGTTTCGAGACCTGCCGACAGCTGCGTCAGACAGGAGCCTGTGCTTCGCTGCCGGTCCTGATGCTGACTGGACTCGACGACGACGCCTCGATCAACCGGGCCTATGAAGCCGGCGCCACCGACTTCTTCGTCAAGTCCAACCAGTGGAGTCTGCTGGCCGGGCGCCTGCGCTACCTGCTCAGGTCGTCGCGCACCCGGCTCGAACTCGAGTTGAGCCAGAGCCGCCTGGCCCGTGCGCAGGATCTGGCCCGCATGGGCAGCTTCGATTGGCGCATTGGATCCCCGGCACCCGTGTTTTCTGCCGAGGCCCTGCGCGTGTTCCAGCTGGAGCCGGGCACGGTCCTGCCGTTTCGAGATCTGCTGCGCATGATGCCCAAGGAAGAGCGACGCGGTAAGCGCGCGCTTCTGGCGGAAACGCTGCAAAGCAGGGGGGGGCTGACCCGCGATATTCCACTCGTGCTGGCCGATGGGCTGGTGCACATCATCCACACCGAGGCCTCGCCCGAGTACAACGAACTCGGTCAGTTGGTCGGCTATGCCGGCATCGTGCAGGACGTGACGGACCGGTGGAACGCCGAGCACAAGATCCGCCAGCTGGCCAACTTCGATTCGCTGACCGGCCTGCCCAATCGCAATCAGTTGATCGAACGCACCGAGCGTGCCCTCGAAGCGGCCCGCCGCATGGGGCATCAGGTCGGACTTCTGCTGATCGACCTTGACCGATTCAAGGTCATCAACGACACCCTCGGGCACGGCGCTGGCGACGAGTTGCTGATCGAGGTTGCGCGTCGTCTGCGTTCGTGCGTGCGGCATTCCGACCAGGTCACCGACAACCTGCTCGACTCGATGGGCACCCGTGCCTTCCGCACGCTGGAGGCCATGTGTCGCCTCGGTGGCGACGAGTTCGTCGCGCTGCTGCCGGAAGTGATCGACGAGCACGACGCCGAGATCGTCGCGGCTCGGGTGCTCGAACAGATGCGCGCACCGATCCATGTTGGTGGACAGGAGTGCTTCGTCACCGCGTCGGTCGGCATTGCGCTGTTCCCGCGCGACGGCATCAACGTTGCCGACCTGATCCGCAATTCGGACGTGGCGATGTTCGCGGTCAAGGCCCAGGGCCGCAACGCTGCCACCGTCTACCGGCCGCAGCTTGCCGGCAAGGGCCGCGAGAAACTCGAGCTCGAAAGTGCACTGCACAAGGCGATCGAGCGCAATGAACTGGTGCTGCATTACCAGCCGAAGATCGACGTGCGTGCCGCGCGCATGGTCGGCGTCGAGGCCCTGATGCGTTGGCAGCGCGGAAACGTGCTGGTGCCTCCAGGCGACTTCATCCCGCTGGCCGAGGAAAGCGGTCTGATCCGGCCGATGAGCGAATGGGCGATTCGCGAGGCCGCGCGCCAGGCCCGCGTCTGGCTCGACAGTTTCGGTTTCGCCGATTCGATCGCCGTCAACCTGCCCAGCCGC
>Ga0116157_10002235_pt1 | contig 18943 bp, 19 predicted proteins | sample AD_UKC048_MetaG_FD_89882 | JGI IMG/M metagenome (GOLD analysis project Ga0116157, IMG submission 89882) | Active sludge microbial communities of municipal wastewater-treating anaerobic digesters from USA - AD_UKC048_MetaG | ecosystem: Engineered > Bioreactor > Anaerobic > Digestate | place: USA...
AGGCGCCGGCAGGCCCCGACCATGCCCTTGAGTTGCGCGATCCAGGCATCGGCCGTCGCATCGATGCGACGGCCGATGCCTGGATCGCGCAACTCAAGGGCATGGTCGGGGCCTGCCGGCGCCTGCGCAGCGAGATGAGCCTGTCTCCGGACAAGCGGGTTCCGTTGATGGCACTGGGCGACGGCGCCTTTGTCTTGGCTGCCACGCCGCTGCTCAAGGTACTGGCCAAGGTCTCGGAGGTGCAGATTCACACCGACGAAGCGGCCTACGCGCAGGCCACACTCAATGCACCGGTCGTCGAGTTCGGCGGAACACGGCTCGCACTGCACGTCGAGATCGACGTCGCCGCGGAGACCGAGCGGCTGCGCAAGGAAATCACCCGACTGGAAGGCGAGATCACGAAGGGAACCGCCAAATTGTCCAACGAAAGCTTCGTTGCCCGCGCTCCGGCTGCGGTTGTGGCTCAGGAACAGGCGCGAATGGCCGAATTCACCGCCACGCGAGATCGACTCCAGGCGCAGGTACACCGGCTTTCGACCACGGCCTGACTCCATCGGGCACGGGAATCAAACCGTTACGTGACGCATCGGCCGTCCTGCACGGAGTTGTCTTTTTCGCGTGTGAGAATCATTTGAGAAGCGGTTCAACAGCTGAGACAACAGGAGTGCGCAGATGAAGATCAACAAAGCCATCTTTCCGGTGGCCGGCCTCGGCACGCGGTTCCTGCCAGCGACCAAAGCGCAGCCGAAGGAGATGCTGCCGGTCGTGGACAAGCCGCTGATCCAGTACGCGGTCGAGGAGGCATACGCCGCCGGCATCCGCCAGATGATCTTCGTCAACGGGCGCAACAAGCGCGCGATTCCCGATCACTTCGACACGGCCTACGAACTGGAGGCCGAGCTCGAGGCCGCTGGCAAGCACGAATTGCTGGACCTGGTGCACTCCATCAAGCCCGACGACATGGAGTGCATCTACATCCGCCAGCCGAAGGCGCTCGGACTGGGCCACGCGGTGCTGTGCGCACAGTGCGTGGTCGTCAACGAACCCTTTGCGGTGCTGCTGGCCGACGACCTGATGGTCGGCAAGCCCCCGGTGCTCAAGCAGATGGTCGACCGGTTCGCGGATTGGCAGGCATCGATCATCGCGGTGCAGGAAGTGCCCGACGATCAGACGCGGCGCTACGGCATGGTGGCCGGCACGCCGGTCAACGATCGCATGATGGACATGACGCACATCGTCGAAAAGCCCGCTCCGGAGGACGCGCCGTCGCGGCTGGGCGTGGCGGGCCGCTACATCCTGACGCCGGGGATCTTCAAGGAGATTGCCGGCCTGCCGCGCGGCGTTGGCGGCGAGATCCAGTTGACCGACGGCATCGCCGCGCTGATGCGCCGCGAGAAGGTCTTCGCGTTTCGCTACGACGGGCGGCGCTACGACTGCGGCAGCAAGGAAGGCTTCCTCGAGGCCAACGTCGAGCTGGCTCTCACCCACCCGAAACTGGGCCCGGGATTCCGCGAGTACCTGAAGAAACTCGAGCTCTGACTTGCCAGGATCAGCGCCTGCGCAGCAGGTGCACGAACTCGGTCTCGCTGCTGGACTGATCCACCAGTTCGTTGCCGGTCTGCTTGGCGAACGCCTGGAAATCGCGCATCGATCCGGGGTCGGTCGACACGACCTTCAGCACTTCGCCGCTCGCCATGTCCGCCAGGGCCTTCTTGGCCTTCAGGATGGGCAGCGGGCAATTGAGCCCGCGGGTGTCGAGTTCTTTCTGGATCAGGATCATCGGGTGCGCTCCGCTGTGCGTCGCTGATTCTAGGGATCAGACGGGAAACACACCGGTCGACAGGTAGCGGTCACCACGATCGCAGACGATGAACACGATGGTCGCGTTCTCGACCGTCTTCGCCAGCTCCAGAGCGACCCAGCAGGCACCCGCCGCAGAGATGCCGGCAAAGATGCCTTCCTCGCGCGCGAGGCGTCGGGCCATCTCCTCGGCATCTGCCTGACTGACGGAAGCGGTCTCGTCGATGTGCGTCGGATCGTAGATCTTCGGCAGGTAGGCCTCGGGCCACTTGCGGATGCCCGGGATGCGCGAACCCTCGCTCGGCTGCGCTCCGATGATGCGGACAGCCGGGTTCTTTTCCTTCAGGTAGCGCGAGGTACCGGTGATGGTGCCGGTGGTTCCCATCGCACTGACGAAGTGCGTGATCTGCCCGCCCGTGTCGCGCCAGATCTCGGGGCCGGTGGTCTCGTAGTGCACGCGCGGGTTGTCGCCATTGGCGAACTGGTCGAGCACGACGCCCTTGCCGTCGCGCTGCAGCTGGTCGGCCAGATCGCGAGCGTGCTCCATGCCACCGGAGCGCGGTGTCAGCATCAGTTCGGCGCCGAAGGCCCGCATGGTCTGCGCGCGCTCGATGGACAGGTCCTCCGGCATGATCAGCAGCATGCGGTAGCCGCGGATCGCCGCGGCCATCGCCAGGGCGATGCCCGTGTTGCCCGAGGTGGCCTCGATCAGCGTGTCGCCAGGCTTGATGTCGCCGCGCTCTTCGGCGCGACGGATCATGCTGATGGCCGGCCGGTCCTTGACCGACCCTGCCGGGTTGTTGCCTTCGAGCTTGCCCAGGATCACATTGCCGCGACGCTCGGCGTCGGCGCCGGGCAGGCGAACCAGCCGTACCAGCGGCGTGTTGCCGATCAGGTCTTCCAGCGAGCGGTAGATCGGCTGCTTCTTGGCCATGCCACGGTGTATGGGTGAGCGGTCGGTCTGCTGCCGTGGATGCGGCATTGCACCGCATCGGCAAACAAGAGAAAGTCGGTTGGTGCCTCCGGTCGGAATCGAACCGACACTCCGTTAAGAACCGGATTTTGAGTCCGGCGCGTCTACCAATTCCGCCACAGAGGCCCAGCGCAGAAGCGGATTATTCCACAGCCCCCTTGGCGGAGCACCGCCCCTGCGCGGTGGTGTGGGATCGAGGCGGAATCAAGTCCGGTTACGCTCGCATATCGCTCGCACAGCCCATCGAACACAGGATCTCGCGCATGCCCCCGATGCCTCCCATCACCCAAGCCCTGCTGCTGATCAACATCGCGGCGTTCTGCATCGACGGCTTCTTCGGGCCCTGGTTCACTCGCCTGCTCGCGCTGTGGCCGGTGGGGCACGGCTTCCTGCCCTGGCAGGTGGTCACCTACGCGTTCCTGCACGGCGGTCTCGGTCACCTGTTCTTCAACATGCTGGGACTTTGGATGTTCGGCTCCGAGCTCGAACGGGTCTGGGGCCCGAAGCGATTCATCCACTTCTACACCGCCAGCGTGCTGGCCGCAGCTGCAGCACAGTTGCTGATCACCGCGCTGCTCGGCTCGACGTTTCCGACGGTCGGCGCTTCGGGCGGCCTGTTCGGGCTGCTGCTCGCCTTCGGGATGATGTTTCCGAACCGCACCATCGTGCCGCTGTTCCCTCCGATCCCGATGAAGGCCAAGGTGTTCGTCGCGTTGTACGGCGGACTCGAACTTCTGCTCGGCGTGACCGGCAGCGCATCGGGCGTTGCGCATTTCGCGCACCTCGGCGGCATGCTCGGCGGATTCCTGATGCTGCGCTACTGGCGCGGGCAGTCGCCGTTCGGGCGCGGGCGCTGAACACCGCGCCCCTCGACCACGGCTCAGATTCCGTCACTCACCGTCGGATAGCGCAATTTCAGCCGAAGTTCGCGTTTCAATCTTCGGTTGTCGAGCCGGCGCGACTCGCTCATGAAGCTCAGCAGCATCGGTGACAGGCGTTCGCGCGCCTCGTCCCGTGTGATGCGGGGCGGGCGCTCCAGACCGCAGAGCTCGGCCGCGAGATCGAAGTAGTCACCCATCTTCAGGTCGGTGTCATCGCTGGCATGGATGGCGCGCTGCGGCCACGCCCTCGTCAGCGCGGCCACACAGGCGCGGGCCAGGTCATCGGCATGGATGTGGTTGGTGTAGACGTCGTCCTCGGCCCGCAGCACCGCCGTGCCGCGCAGCAGACGTTCGCGCGGATGGCCGCCTTCGCGATCCTTCGCGTAGATGCCGGGAATGCGAAGGATCGCCACGCGCGCGCCATGCGACCGGCCATACCAGCGAAGGCGGGTCTCGGCATCGACCCGCCGACGCGCCCGATCAGTCGCCGGGTTCACCGCACGCGTCTCATTGAAGCGCGCCCCCCCGCAGTCGCCGTACACGCCACTGGTGCTGCCATAGACGATGCAGCGCACACGGCCCTTGCGGGCGAGCGCAGCCAGCAGATTGCGGGTGCGCGGGTCGGTGCGTCCGTGCAGCGGAGGCGGTGCCAGGTGGAGCACGGCATCGGCCAGCCCTGCCAGCCGCGCCAGCGTCGCCGGATCATCGAGATTGCCCTGCAGCGGCACCGCACCGGCTGCGCGCAGGGATTCGACGCGCGCAGCACTGGAAGTCAGCGCCAGCAGGCGATAGCGCCCCTCGAGCAGGCGCAGCACCCGCATGCCGACGTCCCCGCAACCGACGATCAGCAGCACGGGAAGCTTGAAAGCAGAGGGAAGTGCAGGCATGGACAACGTCATCGGACGAGGGCGGGCAGAATCGCGCCTCAGTTTACGTTTCGCCCGTCGCCACCATGAGCATCACCGTCACGCTGCAGCCCAGCGGCCGCAGCTTCCCCGTCCAGCGCGACGAGCCCATCCTCACCGCGGCATTGCGCGCCGGTATCGGCCTGCCCTACGGCTGCAAGGACGGCGCCTGTGGCTCCTGCAAGTGCCGGCTGATCGAAGGTCGCGTGATCCATGGCGCACATCAGCTCAGTGCGTTGAGCGTCGCCGAGGAAGAAAACGGCTACGCCCTCACCTGCTGCGCCACGCCGCAGACAGACGTGACCCTGGAAGCACGCACTGTCGCGGGTCTCGGCGAGATGCCGGTTCGGCGCATGCCTGCACGCGTGAGCCGCATCGCCAAGCCCTCGGCCGACGTCGCGATCATCACGCTCCAGCTGCCGGCCAACGAAGCCTTGCGATATCACGCGGGCCAGTTCGTGGACGTGCTGCTGCGCGACGGCGCACGTCGCAGCTACTCGATGGCCAACGCACCGCACACCCAGGGCGACAAGCCATGGATCGAACTGCATATCCGCCACCTGCCGGGCGGACTCTTCAGCGACCAGGTGTTCGGCGCCATGAAGGAGAAGGACATCCTGCGCCTCGAAGGACCATTCGGCAGCTTCTTCCTGCGCGAGGAGTCACCGAAGCCCATCGTGCTGCTCGCCTCGGGCACCGGCTATGCCCCGATCAAGGCCTTGATCGAACAGCTGATCTTCAAGCGCAGCGACCGACCCGTGGTGCTGTACTGGGGCTGCCGGACCCGGGCCGACCTGTACCAGCACGAGGCGGCACTGGAACTGGCCCGCGAGCTGCCCCAGCTGCGTTACGTTCCCGTGCTGTCCGAGGCACTTCCCTCGGACCACTGGACGGGACGAACCGGCTTCGTGCACGAAGCGGTCATGGCCGACCTGCCGGACCTGTCCGGCCACCAGGTCTATGCGTGCGGCACGCCCGCGATGGTGGATGCGGCACGTCGTGACTTCGTCGAGCGCTGCGGTCTGCCGCAGGATGAGTTCCACGCCGATGCGTTCCTGAGCGCGGCCGACAAGACCACCGGCACCGCGGCGCGGCCCGAAGGCGCGGCCTGACTATTCGCCCAGGTAGGCGGCCCGGACCTTCGGATCGTTCAACAGCGATTTCGCATCGCCGTTCATCGTGATCTCGCCCGACTCCATCACGTAGCCGCGGCTCGCCAGTTGCAGCGCGCGGCTGGCGTTCTGCTCGACGAGCAGCACGGTGACACCCTGCCTGTGGATGTCGTTGATGACCTCGAAGATCTTGTCGACCATCATCGGCGACAGTCCCATCGACGGCTCGTCGAGCAGCAGCACCTTCGGCCGGGCCATCAGTGCGCGGCCCATGGCCAGCATCTGCTGCTCCCCGCCTGACATCGTGCCTGCGAGCTGACTGCTGCGCTCCCTGAGGCGCGGAAAGATGGCGAACACCCGGTCGATATCGGCAGCGATGTCCTTGTCGTCGCGGGTGAACGCACCCATCTGCAGGTTCTCGGTGATCGTCATCCGGGCGAACGTACCGCGTCCCTCCGGCACCATCACCAGGCCCTGCCGCACCAGCTCCCACGGGCCTCGTCCCTGGATCGACTGACCCATGAACTCGATGTCTCCGCTGGTCATCGGCTGCAGGCCGGTCACGGCCTTGAGCGTGGTCGTCTTGCCGGCGCCGTTGGCACCGATCAGACTGACGAGCTCGCCTTCCTGCACATCGAAGCTGACGCCCTTGACTGCCTGGATACCACCATAGGCGACCTTCAGTCCACGCACCGCGAGCAGCGTTCTGGCCATTTACTCTTTCAGGGGTTGCGGATCAGTTCTGCGCGTGCGCTGCGCCGAGGTAGGCCTCGATGACCTTGCCGTCGCGCTGCACCTCGGCCGGCGTTCCTTCGGCGATCTGCTTGCCGTAGTCGAGGACGGTGACCCGGTCGCACAGGCCCATGACCAGCTTCACGTCGTGCTCGATCAGCAGGATGGTCCGGTTGTCACGCCGGATGCGGTCGATCAGCTCGCGCAGCACGAGTTCCTCCGTCGCATTCATGCCGGCTGCCGGCTCATCGAGTGCGATCAGCTTCGGATCCGTGGCAAGCGCACGTGCGATCTCCAGTCGGCGCTGATCGCCATAGCTCAGCGTGCGCGCCTTGAAGTCGGCGTACTTGCCGATGCCGACGTAATCAAGCAACTCCTGCGAGCGCTGCGCGATGGCCTGCTCTTCGGCCTTGAAGGCCGCGGTTCGAAAGACGGCGCCGATGAGTCCCGAGTTCGACCGCACATGTCGCCCGACCATCACGTTCTCGAGCGCGGTCATGTCGGAGAACAGCCGGATGTTCTGGAAGGTGCGCGCGATGCCGGCCTTCGCGACCTCGTGCACGGCGCTCGGCCGGTAAGGCTGGCCGGCCAGTTCGAAGCTGCCCGAGTCCGGCGCGTAGAGCCCCGTGATCACGTTGAAGAAAGTCGTCTTGCCAGCTCCGTTCGGGCCGATCAGCCCGTAGATCATGCCGCGCTCGATCGTGATGCCGACATCGGACAGCGCCTGAAGGCCACCGAAACGCTTTGAGACGCCAGCCACCTTCAACACGGCTTCAGCCATGGGGCACCCCACCCCGCTCACCGGATTCAGCCCGAGCGCCGTGACCGTGCTCGGGAGCCGGCCACAGCCCGCGCGGGCGCGCCAGCATGATGCCGATCATGGCCAGTGCGATCAGCAACTGGCGCAGGATCGACGCATCGAGCCGGCCATCCGTCATGACCTGGAGCGGTCCGGCAACGTAGCGCAGCACCTCGGGCAGCGCGGCCAGCAGCAGCGCACCGACGACCACGCCGGGAATGTGGCCGAGACCACCGAGCACGACCATCGCGACGATCATCACCGACTCCTGCAGCGAGAACGACTCGGGGGAAACGAAACCCTGGAAGGTCGCGAACAACACGCCTGCGACACCACCGAACGTGGCTCCCATGCCGAACGCGAGCAGCTTCAGATTGCGCGTGTTGATGCCCATGGCCCTCGCCGCGATCTCGTCCTCACGGATCGCCATCCAGGCACGCCCGATGCGACTTCGCTCGAGCCGGTGACAGATCACGATGGCCAGGATCACCAGCGCGAGGAACAGGTAGTAGTAGTTGGTGACCGACGGAACTTCGAAGCCGAACAGTTCCCATTTCTTGCCCAGGTCCCATCCGAACAACGACAGCGAGTCGATCTGTCCGATGCCGCGAGGCCCGTTGGTGATGTTGAGGGGCTGCTCCAGGTTGGCCAGGAACACGCGGATGATCTCGCCGAAACCCAGCGTCACGATGGCCAGGTAGTCGCCACGCAGCTTCAGCGTCGGCGAGCCCAGCAGCACGCCGGCCAGTCCGGCCAACGCCGCACCGAGCGGCAGCACCACCCAGATGGGCATGTGCAGGCCGTTGGGAAACATCGCTGCGATCGCCGGGAATGTCTCGGTCAGGTGGGGGCTGGCAAGCAGCGCGAACATGTAGGCACCGACGGCATAGAACGCCACGTAGCCCAGGTCGAGCAGGCCGGCGTAGCCGACCACGATGTTGAGCCCGAGGGCCAGCAGCACGTACAACAGTGCGGTATCGACGATGCGCACCCAGGCATTGCCGAACTGCTGAGCGATCAGCGGCAGGATCAGCAGGGCGATGACTGCGACCAGCATCAACCCGAATTGTTTTCCGCGTGGCGGTGACGAGCTCATGCGCGGGTTCTCAGACGGGCAGCTGCTGCGTCACGCACGGTCGGCCACCCGCTCGCCGAGCAGTCCCTGCGGCCTCAGCGTCAGCACCAGGATCAGCACGATGAAGGCAAAGATGTCCTGATACTGGCTGCCCAGCACGTTGTTGGTCAGCGCACCGATGTAACCGGCGCCCAAAGCCTCGATCAGCCCCAGCAGCACGCCGCCGAGCATCGCGCCGGCCAGGTTGCCGATGCCACCGAACACCGCCGCGGTGAACGCCTTCAGGCCCGGCAGGAATCCCATGCTGTGCTGCACCGATCCGTAGTTGGCGGCATACATCACGCCGGCCAGAGCCGCCAGCGCCGCGCCGATCACGAAGGTGGCCGAGATGACCATGTCGGGCTTCACGCCCATCAGCGCGGCGACGCGGGGATTCTCGGCGGTGGCCCTCATCGCGCGCCCGAGCTTCGTGCGATTGACGAGGATCATCAGCCCAGCGAGCGTGACCGCGGTGGTCACCAGGATCAGGATCTGCGTGGTGTTGATGACGGCGCCGCCTATGTTGAACGGCTCGCTCGGAAGCAGGATGGGGTAAGGCTTCGGGTTCGGCTTCCAGATGATCATGGCAAGCGTCTGCAGCAGCAGGCTCACGCCCATCGCGGTGATCAGCGGCGCCAGGCGAGGGGCACTTCGCAGGGGCCGGTAGGCGATCTTCTCGATTCCGAAGTTGAGCGCAGCGCACACCGCCATCGCGGCGATCAAGGAGATCAGCAGCATCAGCCAGCCCGGCAACCCGCTGTCCGCCAGCGCCGAGACAACGGTCCAGCTGGTCAGTGCACCGACCATCAACACCTCGCCGTGCGCGAAGTTGATCAGGTTGATGATCCCGTAGACCATCGTGTAGCCCAGTGCCACCAGCGCGTAGACGCTGCCGAGCACCAGACCATTGATGATCTGCTGGATGAAGGTGTCCATCGCGGTTGGCGCTTTCGTCGGTGTCCGGTGGCCGGGATGGCGTCAGGTCTTCTTCGTGGCCGCATCGTTGAGGCGACGCAGTTCATCGAGCTTTTCGCCGATTCGGATCTCGAGCCCGCGGGGCACCGGTTCGTAGAACCGCGGCCCGTCGACATCGTCGGGCCAGTAGCGCTCGCCGGCAGCGAAACCGCCTTCCTCGTCGTGCGCATACCGGTAGCCTCGCCCGTATTCGAGGTCCTTCATCAAGCGTGTCGGCGCATTGCGCAGCCGCAGCGGAACCGCACGGGTTCCGTCCTGAGCGATGAAGGCCCTGACGCTCTTGTAGGCCCGATAGACAGCGTTCGACTTCGGCGCGACGGCGAGATAGACCACGGCCTGCGCCAGCGCCAGTTCACCTTCGGGCGAGCCGAGCCGCTCGTAGGTCTCGGCGGCATCAAGGGTCATCCGAAGAGCGCGCGGATCGGCGAGGCCGATGTCCTCGCTCGCCATGCGCACGAGGCGCCGCGCCGCGTAACGCGGGTCGACACCGCCGTCGAGCATGCGCACGAACCAGTAAAGCGAGGCATCGGGATCGCTGCCGCGCACTGCCTTGTGCAGCGCAGAGATGGTGTCGTAGAACTGCTCGCCGCCTTTGTCGTAGCGACGCAGCTGTTCGCCGAGCGAGCGTTCGAGCAGGGCCTCGTCGATCTCGATCAGTCCGGGCTGCTCGGACGTCATCTCGACCAGGTTCTCGTAGGCGTTGAGCAGGCGGCGCGCATCGCCATCCGCATAGGCCACCAGCCGGTCGCGCGCAGCGTCCGACATGGCCGGCGAAGAGAGAAGTCGACGAGCGCGAGCGAGCATCTCGACCAGATCGGCCGCATCGAGGCTCTTCAGCACATGCACCGTGGCCCTCGACAGAAGCGCGGAGTTGACCTCGAAAGACGGGTTCTCGGTGGTTGCGCCAATGAAGGTGAACAGGCCCGATTCGACGTGCGGCAGGAAGGCGTCCTGCTGCGCCTTGTTGAACCGGTGTACCTCGTCGACGAACACCACGGTGCGCCGGCCGCTCGGCTGAACCGCCTGCGCGCGCTCGACTGCTTCGCGGATGTCCTTGACGCCGCCGAGCACCGCCGAAATCGCGATGAACTGGGCGTCGAACGCGTCGGTCATCAGCCGCGCCAGCGTGGTCTTGCCGACCCCTGGAGGGCCCCACAGGAGCATCGAATGCAGGCGGCCCGAATCGAACGCCGAGCGCAGCGGCTTGCCGGGGCCCAGCAGGTGCTTCTGGCCGATCACTTCGGCCAGCGTGTGGGGACGCAGCCGCTCTGCAAGGGGTTGCGTGGTGTCCGCCGTGGAGGCTGCGGGCGCCGGGGCAGGTACCGTGTCTTCCAGCGGCAAGGGCAGCGACGTCATGCGACGGATTGTGGCAGTCGCGGTGCGCTTGCCAAGTCACTGCTCCAGGACGTCGGCACCCTTCGGGACGGTGAACTTGAAGGCTTGTGGCGCAATCTCGGCGTTGGCAGTGAACTGCGAGAAAGTCAGCCTCGAACGTTGCGCAAAGTTGTCGACGATCTCAACCGCAGCGAGCTGCTTGCCGCGGAATCCGATGCTCATCGATTCGAAGGCGCCGTCCCTGGCCTTCGGCGTGGCTTTCGCCCATTCCAGGCCGTCCTTTGCCGGCAGCGGCAGCAGGTCGAAGTCGCGCGCCAGATCACCACCGGCCAGCAAAGCCGCCGGCGTCGCACCCAGCGCCTGCGAGAACTTTCGGCTGCTGACCTGATTCAGGTCGACGTCGTGGATCCAGACCTTCTGGCCGTCGGCGACGATCAGTTGCTCGAACGGCTTGGTGTACGCGAAGCGGAAGCGATCGGGCCGGGCGAACTCGAAACTGCCACTCGAGGTCTTCGTCTTGCCCCCATCGGGCGAGGTGACGGTCTGCGTGAAGGTGGCGCGGCCGGTCTTGACGTCCTGCACGAATGACTTCAGCGCTTCGACCGCGTCGGCACGGGCCGCCAACGGTGCGGCGGTGAACAGCGCGCAAGCCAGCCATGCGGCCGCACGAACCACGCAGTCCCGCTTCATTCGGTGCGTGCCGGGACGATGATGTCGCGATTGCCGTTGGTACCCATGGACGATACGAGCCCGGATTTCTCCATTTGTTCCAGCAGCCGCGCCGCGCGGTTGTAACCAATGCGCAGGTGCCGCTGCACCAGCGAGATCGACGCGCGCTTGTGCTGCAGCACGATGGCCACCGCCTGGTCGTACATCGCGTCGCTCTCGTTACCGGGACCGCCGCCGTCGTTGACCGCGATCTCGCCGGAATCGCCATCGAGTAAGCCGCCTTCGAGGATGCCTTCGATGTAGTTCGGCTCGCCCTGGCTCTTCAGGTACGCGACGACGCGATGAACTTCGTCGTCGCTGACGAAGGCTCCGTGCACGCGGATCGGCAGGCCGGTGCCCGACGGCATGTAGAGCATGTCGCCCATGCCCAGCAAGGCTTCGGCGCCCTGCTGGTCGAGGATGGTGCGGCTGTCGATCTTGCTGCTGACCTGGAAACTCAGCCGGGTCGGGATGTTGGCCTTGATCAGGCCGGTGATCACGTCGACGCTGGGGCGCTGCGTGGCCAGGATCAGATGGATACCGGCCGCCCGCGCCTTCTGCGCGAGACGTGCGATCAGTTCCTCGATCTTCTTGCCGACCACCATCATCAGATCGGCCAACTCATCGATCACGATGACGACATGCGGCAGGCGCTCGAGCGGCTCCGGCGCTTCCGGAGTCAGGCTGAACGGGTTGCCCATCGTCTCGCCGCGTTCGGCAGCGTCGTCGATCTTCTTGTTGTAGCCGGCCAGGTTGCGCACACCCAGCTTGCTCATCAGCTTGTAGCGGCGCTCCATCTCGCCGACGCCCCAGTTGAGCGCGTTGGCCGCCTGCTTCATGTCCGTGACGACAGGGCATAGCAGGTGAGGAATCCCCTCGTAGACGCTCATCTCGAGCATCTTCGGGTCGATCAGGATCAGGCGGACATCGCGCGCCTCGGCCTTGTAGAGCAGGCTGAGGATCATCGCGTTGATGCCGACCGACTTGCCCGAGCCTGTGGTACCGGCGACCAGACAGTGCGGCATCTTGGCCAGATCGGCGACGACCGGTGCGCCGACGATGTCCTTGCCCAGGCCCATCGTCAGCATGGAGGCCGCGCTGTTGTAGACCTGCGAACCGAGGATCTCCGACAGATGGATCGTCTGCCGGCGGGCGTTCGGCAGTTCGAGCGCCATCGTCGTCTTGCCCGGAATGGTCTCGACGACGCGGATGCTGACCAGGCTCAGGCTGCGCGCCAGATCCTTCGCCAGATTGAGCACCTGCGCACCCTTGACGCCCGTGGCCGGCTCGATCTCGTAGCGGGTGATCACCGGGCCCGGCGACGCGGCGACGACGCGCACCTCGACGCCGAAGTCCTTCAGCTTCTTCTCGATCAGCCGCGAGGTCATCTCCAGTGTCTCGGGCGACACCGTCTCGGTGCGGCCCGGAGCAGCGTCGAGCAGATCGACCTGCGGCAATTTCGTGTCGGCAAGCTCGATGAACAGCGGCTTCTGCCGCTCCTTGACCACGCGCTCGCTCTTCGGCACGTCGACCACCGGGGTCTCGATGACGATGGGGGCATGGTCCTCGTGCAGGGCGTGCTCGACCTCGACCACGTCCTCGCGCTCGCGCAAAGCCTGCTCGCCGAGGCGGAAGTCCTCGGCCATCTCGATGCGCTCGACACGACGATCCCGCCAGGCGTCGAGGCGGCCACCAATCGCATCGGCCACCTGCAACCAGGAAAAGCGGAAGGACAGCGACAGACCGACCACCATCGCGGCGATCCACAGCACGCCCGAACCCGCGAAGCCCAGCCACTTCATGCTCAGCGGCCCGAGCAGGTAACCCAGCACGCCGCCTGCATGGCTGCCAGGAAGGCGGGGCTCCCATTGGTACATGCGCGTCCATTCGAGTGCGGTGCTCGCCGACATCAGCAGCGCGAGTCCGAGCCAGAAAGCCCACAGCGGCCAGGCCCGACGCATCGGTGACAGGTGGGCTGCCTCGCCATCTGCGCCTCGCAGCAGGCCGGCCAGCGCCCCGAGCCACCGGTGCAAAGCCACCGCCATGAGCCACCACACCGAGAAACCGAACACGAAGAAAGCTGCATCCGACAGCCAGGCACCGATGGCACCGGCCTTGTTGAGCGCCAGCTCGCCCGCACCCGAAGTCGAGAAGGCTGCGTCCTGGGGGCTGTGCGTGACGAGTGCGATCAGCATCAGCAGCCAGACCACGCCGCCGAGGAGCAGGCGGGCCTGACGAGGCCAGGTCGACGCCATCGATCCGGTACCGGATGCAGCAGCGCCGACCTCGCGATCACGAGAATCACCGGCCACCGAGGCACGGTGAGCAGCAGTGGAATCTGCCGCGGCAGAGCGGAGCGAACCGATCGGAAATGTCATCCGCTCATTGTGGCGGAATGTCGCTGACGACCGAGGCGACCCCGGTCGGGAGGAAGGCTCAGGTCAGTCGTTCCTTCAGCACCACCGAACCGTTTTCCTGCGTCTCGATCATGCCCCGCTCCTCGAGGTCCTTCATGACGCGGCTGACCATCTCGCGAGACGCTCCCACCACCTTGGCCAGGTCCTGACGCGACACCTTGTTGCGGATGATCTTCGCGTCACCGATGACTTCGGCCATGTCCAGCAGCGACCGTGCAACTCGCCCGTAGACATCCAGCAGCGCCAGCGACTCGATCTGCCGGTCCGCACTGCGCAGGCGCGCCACGAGGCCACGCATGATCGCGTAGGACAGGCTGGAGTTCTCCGGCAGGCAGCGGGCAAACTCGGGCCGACCGAGAATCAGCATGTCGGTCTGTATCTCGGCGCGTACGGTGGCGGAATGCGGTTCGTTGTCGATCAGGCTCATCTCGCCGACGTAATCGCCGGACTGCAGCACGGCAAGGATCACCTCACGGCCCCGCGAGTCGGCTGTGAGCACGCGCGCCCGACCCGTCAGCAGGATGAACAGGGCATTCGACTTGCGACCGTGCTCGACGATGATCTCGCCGCGCCGGTAGCGACGCTTGACCACACTGTCGGCGATTCCCTGTGCCTGGTCGTTGGTGAGCAGCGAAAAGATCGGCACGCGCCGGATCAGGTCGAGATTCGAAAGCATCGCCATCGTGGAGCTCCTTTGTGGACGTTATCGGCGTTATCGGCAGGACGTGTGAGGAATTCACTGGACAAAAGATCTTTCTCTATTGTCGCCATTGGATTCGCTGCTGCCAGTGCTGTTGCTGGCATGTCAAACTGATCGGGTTTTCTCCATTTACTGCCCCGCCATGAGCATCACATCCACCCACGCACGTGTCCTGATCCTGGGTTCCGGCCCCGCCGGCTATTCGGCCGCCATCTACGCGGCCCGCGCCAACCTGAACCCGGTGCTGATCACCGGCATTGCCCAGGGAGGCCAGTTGATGACAACCACCGATGTCGACAACTGGCCGGCCGATGTCGATGGCGTGATGGGACCGGACCTGATGCAGCGCTTCCAGAAGCACGCCGAACGGTTCAACACGCAGATCGTTTTCGACCACATCAACCAGGTCGATTTTTCCGACCGGCCTTTCAAGCTGACCGGTGACTCGGGAAGCTACACCTGTGACGCACTGATTATTGCCACCGGGGCATCGGCCAAGTATCTCGGCCTGCCATCGGAGCAGGCATTCATGGGACGCGGGGTCAGCGGCTGTGCGACCTGCGATGGTTTCTTCTATCGCGGCCAGGATGTCTGCGTTGTGGGAGGCGGCAACACCGCCGTAGAGGAGGCGCTCTACCTGTCGAACATCGCAAACACGGTGAACCTGATTCATCGGCGTGACAAGTTCAAGGCCGAAGCGATCCTGATCGACAAGCTGATGGACAAGGTCGCGGCTGGCAAGGTGAAGCTCCATCTGTGGAGCACGCTGGATGAAGTTCTGGGAGATGCCTCCGGCGTCACCGGCGTGCGCACTCGCAACACAAAGGACAACTCCACGACCGAACTGGCGCTGCAAGGCTGCTTCATCGCGATCGGCCACCAGCCGAACACCGAAATCTTTGCCGGACACCTGGAAATGAAGGACGGCTACATCGTCACCCGGGGCGGACTCAACGGCATGGCGACGATGACCAGCGTGCCGGGCGTGTTTGCCGCGGGCGACGTGCAGGATCACGTCTACCGTCAGGCCATCACCAGTGCAGGAACAGGCTGCATGGCTGCCCTGGACTCCCAGCGCTTCCTAGAACAGTGATCGGAGACCGCTTCTGGCCTGTTGGGCTGGAAGCCGGTTATACTCGCGGGCTTCGCTGTGCTGGGGACCTTGATCTTTCGAGGGTCGTTGTGCAGCGGTTACGCAGGCGCAAGCCCCGATGCATCACACGCCCTTGGCGCGCTGCATCAGCGATCCTCAAACACGAACCTATTGGAGCAGCGTCATGGCACGCGTCTGTCAAGTCACGGGCAAGCGCCCGATGTCGGGAAACAATGTTTCCCATGCGAACAACAAGACCAAGCGTCGATTCCTGCCAAACCTGCAATACCGCCGGTTCTGGCTCGAAACCGAGAACCGCTGGGTGCGCCTGCGCATTTCTAACGCAGCGCTGCGCTTGATCGACAAGGTGGGCATCGAGAAGGTCGTTGCCGACCTGCGCGCCCGCGGCGAAATCTAAATCAGGAGCGGATCATGGCAAAAGGTGGACGCGAGAAAATTAAGCTGGAGTCTTCGGCTGGTACCGGTCATTTCTACACGACCGACAAGAACAAGAAGACGAAGCCCGAGAAGATCGAAATCATGAAATTCGATCCGAAAGCCCGCAAGCACGTGATGTACAAGGAAACGAAGCTGAGATAACAGCTTCCGACCCAACAAAAAACCCGCTGGAATCCAGCGGGTTTTTTGTTGCCGGTCATCCCTGCGGAGGACCGGTCTGCACCTCGTTGAAGGTCAGGCGTGAGCGGCGCGCAGCTTCAGGGCGAACTCCTGCAGCGCGATGATTCCGCTGTCCTCGGCCTTCTTGCACCAGGCCTGGAGATCGACCACCAGCTGGTCAGCCGACACATTGGTACGCGTCCACAGCTGGCGCAGTTCCTCGCGCATGGACACCAGCTTGGAAAGCACGTCGTTCTGCGCGCACACCGTCGCGACGCGCTCCTGCACGACGAGGGGGATCCGGTCGCTGTCACGGTGCAGCCAACGCTTCGCAAGGTGCATGTCCTTCCAGCGAGCCGAATTTTCGCCACCTTCCGCCTTCAGTCGCGCCAACTCGCTGCGGCATTCTTCTCGCAGGTGAGCGGCGTACTTGGCCATCACTTCGTAGCGGTTGGCGATGATCGCCTCGAGCGTCTTCGAGTCGGCCACAGGCTTGATCTCGCCCAGCTTCAGCTGGGGCGCCGTCTTGCGCACCTTGGCGAGGCCCAGCATTTCCAATGTGCGGATGTAAGCCCATCCGATGTCGAACTCGTAAGGCTTGACCGACAGCTTGGCCGACGTCGGGTACGTGTGGTGGTTGTTGTGCAGCTCTTCGCCGCCAATGATGATGCCCCACGGGGAGATGTTGGTGGAGGCGTCCGGTGCCTCGAAATTTCGGTATCCCCACCAGTGGCCGAGGCCATTGATGATGCCGGCGGCGGTCACGGGAATCCAGATCATCTGGACAGCCCAGACGGTCAGTCCAGCCGCGCCGAACAAAGCCAGGTTGATCAGGAGCATCAGCCCCACACCCTGCCAGCTGTAGCGGGTGTAGAGATTGCGCTCCAGCCAGTCGTCCGGCGTTCCGTGTCCGTACTTGACCAGGGTTTCCTGGTTCTTCGTCTCGGTGCGATAGAGCTCCGCACCGGTCAGCAGCACGGTCTTGATGCCGCGCGTCTGCGGGCTGTGCGGATCGTCGGGGGTTTCACACTTGGCGTGGTGCTTGCGGTGGACGGCCACCCATTCCTTCGTGACCTGACCCGTCGTGAGCCACAGCCAGAGCCGGAAGAAATGCGACGGAATGGCATGCAGATCCAGCGCACGATGCGCCTGCGATCGATGCAGGAAGATCGTGACCGCGGCAATCGTGATGTGCGTGGCCACCAATGCATACAGAACAATCTGCCACCAGGTGGTCTGGACCAAGCCGTTGGCGAGCCAATTCAAGAGACCGTCCGAAACCGTCATCAACAAGTTCATGAAATCAATTCCACACTGTGGCAAACGAAACCCACCTATTGTAGGGGCCGATCACTCGACTGAATCAGGTGATTAACGGGCCGAGCGCCCCCTGATTCCCCAGCAGTTGAGGCCAGTCACACCCAGATCAAGCGCGCTGCCAGACCGCGGCAAAAAAGCCGTCGGTGCCATGGCGGTGCGGCCACAAGCGCAGGTACGGACCGCGAACCAGCGTGTCGGCCTGAGCGACATGCGCGGAACTCAGGACATCGTGAGCCGCCAGCGGCTTGAAATCGCGCACCCGCTCGGAAGAGAACGCTTCCGCGATCTCCTCGTTCTCGCCCTGGAGCAGACTGCAGGTGGCATAGACCAGACGGCCACCCGGCTTGACCAGTCGCGACGCGCTGGCCAGGATCGCCGCCTGCTTCACCTTCAATTCCTCGACGGACTGCGGCGACTGCCGCCACTTCAGGTCCGGATTGCGACGCAATGTACCGAGACCCGAACAGGGTGAATCGACCAGCACCCGGTCGATCTTGCCGGCCAGCCGCTTGATGCGATCGTCACGCTCGTGCGCGATCTGAACCGGGTGCACGTTCGAAAGGCCGCTGCGCGCGAGTCTGGGTTTGAGCGACGCCAGCCGGTGCCCGGAGGTGTCGAACGCATAGAGGCGACCGGTGTTCCGCATGGCCGCACCGAGCGCGAGTGTCTTGCCTCCGGCGCCGGCGCAGAAGTCGACCACCATTTCGCCGCGCTTGGCGTCGGTCATCAGAGCGAGCAACTGGCTGCCCTCGTCCTGAACTTCGACGTCGCCGCGCAGGAAGACCTCGAGCTTGTGTAGCGCAGGCTTGCCTTCGATGCGCAAGCCCCACGGCGAATAGGGCGTGGGCAAGGCCTCGATGTTGGCGGCGGCAAACTCGGCCTGCACCGTTTCTCGCTTCGCCTTGAATGTGTTGACGCGCAGGTCCAGCGGCGCGCTGCCGTTCAGGGCTTCGACCAGCGGCCAGAACTCGTCGCCGACCTCGGCCTGCAGACGATCGGCCAACCACTCGGGCAGGTTGTGACGCAGCTTTTCCGGCAGCGTCGTGCGGTCGACGGCGCCGACCTGTTCCAGCCACAGCACTTCATGCTCCTGAAGCGCAGCGCGCAGGAAAGCGGCGTTGCCCTGCCAGCCCAGCAGCACGAGGCGCCGCTCCATCTCACCCTTGCCAGACTGGGCCAGATGCTGGAACAGCAGGCGTTGCCTCAGCACGGTGTAGGTGGTCTCCGCCAGCGTGTGGCGCTCGCGCATGCCAAGCCCACGGTTCTGACGGAAGAAATCGGAGACGACGTTGTCGGCCGGAGAGTCGAACTGCATCACCCGGTGCAGCAGTTCGGTGGCGAGTTCTAGGAGGGCGTTAGGGTGCATCCGCCGGATTATCCGGGTCGGTATCCATCAGCAGCTGCGACTCGCCTGTACGCACCAAGATGCGGCCATCGTCGGTGCGATCGAGCAGCCCGTCG
>Ga0116157_10002240_pt1 | contig 18907 bp, 18 predicted proteins | sample AD_UKC048_MetaG_FD_89882 | JGI IMG/M metagenome (GOLD analysis project Ga0116157, IMG submission 89882) | Active sludge microbial communities of municipal wastewater-treating anaerobic digesters from USA - AD_UKC048_MetaG | ecosystem: Engineered > Bioreactor > Anaerobic > Digestate | place: USA...
ATCCCAACCATCAAGTAACTCATCACCATTACCAAGTTTACCGATAATCTTGACCGTACTGCATCCTACATCGACGCCTTTGCTAATATCTCCTTGTTGAGAGAGTTTTCTAAGCAGGCGACCGATTATACGTGCAGCATTACCCCTGGCATTATCCTCCTTTTTGAATTTTTCCAGTTCGGTGATGACCACCTCTGGAATATTGATGATGCCCCTGAAAGAGTCGTCAGTTAAACAATCAGGGTTTTGAATCAGCACGTTCGTGTCTAACACAAAATTAGTGATCTTTTTTTGACTCGCCATCATTCACACCTACCTTTCTCATCTATGAGGGTTAAATTGGATTAGCTGCCAAAAGCTTTAGATTTCTTGACAGCTAAAGATCGTTAATCAAAAAATGTGATTTAAAACAAGCCTTAGCTGTCAAGAAGTTTTTTCTTTTTAAAGAGCTAGCAAATTTTGACCGCTTTTGATCTGATTTGCATTGTTATTGATATTAGCAAAACCGGGGGGAAATACTAGTAGAAACTAGGGAAAAAATGTGGAGGAAAAAATAATTAACTTTATACCGAACGAAAAAGCTCAGCTAATGTCTTTATTTCTTTTTGCGTCAGTTCTGGATTGTTGCCAAAGTAAAATCCATTCTGGTGAATTAAGCCAGCGTTAACCATGGGTTCTGCGCCTTTGGTGACCATATATTTTTCATAAAACGGTTGCTTAGTCATATCTCCGCCTACAATCGGGCGAATTTCTACTTTATCATCACAGAGTTTAACCAATTTATCTTTAGTGGCAGGATCTTTGCACACTACTGGCATAGCAAAGTTGGAAACAAAATCTAAATGATCCCATTTGATTTTATAAAATAAGGGGTTCTCGTAAATTGAAGATAACTGCAAAAAATTCTTTTGTCTTTTAGTAATGATCTCATCAATAAATTTCAACTGAAAATTGCCTAGAAAACCATTTATTTCTGTTGATCTTAAATTGTAACCCAGATCATAGAAAGTATAACGAGAATAAAATGAGGAGTTGATCTTATATTTAGTTCTCATTTTTTCCTGATTTAATTCAGACAAATTCCTATCCCAACCATGAGCTCTAACGATTCTTAACATGGTGGCTAATTCTTCGTCGTCAGTACAAATCATGCCGCCCTCAACGGTAGACATGTGGTGGCCAACATAAAAAGAAAAAGTACTAGCAAAACCAAAATTGCCTAATTTTTTACCTTGGTAAACTGTTCCCAGCGATTCACAGTTGTCTTCTATTAAAATAATTTTGTGTTTTTTACATAAAGCCTGGATCTGATCAATTCGATCACTAAAACCAAGCAGGTTAGTTAGAAATAACATTTTAATTTTTGAATGGCGAAGCGTCTTTTCTAAGGTTTTAGGAGAAACATTTAAAGTTTCTAATTCCACGTCAATTGGCACTGGATTCAAACCCAACTGAATCAGAGGCATAACATTAGTTGACCAAGTAATGGCTGAAAAACCCACCTTATCTCCTTTATGCAAGTAGCCTAAATTAAGTAAAGCTTGAATGATAGCTAAATTAGCGGAGCTACCACTATTAACAAAAACAGCTTCTTTTCTGCCCTGATAATGAGCAAAGCTCTTCTCAAATAACTGACATTGCTCAGAGAAACTTAGAATTTCCGCTCTTGTGATAAAAGCCTTGAGGGCTTGTTTGGTTTTGCTTTCATTATAAAAACTAGATTTGATCAGTTTAATCATTTGGAGTCTCCTTTAGATTGTCTAATATCTTTTTTGCTACTTTTTCCCATTGATATAATTTAACAATTTTTTTTCTGCCTGCCAAACCCATTTGTTTAGCTATTTGTGGGTGGGAATGCAGGAATTCGATTTTTTTAGCAACAATACTTGTTTTTCTGGGGTCGACTAGATAGCCGCTCACCCCATATTCGACATCTTCTGTGGTGATATTAGCGCGAATGGCTGGCGTGCCACAAGCCAAAGCTTCTTTCACTGGTAAATTGCTGGAAGTAGTACCCATCATTTCGTCATATGAGCAAGATAAGTAACAAAGGGCATTACTGTATAAAAGGGCCAAGTCTTCATAACTAACTAAATCCAAAAAGAAAACTCGGTCTTCTAATCTCAATTGTTTTACTAAGCTTACTAAGGCATTCTTTTCTGGGGCAGTTGGCCTGGTAGAAGTAATTAAAAGTTTAAGGCTGCTAGTTTTATCAAGTTTAGCCATAGTTTTGATGGCTAAATCAGTATTTTTAGCATAAGTGTAATCAGTAGAATGAACAACATAAGGCTCATATGATTTAAATTTTGTAGATTTTTGGGGTTGAAAATGTTTAGTATCTACACCCATCAATGTAATAATACTCTCGAGTCCATAAGTTTTTTTGATTTGGCGCTGAGTAATTTCATTGAGAGTAAAAACCTTATTAGTATTTTTAACTCCATAATCATCCAGCCAAGAATAAGCCCAAGATAAAAAAGATAATAAAGATCTTTTAAAGGGAGGGTGGCTTTTAATAAAATCTGGATTGCGCAAAAAAGGAAAAGGTTCAAAGCAATAGTGATAATGTTTAGCCCCTTTGACTTTAGCCGCTAGCGCACAAATGGCGTTGGAAGGAAAAATACAAGAAAGTAAAATGTCCTTGCGATTGACCAGGAGAATAGTTTTGACGGTATCGTGAATAAAAACAAAAGGAAAAAACAACCAATAAAAAATTGAGTTAGTGGAAAGAAACTTATTAATTTCTAAAAATTTAATTTTATTTTTAGTAAATTTATTAATAATTTTTTGATCAGCCACATTGATGATAAATGAAACCTTGTTTTTCGCAGCAATTAAATCAGCAACTATTAAAAGGAATTTTGTACCACCTGCCCAAAATTTTAAGTGTGGATAATGAAATACAATTTTTTTCATTTTTTAATAATTAATTAAGTTGATTGGTTTAAAAAAGTAAATACTGATGTTTTATATGCTGTCGTTTTTTTATTAAGTTTATATTGAGTTAAAAAAAATAACAATAATACGAATTTGTTTGGGACTATTAATAATAGTGAAAAAAATAAATGAAAAAATAATCTAAAAAATGAAAAATATTTTTTAGAAAAAAGATATTTTCTTTGTATTAAGATAGTATTACTTATAGTAAGTTTAAACTGTTTTTCTTTAGACTGATCTTTATGCAATCTATATTTTAGCAAAAACTTATTAAGATTCATTCCCTCACCATTCTCCAACAATCTAAACCACAAATCATAATCACAAGCCGTAACGAGCTCTTCGTTATAGTAACCGCTAGATTCTAATGCACTTTTTCTAATTATTACGCTTGGATGGGCGAACGGAGATTTATAGGGAATAGTTTTACGAATTTGTTTATCACTTAATGGATATTTTCTTATCCCAAAAACTATATTTTTATTATTAATTAATTCAATATTACTGCCAACCACAACTAAGTTTTTATGTTTATTTAACAAACTTGTCTGTAATAAAAATCTATCTTTATGGCAAATATCATCAGAGTCAACAATAGCAATAAAATCTCCAGTTGCATTAAAAATACCTTTGTTTCTAGACGCTGCTTCGCCAATATTATTTGTGTTAGAAATTATCTTTATTCTTTTATCTATTTTTGCATAAGCTTTTATTATTTTTAAAGAATTATCACTGGAAGCATCGTTAACTATTATAAATTCAAAGAATTTGTAACTTTGATTTAGAATACTTTCAATAGACTGCCTAAGATATTTTTCAGCATTAAACACAGGCATTATTGCAGATATTTTTTTATTTATTTCGACCATAGCATTATTAAAAACATTTTTTAATTTTTTAACATTAGAATTTTTCTCACCAAAGTTTCCAATTTCTTTTCTAATTTTTTATTTTTCAAGTAAATATAAAAATTAAGCATTACTAAAATCATGAAGGCTCCAACCACCAATAAATCAAAGGCCCGAGCAAAGTTTAAGGCTGAAACAATGCCAAGCAATAAATTAGGAAATAAAGCTAAAACAATAAAAACTAACCATACGCTGTACCAAAGTGAACTTTCTACGGTAGAGAGAGTGCTTCGTTTCTGATTGCTTCTTACCCAATAAATCATAAATAAGGCAAATAAGACGGCACCAATTTGAAAGATACTCATAGATTAATTCTCCATAATATAATTTTGTAAATCATTTTGAAAGCATCATTTAGGTTCATGCCTCGATCGAGATCATGATAAATAGTTCTAATAGGAATTTCTGTAAAAGGAATTTTCAACTTAGCAGTTTTGCAAGCAATTTCGAGTTCAATGCCATAATCACTGCTTTGCCAACGCAACTTCTGATAAACTGCCTTGCTCATCGCTTTAAAGCCAGAAGGAATATCAGACAAATAAGTACCAAATAAAATTTTAACTAATAGAGAAGTGAAGCGATTGCCCAGGACGCGAATCAGAGGCATGTTCTGGTCAAAAGCACGCACGCCAAAAGCTAAGCCTTGCTTTCGCAAGATAAAAAAATCATAAAATTTAGCTAAGTCTACCGGATCATGTTGGTCATCACCGTCCATAAAAATCACCGCGTCGGCATTCAAAATTTTAAAAACATAATCAGCCCCAGTTTTCATGGCAGCACCTTTACCTAAATTAACTGGGTGAACTAATAAGTGTTTGGTGAATTTTTGCGCAATTCTGGCAGTATCGTCAGCTGAACCATCATCCACAACAACGAAATTGGGTGTTTGGGCTTTGAGTTTCTGCAGAAATGAAGCCAAATACTTAGCTTCATTATAGGCAGTGATGACCACGTAAATCTTTAAAGGTGATTGCATTCTAGCTGTATTGTAATGTATCTTAGAGTTTAAGATAATGCACAAATTTTTTTACTCTTTATTTTTGATATTAGCGATTGGAGTTTTCCTAATTTTGTCCTGGAAAAATCCCTACGGCACTAGTTCCTTAATTGGCAATTTTGACCCTTTTCCAGATAGCTTGCATTACGTAGTACCAGCTAGAAATTTTGTAAATGGCGATGGCTTTGTCTTTGCCAGAGAAGGTGGAAAAACTGTCATTGCTGTTCCACCACTATATTCTTTAACCCTGATTCCTATTTATTTTTTAAATAATGACGCCCGCAGTTATTACTTTGCTAATTTAATTTTGGGGGTGATTAGTATCATCCTGCTTTTTAAAATTAGCCGCAAACTCACCAAGTCTGCGTGGATGACGGGCCTATTACTTTTCACTTACGTGACTTCTTTTGTCATTTACTGGCAAACTTCTTTGGCGATGGCAGAAAATGTATTGTTACCAATTTGTTTTGGCGGCTTGTATTTGGCGCTACAACCCTTAAACAATAAAACCTTAATCTTAGCAACACTCCTGTCAGTAGCTTGCTATGGCAGTAAATATGTTTCTCTACCAATTACTGGGATTTTTCTGCTTTTTTGGATGTGGAGAATCTGGACAGAGCAGAAAAAGCCAGCAATGATTAAAAATATCGTCTTGGTCGTTTTACTTGCCCTGTTAACTTTTTTATTATTTAATGGACAGGAGTTTTTCAGTTATCTTATCAAATTATGGCAAGGCAATTTGCGCCATGACTTGCAAGCTCAAGAGCAAACTGCCTGGTTATCACTAGAATATTTTTCTGAAAGTTTTCCCAAGTATTTTAGTGCACTAATGGGTGTTCCAATTTATAATCTTTGGTACACCAAAGCTATTTTGCCGGTCGGCTTAGCGGCAATTGCTTTAAGCTGGTGTCTTTATGCTATCTTTAAATTACCCAAGCAACGTAAGCTAGCCACTTTACTTTTAACTTTAACTTTTGCCCAATTAGCCTTCTTGTCAATTATTCTAATGATCGAGGGTCGCTATGCTTTTGTTTTCATTCCAATCATTTTTACTGGCACAGCAGCAATGTTGGGTTGGCTAGTAGAAAAGGGTAAAAAGAAATTTAGTCAAAGAACCAACAATTTCATGCAGATGGGATTTGCTGGTTTTTTAGCAGGCTTACTTTTATTAAGCAATTTTAAAGACCTTAAAACCCAACTTTTGCTCAACTTCAAAGGTGGAGAAATGCCTTGGTGGCAAGTAGGGGTTCAAGCAGCTGACCAATTTATGCAAATGAAAACGGAGAATATCGCAGAAAAACCGATTATTATTTCTAGCCTTTCACCTTTTGTTTGGGATTTTTATAAACAAAGTGCTTATGCGGTTTTACCCTTGAGCGCTAATCAGAGCATGGCTAAAGAAAAAATCTGGGGAGAAGATTTTGAAGCCAACCATTTATTAGATTATTATCAAGAACAATCGCAGACAGGACGATTAATTTACTTAGCAACGGTGGGTTTTGGCAGAAATGACTGGCCAATTTTGGAAGAATATAAAGCTAATGGTTTCCAACTAGAACTTCTGAAAGAAGATTGCGTGGGGGCGTGTAAAATCTATAGAGTAAATTTTATTAATGTTATACAATGAGACAAATGTCAATTTTAGATAGTTTTACTAGATACCGTGAATTGCTCAATGAGCTGACTATGCGGGAGATTAAGCAGCGTTACAAACAGTCAGTTTTAGGCTATGCATGGGTCATTTTGAATCCTTTTTTTCAAATGTTAGTGATGGCTTTTGTGTTTAGTATTATTATGCGTATTCCTAATTTAGGCGTGCCATATCCAATTTATCTATATGCTGGTTTGCTACCATGGACGCTTTTTTCTGGTTCATTGATTGGCTCCACCAATTCACTTGTTAGCAATGCAGGATTGATTACTAAAATTTATTTCCCTAGAGAAATTTTTGTGATTAGCACCATCATGGCAAAAATTGTAGATTTTTTCTTAGCTTCCACAATTTTTGTTGCCTTTATGATTTATTTTCAAATTCCAGCCACTTGGAATTTATTATGGGTAATTCCTATTTTTGCCATTCAACAATTATTCACTTACGGCCTGTCGCTTTTCTTGGCAGCAGCAAATTTGTTTTATCGTGATATTCAGTATTTGCTAGGACTAATTATTTTAATCTGGATGTATTTAACCCCAGTGATTTATTCCACAGAGCTTTTCCCTGAAAAGTATCGTTGGATTTTTCAACTCAATCCTATGGCAGTAATTATTAATGCTTATCGTCAAGTTGTTTTAGCTGGAGATATGCCTAATTTACGTAGTTTAGCGATTGCTCTAGTGTTATCAATCTTTTTATTAATCGGTGGCTACAAGTTCTTCAAGAAATTAGAAGGTGTCTTTGCCGATATTGTCTAAAAATATGAGTGAAAATCAATCTATCGCTATTAGCATTAAACAAGTCAGTAAGCTGTTTCATCGTCAGAAGCAACGTACTTTCAAAGAGTTAATTCCTGCTCTAGTTGGTGGAGAGAAGGCTGTTGAAACTTTTTGGGCTTTGCAAAACATTGATTTAGAAATTAAAAAAGGAGAAACTATCGGCATCATTGGTCCCAATGGCAGTGGTAAAAGTACTCTCTTAAAGCTAATTGCTGGTGTCAGTAAGCCTACTAGTGGCACAATTACCGTCAATGGCAGGATTGCTCCTCTCATTGAGTTAGGAGCTGGTTTTCATCCTGAATTAACAGGCAGAGAAAACGTTTTCCTTAATGGCGTCATTCTGGGCATGAGCCGCAAAGAAATAAAAGCAAAATTTAAAGAAATTATCGATTTTGCAGAATTATGGGATTTCATTGATCAACCAGTCAAACACTACAGTAGTGGCATGTATTTAAGATTAGCCTTTGCCGTAGCAATTCATACCAATCCTGAAATATTACTGGTGGATGAAATTTTGGCAGTAGGAGACGCAAGTTTTCAAAGGAAATGTTATCAAAAAATTGAAGAATTGAAAAAAAATTATGTAACTATTGTTATGGTAACTCATACCTTGCGATCAGTAGAAAAATACTGTGATAGAGCTATTTTGTTGAGTCACAGCCAGATACTTGCAATTGGCGATACAAATAAAATTTTGGAAGAATATCAAAGGATTATATAAATTCTCTAAAATTCTAAACTGATAGTTTAGAATGACAATTTTTTTCCCAAATTTCTAAATCAAAATATGGATAGAAAATAACTTTGTCTTTTAATTTTTCAGATTTTGCTAAAAATATGAATTCTTCAGCATCGCAACTAACGTGCAAATATCTAGTTGGATCAACCACCAATAATCTTTCATTTTCTAGCAAATTTTCGATAATATTAATGTAAGTTTCTATTCCTTGATTAAACACGCTATTCTTGTTAAGAGAGTTTAATCCATTTATCTTTAAAAGCTTGCTTCCCCACTGACTACTGCTAAAATTTTGATCTACGTAGATATATTTGTCGAAATCATTCATGTTTTCAGATACAAAAGAAATGGCATTATATTTTTCTTTATTATTTCCAAAAAAATTGTATAATCCATGCGTGAAATTTTGATAAGTATAGTCACTCATTAATGGAAAAAACCTCCACAAAGAATAGATTGTTCCTATTAGATATATAAATAAAACTGACTTTGAAAAATTAAGTTTAAAATAAACCCTCTCTAGTAATTTGTAGATTGTAATGATTGAAAAAATAGCAAAAATCATCATAACTGTAGAAAAAGTTTTATAAAAAGAATATTGCGTGGAGCCAGTTGTTATAAACTGATAAGAAGCAAGCAATAAGGCAAAAATTAAAAAAGATAGGGCCGCATGTATAAGAATATAAATTTTTTTGAAACTATGTTTATAAAAATAATATAGATAAAACACTGTGGGAACAAAATATGCAAAGACTAAAACAACTGAATAATCTGCAAATACTCCGCTAGCATTAGCTAGCCACAAACCTCTATTTTCAATTTGAAAAAATTTTATTACTGTTAATGCTGAAAAAATCATAGTTATTAGCAATAAGATTAGATATACATTTCTTTTATTGGCTAGGGCTAAAATAATGAAAAAAATCAACAAAGCAGGAATAAAAAAAATATAAGAATACACAAAACCAATTATTAGAGGTGTAAAAATATATAAAAAATCTTCTCTTTTTTTAAAATTACTTGTAAGAAAAAAAATGATTGCTAATATAAAAATCTGATTAAACCACATTGAATAAAATCCATCAGCTAGAAGATAATATGGAATAATCATTCCAAAATAAGTAACTAAAAAAGTTAAAAGAAGTTTTAATATAATTTTTTTATTGTTAGATGTTGAAGAGATTAAATATTCAATATTCAAATAAATAAGCCCTGTTAATATCACCATTGTGAAAACAGTAAAAATACTAAAAATATTAACAAAAGATATTTGATCATAATTATTGCTACCAACTAAAGTTTTTGCCAATGTTTCCATTAACCAAACATTACTATGAAATCCTAAGGGGTAATTTGTTGTTAATCTATTGGTGTCCAATATTTCTTTTGTAGCCATCATATGATTGGCAGCATCTTGGGTAAAAGAAAAAACAGGAAGACGGACGCCATCATCAAAACTCATTGCTGCTTGATAAAAAGTCCAACAGGTTAAAATGGTTATGATAATTAACATTAGATCAGATAGATTTATGTTGAAATATTCTTTTTTAGTCCTTTCTGATAGTTCATTTCTTATTAAAAACCACCAAATAATTGAATAAAACAAATGAACATAAAATAGTATATTTAAATTCAACGACAGTGTGAAAATATAAGAAAAGAAAAAGTATAGCGTATTAACTCCGAAAAAAATTACTGTAGATAAAAACAATCGGGAAACTAATCCTTTTGGTTTATCCAAAAATAGTGCATACAAAATAATAAAAAATAATAAAATTAAATACATATATTACTAATCTACAAGCATTCTGGTCCAGATTAAATTATATAATTGTTGACTTAATTTATCTAATTCAAATTTATCTAATTTATTTTTATGTTGATTACATAGATTTACTATTCTATCAACCCAAACTCTAACATTTTTTTTCTCATTATCATCAATAATAGACAAATATTCAGATTTAATTTCTATCCCTTCAGCTCCAACCTCTGTAGTAATAACTGATCTACCATAAGACAGACTTTCTAAAACTTTCAAACGTGTGCCAGAACCGGCAAAAATAGGCGCTACCAATAAGTCAATTTGTTCATAGAGGTTTTTTAAATCAACGAAATAATCAAAAAATTTAACATCTGATAAGTTTGGGTAAAAATGATGATTATTTTTACCCAACACAATCACTTCACATTTAACCTGAGCTTGTTTTAAAGCTGGCAAAATTTGCAAAAGCAAATAATCAAGAGCTTGGCGATTTGGAGTATGTTCAACTGAACCGACGAAGCCAATTGCTATTTCCTTTTCTGTTCGAGGAGCTAGAAAATTAATTTTTTCTATACCATTTGGACTGATTTGAGTTTTATCTAAAGCAAAAAGTTTTTTGACGAAGAAAGCATCTTTTTGAGACATAACTACAATTTTTGAGAAATGTCTTAATAAGCTTTTTTCATATAAATAAACTTGCAGACAACTCAATAATCTAATCAGAACTTTAAATGAGTTTTTCGAAGCAAAGGCTCTCCTATAAAAAGAAACTGTAGAAATATCTAAGGCTACAAATTTACTAAATTGATTCTTTAGTAAATGCTTGGCTAAATAAAGAATTTGTGTTGATTCAATTCTGATTTGAGCGAAACTGGTTTTAGTTTGCAGATCCTTAAATTCGTTAATTAACTCTTGAGAAAAATAATTAGAAAAATGATAGGGAAGAAAAGATTTTAAACTGAGTAATACAGACTTTTTTATCAGAGGAAAAGACTTAAAGAAAACTGTGTACTGATCTAAAAAAGATTTTTCCTCTATTGTTAGTGATTGGCCGTTAACAAGAAAAAAATAAAAATAGATTTCATATTTTTGACTTAAATATATCAAAGTTTGCTTGATTCTCGTCGCTCCACCGCTGGTTTGCGGAAAAGGGGAAATACCAGAAATGAGCAATAACTTTGGTTTTGACATTAATATCTTCCCATCAGTCCTAAGTTAATAAAAATTTTACCTAGTAAACTTTGTCTAAAGTTGAATTGTTGTTGGAGTTGCTTGAGTTCTTGAGTAGAAAAAAACTCTCGCAAAACTTGCTCTCGTTCCTGATTTAATAAGGCTAAATTAGTAGAACTAATACCGCTTTGGTCAAAGTAAACAATGGGGGTGGCCAGATGCTGCCAAGTACATTTTTGACTTAAGAAAAGTTTCAAATTAAAATCTAAGTCGGACACAATTTTTAAATCTTCGCGATAAAAACCAAATTCTTGAAAAAGTTCTCGTTTAAAAAACATTGATTGATGACAAAGAGAATAGCGATAAAAAAAGAGTTTAGTCAGTTGATCTGGTTGGGAATATATCTCTATTTGTTTGGTGTTCAAATTGAGTCGCTTGGCATCAGCGTAAACGATGTCGGCATCAGGTCTAGTCATAAAAACACGATTTAAAGCCTCTGGATCGAGCAAATAATCACCACTATGTAAAAATAAAATGTATTCTCCTCGAGCTTTTTTAACTCCCTGATTCAAAGCCTGGTAAATACCATCATCCTTTTGACTCTGCCAATAAGAAATTTTAGATTGATTATCTCTAATTAAATCCACACTTCCATCAGCAGAACCGCCGTCAATAACAATATATTCAAAATCAGTAAAAGTTTGAGAAAAAACACTTGTAAAGGTCTTTTGAAGACCCTGAAGATTGTTGAAGTTGGTGGTGATTATGGTTAGAGTCATTAATTAATTATAGTTTATTTAAACTCTATTTATAAATTGACGAATGATTTTTTAGTCGATCAAGCTCTTGATCAAGTCCAGCTAAGCTATTGCGTAAAACAGTTTTATCAATCTTTTTATATTCATTGTAGAAAAGTTCGGTAATGTTTTTATAACCACTTACAATACCTTTAAAAGTTAAAAAATCTATCTTATTAAGGAATTTTAAATTCAAATTTTTATAAATACTTGGGTGAACTGGACTCTCTAAAATATCTAGCTTATTCTCTTTTGCCTGAATTCCAAAATTAAGGTCTAATTTTAGCACTATATTATCAATCACATATTGAATTAGGGCTGGCTTTGGATGATTTTGAGAATTAAATAGTTTTTGTTTTTGATAATTTTTACGAATAAAATCAGATATGCGAATATCAACCCGATTGTTGATCTTACGTTCCTCCAATGACTTGAGAGCATTATCAAGCAACTTTTGGCAATATGTTTTATCATAAAAGTTTTTATTGTTGTATATTTTGACAAAATCACCACTTTTAAAACCATGAACATAAGCAAGTGCAATGTTTAAATCATGATAAGCTCCCATCAGTGGCGTGACTAATGGGACGTGATCATTGGTAATAATTTCGTGGAAATCTGGAAAATATACATTAAAAAATAATGACGGAATGCAAATTTTTTGAGAATTTTTTTTTAAAAAAGTTAAAACATGATTAGAAGCAAAATCAGAACCATTCTTAAAATTACTGCCAACTTCTTGGTAAATTAATAAATCAATTTGACTGAAATCTTTTTCAATATTTTTCAAGTCATCTTTGACTAATAAATGTACGGGCTTAATCGGGACATACTCATACAATCTAGTAAATTCCTCGGATGCATTTAATTGATCACAAATTGCGTCAAGTTGGCAATTACCATAAAAAGAAAATTTGAACTTTCGCTTTTTTAGAAAATTAAACATAAAGAGTAAATAATTTATTATTTCTCATATTATTTTTTGATACCTACTTTTTTGAGAGCATCATTCATTGCTTGCCACATTTTATAAAATTTGGCGGATTGGATTATACGCAAATCTCTTTTAAGTTTATTTATTTCATCTTCAAGTTCATATAAATCTTTCTTTCTCCTGATATTTTTCTTCTTATAATCAGCTAAAATTCTGGCTGGTATCATTTTTTTTAAACATTCTTCTTTTTCTTTTAAACTCATTTTCTGTTTTTTTATGGACAAACCATTCATGTCATAAAAAACAATTGGAAAATTCAAAAATTTTAAAGAACAGTTATTTAAAATTATTGCCCTAACATTAAATTCCCAATCAGCGACTATTTTTAGTTTTTCATTATATTTACCAAATTTATTAAATAGCTCTTTTTTAATAAACATTGCTTGATGGCAAATGGAGTGATCAAAAAAACGCTTCATCGTTAAATCATTTGGCTCGCTACACTTATAATTTCTACCATCAGTAGAATTTCTGATTGAAGATCCATAATAAATATCTTGCCTACCTTTATATTGAAAAATTTTTTCTAAAACGTTTTTGTTTAATAGATAATCACCACTATTTAAAAATTGTAAATACTCGCCTTTAGCAACAGATATGCCTTTATTCATAGCATTGTAGATACCATTATCTTTTTCACTTATATAGTAAGCTATTTTATTTTTATATTTATCAATTATCTCTATTGATTTATCATTGGAACCACCATCAATAATAATAAATTCATAATTTGAAAATGTTTGAGCTAGTACACTTTTTATAGTTTTTTCTAAACCGTTAGCATTATTAAAATTAACTGTGATGATCGATAATTTAATTTTATTTTTCATACGAAATGACTTTTTATTTTTTTATAAACGAAATAATTTTATATTTATTTTTTTCCCATTTTTGATATCCATTACTCATAAACTCATAGCAGTTCTTTTGAACCATGTCTAAGTTACTAAAATCAATTTGTTTAATATTGTTTAAATCAAATAAATATCCGGTCTTATTATGTTTTATATATTCATTCATCGTTGGATTGTTGACAGCTACAACAGCTTTTCCCATAGACATCGCCTCTAAAAACGACAGTCCAATACCCTCATTTTCTCTAGGAGCCACGTAAATGGCACTTCTCTTAACAATCTTAAGCAAATCTTCCTTATTTTTGAACCATTTAGAGTAGCTAATTGAAAACTTCAGCTCTTGATTTTTGGATGGTGTAATAAATTTGTGTTCTGGATCAATCGCTTTATGTAAATGTATTTTCAAACCATTTTCGTAATTCTTAAATATTTTTTCTATTATGTTGATGTTTATATGCGTTATTCTTTGCCAGAAAAAAACCCTATCTCTATCTCCTTTAGTAAAATCTTTAGGTTTTGGAAAATATTGTGTATAGATGGAATCTAAACCAAACTCAAGTAATTTGTGATGCAGTGTTCTTGAAAAATTTATAAACTTAACATTATCGTATTGTTTCCAATATTCCGCTGGTAAATTACCTCCACCGTCATACATCGGGAAAAAAATAATATTTTTATTCTTAATTTTGTTTATTACTTCAGGAGAATAAATTCTTTGGAAAAAAACTACTCCGAGATATGTTTCGTCAATAAAATCCAAATTAGGAGAAGCTTTTCCTTGCCATGTTTCATCTAAAATAACTGTTACCTCAAAATGTTCTTTTAAGTAGTTAATTAAAAAAGCAGTTGACTGTGTTTTGTCATGATATGAATGACCTATATAAACAATTTTTTTTGATTTTTTATTTGTACTAGAACTAAAATATTTAATAAAGTTTTTCAATTTGACCTTAAATAACATCGGAATATACTTGAAAAAATATAAATATAAACAATATATTTTTTTTAAAATTCTTCTTTGTAAGCTATTTTCTGGTAATAAAATTTTTATAAATCTACGAATCTTTTCAGATAATTGCCACAATCTAGTTTTTTGCATCCTATTTAAAGCATTTGATAAGATTACAATTTCTTTATTGGCGTTGTCTAACTCGAATATTTTTGTTTCTAATTGATTTTTGACAACAGCCAGCTCAAAGTTTTCTGTTTCTAATGTTAAATAGTTGGGCTGTGCGATCGGTTTTTGTTGATTGAATCTCTTTAATTCTTTTTTATCAACATTATTCAATTTATTTTTTCCAGTTTTTTTAAATAATATTAGATCGTTTTTCATTGTTTTTTATTGTATCACTGGCCCAATTAAATGAATACCTTTTAAAAAATTTATAAAAACAGATTATGATCATAATTCAATAAAAAAAACCAGTTAATTTGCTAAATTGTCACCCAAAATCAAAAGCTGGGTCTTATTTACTGAATTTTATGCTTGCCCACGCTACATTTTTGATCGATCGATTCGCCCCATTGTTTCATGAAGTGTATCTTTGTATAATAGCTCTGATATCCTAAGATAGATTCGATATTAAAAACGCTATTAAATAATTTAATTCATGATTAAACAACTTAAATCATTATTTTGGAAACTCCCGTTATTTAGAGAAATAAAATGGCAAGGCGAGCTTCTCATTGATGTGCATGATCGTATGGCACACTTAGAAAACAATTCAAAACAAAATAATTTGTTGAATGTAATAAATTCACAACTAGAAACAAGCAATTATCAAATTCAATATTTAAAGCAATTATTAAATTATTCAATCGATATTCGAAAAATTCCTGAGTCTATTGGTATTACAAAATATATCCAACAAGCAAATTTAAAAATGTTATTATTTTTCGATAAAATTGCCAAGGAACATAACTTAAACTATTGGATAGATTTTGGCGCCCTTATCGGAGCATATAGGAATGGAAGCTTTATTCCATGGGATGATGATATCGATGTATCTATGCCTAGAAAAGATTATGAAAAACTGAAATATATAATTGAAAAAGAAATAAAAAACACAGACTTTACATTTATTAGATCAGAAATTAGTAGATTATATTATGGAAATTTGCCAGTTCAACTTGATATAATGCCTTGGGATTTTTATTACAAAAAAGTCTCTGATAAAAAAGAAAAAGATCTTTTGTCAAAAAAGCTCATAAAGGTTAATCAGAAAATTAATTACGATTGGCAAAGACTAAGTGAAAAAAAAGGTGCCATTACAAATTATAGTCACAAAGAAATTCTAAAATTGAGAGATGAATTAATACTTAATAATCGAGAAGTGAGTCTTGCGCTAAAACCATCTCTTTTTCGTGGTCTGGAATGCCCTACAAATTCTGCCACGCAGGTTCGAGATATCATTGATTATGAAACCGTTTTCCCTTTAAATACAATTAGTCTTTGTAAATATTCATTTCCATGCCCTAATGAGATTGAGACATGGTTATTTATTATTTATCGAGATCCATTTAGTTGGCCCAGTAGTTTTAGAAAACATGATTATCTCTTAACAAGAATTCAAGATGAAAATGATTTCAGATTGCTGAAAAAATTTATTAGTTCAAAATCATAAATTTATATTGTTAATAAGTGCTCTCAATTTCATTGATTATATGTTTTTTGGTTCTAGGTATATAAATAACTTGTTTATTACGTACTCACAATATTTTTTATTTTTCATAAAGACAGAATGAAGTTAGTTTTCGCAAGTCCATTTTGTGTAAATACCAATCTGTATCGTTTAATAGTTTGGCAGTGTCTGAATCAGCATTTTAAAAACTTTAATAATCTGGAATGATGACGTTAAAAATAAATACCTTTTCTTTTAAGATATTAGAGAAACACCATCATTTAGTAAGTGCTGATTTGTCATATATTATCGTCTATTTTTCACCAACAATAGCATAGAAGTGAGTGTTGCCCCAGTGGTTGAACTCAGACGGATAGATATCAAAAACTTTAATATTTTTATAATTATTCTTATTCAATAACGAAATTTCTTTTTTTATATTGCGATAATGTGAGTAGTAGGTAGTTTTTAATTGTTCTGAATACCCTTCTACCATAACATCTTCATTGACAGCAAATTGACCTTTAATAATTATTTTCCCATTACTGTTTAAATAATTGTAGTATTTTTGATAGATATCTAGAATTTCTTCTTCGTTAAAATACTGGACAATTCCAAACATAGTAATTAGATCAAATTGTTCATTGATGGAAAATTGAGTAATATCACAATTAACAATTGTAATATTATCAGCTATTTTTATGTATTTTGAAAATTCACTAAACAGCTCAACAGCAACTATTTTTTTGACATACGTATTGAGTTGATTGATTATTAGTCCACTGCCACTTGCTAAATCAAGTAATGACGTTGTTTTATTTATATATTTTTTAATAAAAGCTGCATCCAAATCAGAGTGGTCATTTATTTTTCTAACTTTAACATCCAACGGTCCTGGGTTATTCTTTGCTAGAAGGGAAAAATAATCTAACGAATTTGCATTTTTCATAATAAATAATTCCACCAACAAACAAATATCATAAGATAATAAAGCTAATAAATTATTTATAGATTTCTCTTATTATTGTTGAAGATACACCCCTTGTTCTCGGTATTTCTATAACTTTTTTGTTATTTTCTTCGCAGTATTTCATTGCTCTTTGAAAGCCGGCGTGTTTTTGATCTGGACCGATAGCAAAAATATCAAAATCTAGAGTTTTAATTATTTGATCTACGTCATCATAAACAACTACTTCGTCGACAAAGCGACATGATCTTACCACTTCCAATCGTTCTTCTAACGAGTAATAAATCTTTGCATCTGGTTTATACTTTTCAACGTCATCCTGAACCGCTACGATAAGGCAATCTCCGCAACTTCTTGCTTTTTTAAATAAATTAACGTGGCCAATATGAAATAAATCAAATACTCCAACAGTGAAAACTATTCGTTTTTTAGATTGATCTGGTAAAATTGAATTAGACATTATTATGATGATAATAACATATAACGGATTGACGTTGTTGAGTAAAAAATTGAGTAATTTAGATGTTTATACTAAGGACAACAATATATTGTTAGTCCTAAAGAGATTTTAATTAAAATGATTTAAATCGAAATTTTAAATTTACTTAGAAACCTGCTCTTTATACCACTCATAAGTTTTCTTTAAACCTGTTTTAAAATCAGTTTTATATTTCCAACCAAGCTTGGCCAGTCTACTCACATCAAGTAGTTTTCTAGGGGTACCATCTGGTTTACTGGTATTCCAATAAATTTGACCCTCATATCCGACAGTTTCTTTGATCATTTCTGCTAACTCTTTGATTGTGCAGTCTTCACCAGTGCCGATATTTACAATTTCAGAACCATCGTAAGTATTCATTAAAAATACTACAGCTGATGCCAAATCATCGACGTATAAAAATTCTCTCATCGGGCTACCAGTGCCCCAAACTTCTACTTTGGGTTTATTTTCTAGTTTAGCCTCATGAAACTTTCTTAGTAGAGAAGGTAGAACGTGAGCATTTTCTAAATCAAAATTATCATTAATGCCATAAAGATTAGTTGGCATCACTGAAATAAAATTGGTGCCATATTGTTTATTGTAACTTTGACACATGGTAATGCCAGCTATTTTTGCAATTGCATAAGCATCATTAGTTTCCTCTAAGGGACCAGTTAATAAATATTCTTCTTTAATAGGCTGAGGAGCTTGGCGGGGGTAAATACATGAAGAACCTAAAAATAATAACTTCTTAGCACCAAATTTATAAGCATTATGAATTAAGTTGTTTTGGACTTCCAAGTTTTCGTAAATAAATTCAGCTTTTTGATTTTTATTCGCCCAAATCCCGCCCACTTTAGCGGCTGCACAAAAAACATATTCTGGTTTTTCTTCTGCAAAAAATTCTTCAGTAGCAACTTGACTCATCAAATCTAATTCTTTTCTAGTTCTTTTGAGAATATTGGTATAGCCCTGATTTTCAAGTTCTCGGACAATGGCACTACCTACTAATCCGCGGTGTCCAGCCACGTAAATTTTTGAGTTTTTTTCCATCATAACAGTATATGTATATCATATTTAACCAACAAAATCCTTATCTTTCTGCTTTAATAGTCCTTAATGAAAGCTGTTCTGACTGGTTCCATTGCTATTGATCAAATCATGAGTTTTGAGGGTAGTTTTGTTGATTTGATTCAACCAGATAAATTACATGTCTTATCTATTTCTCCCTTAGTGCAAAAAAT
>Ga0116157_10002250_pt1 | contig 18835 bp, 15 predicted proteins | sample AD_UKC048_MetaG_FD_89882 | JGI IMG/M metagenome (GOLD analysis project Ga0116157, IMG submission 89882) | Active sludge microbial communities of municipal wastewater-treating anaerobic digesters from USA - AD_UKC048_MetaG | ecosystem: Engineered > Bioreactor > Anaerobic > Digestate | place: USA...
ATTGATGGTTCTGATAGCGGCTGGCGTACCAATTGGCAGCTCGGAAAATACAAAGACCCTAAAAATAACACCTATAAAGTGTGGATGGATGAGAGCTATTACAAACCACGCTTTGAAGGCCAAGCCGCCCACGTATTACCGCCCATTGCACCTTATCATGCGGGCCCAGCGGGTATGACTTACAACCCCGGCACAGCACTGAGTGAAAAGTGGCAGGATCATTTTTTTGTGGTGGAATTTGTAGGCTCACCTTCACGCGGAGGCGTTAATGCATTTACGTTAAAACCTGAAGGTGCATCGTTCAAACTCGACACAGATCAAAATGTTTTCCGTGGCATATTGGCAACGGGTATTGATTTTGGCCCAGATGGCGCACTCTACATGAGTGACTGGATGGAAGGCTGGAGCCTAAAACAAAAAGGCCGTATTTGGAAATTGGATACGCCAGAAACCGCGAACAACGCAGCGCGCAAAGATACTCAAGCACACCTTGCAGAAAGTTTTAGTGGACACTCACTGCAAAAATTAACAGCGCTATTAACCCATGCCGATATGCGCGTGCGTCAGAAAGCACAACTAGAGTTAGTGGAGCGCAAAGCAACGCAACAATTACAAGCAGTTGCGACTGACTCAACACATCAACTTGCGCGCATCCACGCGCTTTGGGGACTTGGCCAATTAGCGCGAAAAGATACCGCGCAGGCCGCCATTTTAATTCCGTTCTTAAGCGATAAAGACGTAGAAATTCGCGCGCAAGCTGCAAAATTATTAGGCGATACCAAAGCGGTTACTGCCACTAATAATTTACTGCCACTCTTAGGTGACAACAGTTTACGCGTGCAATTTTTTGCCGCGCAAGCACTCGGGCGCCTAAACGAAAAATCAGGCGCAGAAGCTGCAATTACGCCTCTCGTTGCCATGCTCGCCGCCAATAATGATAAGGATGTTTATTTACGCCAAGCAGGTGCCATAGCACTCGCACGTATTGGCAACCAAGATGCACTGGCCAAATTGGTGAATCACCCATCAGAGGCTGTTCGCATTGCCGCAGTAGTTGCTTTAAAACGTTTGGAAAGCCCAGCACTCGCGCTGTTCTTAAATGACTCCAGCGAATTTGTAGTGACCAATGCTGCGCGCGCCATTAGCGATGATAATTTTGTAACAGCAGCCTTGCCCGCTTTAGCAAAATTATTAGATGCACCGCGCTTTACCAACGAGCCGCTATTGCGCCGCGCCATTAACGCCAACCTCTATGCAACAGGCACCAACAGCAGCGCAGAAAATAGCGCTCGCTTAGTGCGCTTTGCACAGCAAAAAAATATCGCCAGTGCGTTGCGTGCAGAAGCAATCAATACGCTATCGGTTTGGGCAAAGTCATCAGATTTTGATCGCGTGACCGGTCAATATCGCGGAGCCGTAACTCATGATGCTGCAAATGCCCAGCAAGCTTTAGCTAGCGCCTATAAAAATTTACTGGCCGATAAGAACAGTAATTTTCGCGCCGCGACTATTACAGCCCTTGCTGAGTTTGATGTAAAAAATACTAACGACTCATTGGTCAAAACACTCTCGCAAGATCCTGACCCAGCCGTTCGCATTGCCGCTTTAAAGGCCCTGAAAAAATTTAAACTAAGCGACATGAGTAAAACCACGTTTGCAGCATTGAAAGATAAAGATCAATCAGTTCGCATGGCTGCTTTAGGGCTATTGCCGGAATTAAGTTTACCCGTGCAACAAGTTGTCTCCATGCATGATTTGCTGTTGCAAAACGGAACCATTGGTGAACAGCAAGCAGCCTATACTTCGCTCTCCAATGTTAAAGCGCCTGAGGCTACCGCGATATTTAAACAACAGCTGCAACGCTTGATTGAGGGGAAAATTGCCAGAGAAGTGCAACTTGATTTAATCTCTGCTGCAGAAAAAACTGACTCTGCAGAATTAAAACAATTGCTGGCCACTTATGAAGCCAGCAAAAATGCCAACAATCCTTTGGATGTTTACCGCGAATCTTTATTAGGTGGCAATGCAACTGAAGGGAAAAATTTATTTCGCTTCAGTAATATGGCGCAATGTGTACGCTGCCATATGGTAGGCGTAAATGGTGCGCGTGTTGGCCCTGAGCTTACTACTATTGCCAGCCGTATATCGCGTGAGCAAATGTTAGAAGCATTGGTTAGCCCATCGGCGCGCATTGCTCCCGGATTCGGTCGCATTACCGCCGTGTTAAAAACCGGTGAACGTATTGAGGGCGCATTTGATGCAGAAACCGACACGACTATAACGATCACTGGCAACGATAAAACGCATAGCTTAAATCGCACCGATATCGCAAAAATCGAAACCAGTACCTCGGGCATGCCACCGATGAATTTATTGTTGGATCGCATGCAAATTCGGGATTTAGTAGCCTATCTTTCAACACTCAAAGCAGAAACAATAGAAGGGCATTAAGGAATCAATAAAAAGCCCCGCCAGCTAGTCACTGGCGGGGCTTTTTATCTTGTGCAATTTGAACTTGAAAGCAATTAATACTTACAGGTTTTAGCGTCATCTTTTACAAAATATGGTTTGTAATTCTTCGCTTTTTTGTCCATACAACCTTTTAGATTTAACAAACGAACTGAACGGAAATCAGTAGGGTGGGATTCCGCTTGCAAGGCGATAAAACCTTGCTCCAGTGGCGTGCCGTCATCCTTCTGTAAGCTGGTATATTCGAATACCAACTTGCCATTAATAATGTGCTGCGCCAATTCGCTGCCATGCACGATTAATTCGGCCGTTACCCACTGGTCGCCATGAAAGGTGTCGCTTGAGGAGTAGATACAATGGTCTTTATTCAATGCACCCTTAAGAACTATTTGAGTTCCTGGTGTGCAGATGTTGCCGGTAGTCCGCGCATCTTTGCCATTGCCGCCTAACAGCTGGTATTCCATGCTGAGCGGGAAATCTTGATCCACCGCCATACTTTGTGGTGATTGTGTATGAAACATAATACCGTTGTTACGCAGCGCCCAATCTGGGCCATTTTTGACTTGCTCACCCACAAAACGATATTCCACTCGCAACTTATAATGCGAGTAGGCGCCGCTATTGGAAAAAATATGGCCAAAGGTATCGCCAAAGGTATCGTACTTATCATAGCGCGCTTGTAATAAGCCATCTTTCACACGAAAGGTTTCAAAGGCATTTTCGCCCGCAGCATAGCCCTTTAACTTTACGGTCCAGTTGCTTAAGTCTTTGCCATTGAATAAATCCACCCACTCTGCTTGCGCAGGCTTGTTCGCCGCCGCGGCAGAAAAAGTCGCAGCCGCTAACAATAAGGCTAAAAGTGTTTTGTAAGCTTGATAAATTTTCATAGTTCGCATAATCCCATTCACTAATTATCGTTAGATTTCTTGCAAGCCTAGTTTAACCAAGAAACAAAAATCCGATACAAAAAAACTCGCTCTTTTTAGGGAGCGAGTTTTTATGGGCTAGTTATTTGGCTAAGGTTGCAACTCAATGTCGTAATCAATGATTACTGGCATATGGCTGGAGAACTGCTGGGTTTTATAAATCGCCGCATACTCAACTTTAGGGCCAATACTATTGGAAACCACTTGGAAATCAGTACGCCAGCCGTCGCCATCGCCCTTTAGGCCTTTAGGCCACCAGCTGTATTCATCGCTGTCTTTGTTAACTCGGCGGAAGGCATCCACATAGCCCAATTGATTGTAGAGTTGACTCAACCATTGGCGTTCATGGGGCAAGAAACCGGAATTGTGTTGGTTTTCGCCAGAGTTGCTTACATCGCGTGGGGTATGAGCCATAGCCCAGTTGCCACAGAAAATATATTCGCGGCGCTTACGGGTAATTTTGTCGAGGTGAGCTTGGAAATCATCAAAAAACTTGATTTTCACTTCTTGCGATTCAACTTCTGAAGTGGCGCTAGGAGCCAACAGAGAACCTACACTCAATTGCTCGTAATCGACTTGGAGGTAGCGGCCTTCCATATCTACGCCAGAAGAAAACCCCAAACCATAAATTAAGGCTTTGGGTTGTACACGGGTGTAGATGGCAACGCCATTGTAGTTTTTGGTACCGGAATCAAAGAAATAGGCAAAGTAGCCGTCGAGTTCATACTCGGGCTTTTCCATATCGCGTTCACGTACGCGAAGGTCTTGCAAACAGATTAAATCTGCATCCTGATTTGCCAGCCAGTCATAAAGACCGCGCTGCGCCGACTGAACTATCCCATCGACGCCAAGACTTATAACTCTCATGTTAGCCCCTTGATTACGGACTGTGTATGATACCCAAGGTTTATCACAATGTGTTACCTATGTTTCTAAATGTTACGTTTATTATAAGCTTATAGGAGATTGTGCGTAGGAAAACGACTAGATAACCAAAAGACAATTGAGTTCAATACTCGCGCCCATAAAATCTTATTCTTAGTATCTTCAAACTTAGTTCATAAATAGGAAAATTGCATGCAAAAATACCAGCACGACTTCATTCAGCTGGCAATTAAACACCAAGCGCTCTGTTTTGGTGAGTTTACGCTGAAGTCTGGCCGTACCAGCCCCTACTTTTTTAATGCCGGCCGCTTTCAAACCGGTAGTGCTTTGGCTGAGCTTGGTCGCTTTTACGCTGCGGCGATTAAAGCCGCCAATATTGAGTTTGATATTGTATTCGGCCCCGCCTACAAAGGTATTCCATTGGCGGCTACTACCGCTATCGCCTTAGCAGATCATTACCAACAAGACTTACCCTATTGCTACAACCGTAAAGAAGCCAAAGATCATGGCGAGGGCGGCACTTTGGTTGGCGCCCCACTGCAAGGCAAAGTCTTAATTGTCGATGATGTCATCACCGCAGGAACTGCCGTACGCGAAGTTATGTCTATAATTAAGTCAGCAGGTGCAGCACCGGCGGCAGTACTGATCGGCTTAAATCGCCAAGAAAAAGGTCAAGGTGAGCTATCGGCGATTCAAGAAGTTGAACAATCTTTCGGTATTCCCGTGGTGAGCATTATTAATTTAAACCACATCATTCATTATTTGGAAAGCCAAGTTGACCAGCAGGACATGGTCAATAAAATTAAAGCTTACCGTACCACCTATGGTGTAGAGTAAGCTGAGGTTCAGGTATACCGAACTAGTATCAACTCAAAATGTGTCTACTACCAATACTCTGGAAGCTATGAAACGATCATTTAATTTTGTGTTTGCGCTTTTTTTGATCAGCGGTTTTATTGTGGCTGCCAGCACCCCTGTGCTGGCACAAGTTGGCAATAAAATGTTTTATCGCTACACCACTAATGATGGACGTAAAGTGGTGTCGCAGACAATTCCACCGCAATTTGTTCGCAATGGCTACGAACTTCTGACTATCAGCGGTGAGATTGTTAAAGTGGTTCCTCCTGCACCGCCAGAGGCAGACGCAGAACGCATTGCGAATGAACGTAAAGCTGCCAAGGAGCAAGCAAGAAGAGATGTAGAACTACGTCGAACTTATAGTTCAGTGTTGGATATAGATTCAGCCAAAACACGCAATTTGCAGGAGCTGCAAAACACCATCAATATTTTGCAAGCCAATCTGAGCAGCGTTAAATCTCAACTTAAAGCGCAAGAGGTGCATGCGGCAAGTGTTGAACGTAGCGGTAAAACGCTATCAAACGACATATTGAAAAATATCTCAACCCTGCGGACAGAAGAAAAAGAACTCAATATACAGATAAAACAGCGCGAAGCCGAGTATCAAAAATCTGCCGATAGATACGAGCACGATAAGCTTAGGTTTGTTGAAATCAGCAAACCCAAACAATAAAACCGGCAATGCCGGTTTTTTTATACCTAAACTAAATTTGTTTTTTCTAACAAGGGGACAAGCGCACTCCATTGCTCGTGCCAAAGAGCGCTGGGCGACATTTGAAATTCACTGCGGACAAATTGAACCATAACACCGTCGGCATAGGCCATTAAGAAGTGCGCCAAGGTTACGGAGGGCAAACTGGGTTTGAAATCTTTGCGCAACTCAGCATCGCGCAGCAGTTGTTTCAATTGAGTTTCAATACGTTCAAAAAACTGCACTATCCGTTGGCGCAAGCGCGCCGTTTCGCCCGTGAGCGCATCGCCAATTAACAAGCGCGACATGCCAGGGTGCGTCTCAGCAAATTTTAGTAAAACACCGATAATTAATTCACAGCGTTTTAGCGGCAATTTTTCTTCCGCCAGCACTAATGTCATCTGCGAGAATACCGAGTCTTCGATAAACTCTATAAGACCTTCGAACATTTTGGTTTTACTGGGAAAGTGGCGATACAAAGCGGCTTCCGATACGCCGACAGATTTGGCAAGCGAGGAGGTTGTAATGCGCTCACCGGGGCTATCTTCTAAAGTTTTTTCAAGTGCTGATAAAATTTGCTCACGGCGAGAAATTTTAACTCCAGTTTTGATCATCGTTTATACCTGCATCCGTTGCACATTAAAAATGGTCAATAAAATTAGCAACAAGCCTCAATGAAAAACGAGTGCTTGCTGCTAATTAATCTGTTGATTTATTTAGATTTGTTAGTAATTAAAGTACCCACGCCTGCATCGGTAAAAATCTCTAAGAGCACAGCATGCTCAACACGCCCATCAATAATATGTGCACTGGTGCAACCGCCTTTTACAGCGTCCAAAGCACAGGCAATTTTTGGTAGCATACCACCATAAATAGTGCCATCTGCAATCAAATCATCAACCTGAGCCGTACTCAAACCAGTCAATACTTTGCCTTGCTTATCTTGCAAACCAGACACATTGGTCAACAACATTAATTTTTCAGCATTTAAATATTCGGCAATTTTCCCCGCCACTAAATCGGCGTTGATGTTGTATGACGAGCCATCCTCACCAACTCCTATAGGTGCAATTACTGGAATAAAATCGCTATTAATAAGCATATCAATCACTGCCGTATTTATACCGGACACTTCACCCACTTGACCAATATCTAAAATTTCGGGAGCCAGCATTTCAGGGGTTTTGTGTGTGACTGTTAGTTTTTTAGCGCGAATTAATTGGCCATCTTTACCGGTTAAGCCAATAGCTTGTCCACCATTGCGGTTAATTAAACTCACAATTTGCTTGTTCACTGTACCGCCTAATACCATTTCTACTACATCCATAGTTGCGCTATCAGTAACGCGCATGCCATTGATGAATTCTGATTTGATATTGAGTTTTTCTAAAAGACTACCAATTTGTGGGCCGCCGCCGTGAACAACTACAGGGTTCATTCCTACCAATTTCATCATGACGATGTCACGCGCAAAGCTGTTTTGCAAGGCTTCGCCTTCCATCGCATTGCCACCAAATTTTACGACAATGGTTTTGCCGGTAAAACGTTGAATATAGGGTAGGGCTTCGGTTAATACATTGGCGATGTTCATCGCCGAATCACGGTTGAGCGACATAGCAGGTTCCTATTTCTATAACAATAAAAATTTAAAATTTAAAATTTTTACACTAAGCTTGCATCAACTTTAAGCAGCTCGCGTTTAAAAATTTGTTGAATAATGGCAAGTGCTTCTTCGCTTTCAGCTTCAAAGCGCAAGGTCAGTGCAGGCGATGTATTAGAGGCGCGCACCAACCCCCAGCCTTTGCTGTAATCCACACGTATGCCATCAATCGTGGTGATGTTCCCGTTTTGGAAGTCACCAGTCTCAGTTAATCTCTTAATCAAATCGAATTTAGAACTATCCGGCGTGGCTATTTTAATTTCTGGAGTGATCACCAATTGAGGAAATGACGCAAATATATCGTCAATGTTTTGGTCTCGCAGCGTAATAATTTCTAGCAAGCGCGCCATTGCATAGATGCCATCATCAAAACCATACCAGCGATCTTTAATAAAAATATGACCCGAATATTCGCCGCCAATCAGTGCGCCGGTTTCCACCATTTTGGCTTTCATGGGCGAGTGGCCAGTTTTCCACATAATGGGACGACCGCCATAACCACTGATCACTTGATTTAATTGACGTGAACATTTCACATCAAATAAAACATCAGCGCCAGGGTGACGCGCCAAAATATCCTTGGCAAATAACATGAGCAACCGATCTGGCCAAATAATATCGCCTTTGGGCGTTACCACTACAAGACGATCGCCATCGCCATCAAAAGCAACACCTATATCGGCATTCACCTCTTTAACTTTTTCAATCAATGCAAATAGGTTGCTCTCTTGAGTTGGATCTGGGTCGTGATTGGGAAAGGTGCCATCCAAATCACAATACAGTGGTGTCACTTGACAACCCAACTCTTCAAATAACTGCGGAGCAACAATGCCCGTGACTGCATTGCCGGCATCAATAACAATGGAGACATCTCCAGCCAAGGCAACATCGGAAAAAATGCGCTCTATATAATGCGGAATAATTTCGCGGAAAGTTTCTTCACCGACCCCCTGATGAATACGCTGGGTTAAAATGCGCAAACGCAACTCCATTACCGCTTCATCGGCTAGCGCATTATTATTGATAACAACTTTAAACCCATTGTATTCCGCAGGATTGTGGCTGGCGGTAACCATAACACCACTGCGCACATCGGAAAAATGATAGGTAGCAAAATACATTAATGGCGTTGGCACTATGCCCACATTTACTACGTTGCAACCAGTACGCAAAATACCTTTGATTAATGCTGTTGTTAGATCTTGGCTGTGAGTGCGGCCGTCGCGTGCGACAATTAATGATTGCTCCCCTTTGTCCAAAGCTTCACTACCAATAGCTTGGCCTATTTTTTCGGCGAGCTCCGCGTCTAAATCTTTGCCGACAACTCCGCGAATATCGTAGGAGCGGAATATGTGTGCGGGAATTTCCGCTTCGTCTATAACAGCAGGGGCCATTGATTGCTTTTTATTACGAGTGTCGTGCAGCCCTAAAATATTTTCATCCTCATCAATAACCGCAATATCTAAAATATCCTGTTTTTGGAAGAGTGGGTTGGGTGCTGCATCCACCAACGGGGCTGTCGTTGTTTTGTTAACTTCGGCAATGGTGGGAGCTAAGTGTTCCTCAGCTTCCTTTTCTGCTTTCACGAGGAAGCGGCTTAGAATTAATGCCAGAAATAAACTAAACGCCGTAGTGCAACCTATTGCGATAATCCAAAGTGTTGGCGCCTCTTGCGCACGCTCGATCAAGCTGTCTGAGGGTGTAAATTTAACTTCCCAATTACTCCCGGGAATGCTGAGAGATTTGCTAGCGGCTGCGTTTCCAGAGCCCACGTTAAAAATATTGAGTGTCTGCGAGTTAGCAAATTTTTGCTCAAGTCGCTTTTCACCTAAGCCACCATCACTGGCACGCAATATTTTTCTAACTTGCTCACCATCTAGTGTCAGCATTAATGTGCCAATTAACGGTAAATCTTTCCCGGCGGTAACGGGCGCGACAAAATGTATTTGCCATTTTTCATTGATTAAAGCCGCTTCTGCGAAAGCAGTTTCGCCGCGTTCCGCCCTACGTAACAAATCGAGTTCCGCAAAACGTATAGGCGCAATACCGTTGGGGTCTACATCCAGATCACCGGCAATTAAAATTTTTAAATCCAAGGCTGTTTCAATTTGCGGCACAAAAGAGCTGGCTAATGCAGCAAAGGCAGCTTTATTTTTTTCGTTGAGAGCCTGGATAATGGCAGTATTTTGTGCGAGTTGATTGAGCTTTTCTTGATACTCGCCCAAGTATTTTTTTAGCGGCCTAACACTTGCGTCCAACTCTTGTTGAATGGAGGTCTCTTGGTTGACTTTAGTAACATCTTTCACCATAAGGTCGTAGAGAAAATAACTCAATATTGCATTTAGTAGAAAGGCACCCCCCAACATCATAAACAATAGGCGTTGTTGTGCAGCAGCCTTGCGTTTTGCTTGCTCTTGCGCACGTGCCGACGCACGCGAACCCGAACCGGATGGTGTGGGCACTTGTATCAACGGGATAGTCACTATGCGCTGCGGCTTACTTATATTATTGTCGAGATCGTCCACAATGTCCCCTTGAGGTCTTAATCAATCGTGATCATGAATTAGGGTTGCCCAATTATTTTTTGCGCGATAATTGCAATTAAATCGCGCGCCAATTGTTGTTTGCTGCGCCGCGTTAATTCTTGTTGCTGCGCTTTATCAATGACAGTTACAGCATTGTCATCGCTGTTAAATCCAATGCCTGTGGCAGCGATATTGTTGGCAATGATTAAATCCAAATTTTTATGAGTCAACTTTTGTTGCGCATAAGCGATGAGATTTTCACTTTCTGCCGCAAAACCCACCGTAAAAGGTTTCTGCTCCAGCGCGGCAATAGTGGCCACTATGTCTGGATTTTTTACCAGTTCAAGAAGCATTGTTTCTGCTTCTGCGGTTTTTTTAATTTTGTTCTCAGCAATCTGCAATGGGCGATAGTCAGCCACGGCCGCAGCAGCAATAAACACATCACAGCCTTGAGCTATCCGCAGACTTGCCGCTAGCATTTCTTCGGCAGTTGTTACTGGAATAAATTCAACTCGATCTGGTGCTATTAATTGCGTCGGGCCGGAAATTAATACCGTTTGCGCACCGGCTTCTACTGCAGCTTGGGCGAGCGCATAGCCCATTTTGCCTGAACTGTGGTTGCTAATGTAGCGCACCGGATCAATCGCTTCCCGTGTGGGCCCAGCGGTAATCACCACTCTTTTACCGGCCAAGCTGCCGCTGACAAATAAACCTGCTACTGCATCCACCAACTCCAAGACTTCCAACATTCGTCCTGGGCCAATATCGCCACAGGCTTGCTCGCCAGCTGCAGGGCCAAAAATACGGACATTGCGTTGCTTAAGCACATCAACATTAGCCTGCGTACTGGTGTTGCGCCACATGCCTTGATTCATCGCGGGTGCTAAGGCTATGGGTGCCGGCGTAGCGAGGCAGAGAGTGGTTAAGAGGTCATCGCCCTGCCCCTGAACCAAACGCGCCATAAAGTCTGCGCTGGCGGGGGCGATCAAGATGAGGTCTGCCCAGCGCGCCAGTTGAATATGGCCCATGCCCGCTTCAGCAGCAGGATCAAGCAATGTGGTATGTACAGGATTGCCCGACAAGGCTTGCATGGTTAATGGTGTAATAAATTCTTGCGCGGCAGCGGTCATAACGACCTGCACACTCGCCCCAGCATCTTGTAAGCGGCGCACAAGATCAGCACTTTTATAGGCAGCTATACCGCCGGTTACTCCGAGTAGGATGCGTTTGTTAGCGAGCGAACTCATAGGCAGGTCTTAACCAAAAGGGACGATAAACAATTGTAGCGCAATGTAACTGACTACTAACCCTAGAAATAGCCAATAAACTGAGAAACCGCCAAACGCTGTGGCGCACTTGGCGATAATGGTGGTGTTTATGGAAAAGGGTTCTGTTGGCTCCGCTTACTTCAAGAGAACTATATTGGCTTCCGCAAGATAACAGTCAGTTTGTAAGCTGCCCCTGTTGGGGTGAAACGCTGTGGTCGAAACAATTTTATTATCGCGCACCAAAGACGTCGACTTAACCCCTGAAACGTAATTGAAATACTGGATATCCGATTCTCGGCAAAGACCACCGTCAATGAAATAGATCCCTTGTTCATCAGCTCGCAGGAGCTTGGCATTTTCATTCAGGCTTGGTGCTAGTTGTTCCAACACATCATTTTTATTGCGCAAAACCCAGAGGCCATTTTCGCTGGCGTATTGGAAGAACACATCGCCCCCATATTCTATAGCAGAGCCCACAGAGCCAAAGCTTAATTGTTTTTGTTGCTGGGTTTGGGTATTGATACGCCACAGATTTCTCAGGTCGCGGCTGCTTTTTAGCAGAATCAATACCTGGCTATCTGGAAAGTAGGCGATGGGTTCGACTTTATCGGTGTCACTCAAGACTAGCGATGTTTCTGCACTCAGGAAGCTATAGCTATAGATATGGTTACCCGCACTGTAGACCAAGTACTCCCCATTCTTAGACCAGACTATGCCGAGGACTTTACCATCTATAGCTTGAGTGGTGAGCTGCCGCTCCTGACCCGATTCAATCAACCATAGGTGCGTTTGATTATTACGTACCGAGGCGTAGACGACCTTTTCGCCATCGGGAGAGAAGCTGGCGGCGTAATTGAGGTCGGTATTTTCCGTTAATCGGGTTTTAGTGCCCCCGATGTTTACCAAGAGAATGTTAGAGCTGCGCTTCTCCTCGGTATAAAAAATAGCGGCACCATCAGACTGGTAACGCGGCCGTGAGAAAACACGGTCTTTAGTATCGGCCAAAGGAATATTCACTTGCTGGCCATCCCGATACAAGGTGAAGAGTCTGCGAGTATCTTCGGAGTAAACCAAAACTCCACTACCGTCAGGAATCCAGCTGATATCGGCCAAAGCAACATTGAGCTGCCAGCGGCTCAGGCGCACTTGCTTTTCATTTAAAAAATCAATTTGAACCCGATTCTTGTGCAAGCTCGCCAAAGCAGTTTGCTTATTCAACACAGCGCCGGCCATAAGGTTGGCAGCACCATCCATATCGTCGAGCTGACTCAAACGCTGATCTTGAATGGAATATCTGTAGCGCGCAGCGGTGGTGCTGGTGCCCTGCTTAGCAACAAACTCCAAGGTATTTTCATCCCACCATGTCAGGCTATAAATACGCCCCTGCCACTGGCTCAACTGCTGCTTTTCCAACAGGCGATTGCCTGCAAGATCCAGAGAGAAAATATGAAAAGAGTAAAGGTAGTTGGGTTTCTCATAGAAATTGGGGGTATAAGGCTGGCCTTCATTGCGCTTAATCTCAATAGCAGCCAAATGTTTGCCGGCTGGCGACCAAGCCAATTTGAACCAAGAGCCGTTACTCGTGGTGATGCGCCAATCAGCCCCTTTCTGATTGCGAACAACAAGTTCACTTTGAGTTTCACCCAAACCACTCACATTAAATTTTTCGCGAACGTAGGCTAGATGTTGATTATCAGGGTGCGGCACTGCATTTCTTTCATGGCCAGTTTCATGGGTATAGCCAATAGTGGTCTGAAAGGTGGTTTTGTGGTTTTTGGTAATGATCAAATCTGCGGGTTTTGCAAAGTAATATGCAAAGGCCGCTATAACCAGTAATACGCCGACACTGATCCAAATGCCAGTTAATAGTCTGTGTCGATTAGCATTTTTTTTGATTTGATTAGTCTCTACCTTTGTATCCAAAGGCAACTCATTGCTATCGGGTTGATTGGGCATTAAAAATTGAGAGGTGACAGTAAATTGTGGAGTGACAGTAAGCTGATAGCCTCGCTTGGAATAATGGGCAATTAATTCTTGCTCGCCAATTAATTCACAAAAGGCACTTCGCAGAGCATTAATGCTCTTTTGCACCGAGCCATGAGTAACGACGCGACCCTCCCATAAACGCTCGATTAGCTCTTCATTGCTAATAACGCGCTCATGATTGCAGGCTAGATAGTGAAGCACCCCCATAACTTTGGGCTGCAATTTAACCGTCCGCCCCTGTGCGACTAACTGGTTGTGCGACGGCGATACTTGAATCTCGCCGAGCGTGAAGCTGCTTTTTTTATTAATATCCATGTTGACCCTTACACTTCTGATCTGCGCGCTTTTGCATTGGCATACCTTTTCTTCAGTAAATTTTTCTTATTGGTTTACCAAGGCAGGGCATCCCTACGCCAGCCTTGTTGGAGATGTAATTTTGCAAGACATAGACACCCGAAGACAAGTATTGCGCCTACAAAGATTAAATATATCTTATTGATTTTAAAAGAAAAATTTTTGGTAAGCAAAAGGTAAGGGCAAGGTTTTTGTATGGTCAGTGTTTTCTTCGCCATTTGCAATATATTCAACTCACACACATCCTCAGTGTTGCGAAGGGTGTGGTTTAAAACACTTATCCCAATTAGCCTCAATAGGAAGAAGACATCATGAAACTATCTACTCAGAAAAACTTATCTACTAAAAAGCTATCAACCCAATGCTTATCATTATTGACCTTAAGTTTTCTCTTTCCCTGCTTAGCCTTGGCTGCACCCGAGTCCGCACCACAATTAAGCGCCAATGCGCCGCTGGTCTACGTCAACAAAAATATCGGTTTTAATGTTGAAGGCTATAAATACAAACAATCGGAATTCCCCTGTGAGATAGACAGCGTTTTGGTGAGCAACCTGGTTGATCGCGCCCAAACTCAGGGTATTCGACTTGAACCTATAGGCACTCGCGACAAAATTCTGAATGGTGTTATACCTGTGTTGGCGATAGATGTTGAGCAGTTAGTTATCGGTGGTGAAGGGCGTCAGTTTGGTACCAAGCGCCAGTCCAATTTACCCAAAGTGCAAATCACTGCCGCACTTGTAAAAAATAAAGATAGCATTGTGACCGCCAAGCATACATGCGCCATTATGACGCTGAATGAATTTACTCCATCTAGCAATATATTGGATATGGGTAGCAACGGCGTGACGATGTGCAGCGCAACCCGCAAGTGTTTACAGGATTTAAGTAAGGATGTAGTGGAATGGATGGAACCGCAAATCAAGTAGTTAAAAATTTCTGACTACTGGAAGCTTTACTTAGTCGTCAAGCCACTATGCTGAGGGCTTGACGATTAAATGTACATTCAAGCATGCTGTTCTCGTTTCTAGCTCAACCTCATAGCCTTGAGGCTAATATCATCTATTTACAAGGAACGTCTTATGTCTATCGCCGACTGGCCCGCCGCTGAACGCCCCCGTGAGAAACTCCTGGATCTTGGCCCCAAAGCTCTCTCCGACGCTGAACTGCTAGCTATTTTTCTGCGCGTTGGCTGTGTGGGTAAATCCGCTGTGGATCTCGCCCGCGAGCTCCTGCAAGAATATGGCGGCCTGCGCCCGTTACTAGAAGCCAGCCAAGCAGATTTTTGTAAAGGCCACGGCCTAGGTGCCGCCAAGTACGCTCAGCTACAAGCCGTATTGGAGATGGGGCGACGCCATCTCTCCGCGAGCATGAAAGAAGGTGACTTACTTACCAGCCCCGATTTAGTCCGCAACTACTTAAGCGCCCAATTGCGTCATCAACCCCGCGAAGTCTTCGCTGTTTTGTTTCTAGACAATCAACATCGGCTAATTGCCTATGACGAAATATTCTACGGCACTATCGATGGCGCAGCGGTCTACCCTCGCGAAGTTGTCAAAAAAGCTCTGTCTAGGAATTCTTCCGCAGTTATCCTAGCTACAATTTTATAGAGCGACAGACTTTGTTCACCATAATAAAACTGTCATAACCTATTGTAAAATATAGATTTAATTGAATTAACACTGTACTTCGTGAGCAAACATTCGTGAGCAATTTTACTTTAAGCCTACTAAGTAACTTCTAGGTAATTCACACGCTAAGCAATAAGGGAAACTCAACAATACGCCCAGAACTCTCCATTTTTTTATTTACAAAAACCAACACTCTAGAATGTAGTGCTATTTGACTTCAGTTTGTATCGAGTTCCGCATTGACTGGTTTGCGCCCTAAAGCGGACGGTCAAAATTTTACCATTTGAGATCTGTTACTAAGTAAAAGCAGACCTCCTGATAAAAGCATTGCTATCGCCACAAACCAAACAGCCGCATCAACTGAGCCAGTAAAATGCGCCGTGATTCCTAAACCTAGTGCTCCAATACCGTAACCCAAATCGCGCCAGAAACGATAAATGCCAATAGCAGAACCGCGCCATTCTGGCGGTGTTTGGTCGGCGATTGCAGCGGATAAATTGGGATATAGTAAAGCCATTCCAAAACCACTTACTGCTGCTGAAATTGACCACCAAGCTATGCCGTCATTTAGCATCATCATTGCTACACCTGCACCACAAATCCACATGCCTGCGACATTGGGAATTTGGCGGCCAATATGGTCAGATAATTTTCCGGTGAACAATTGCGATATGCCCCACACCAAACCATAGGTGCCGGTGATCCAACCGACATTAGTTAAACTGACTCCACGTTGATAGAGAAATATGGGATAGAAAACCCAGACAAGTGCATCCACAAATTTTTCCACCAAGCCCGCCTGACAAATTGCCATCAGCGATTTATTTTTCCATGACATCAGCCAAAATATTTCACGCGTAGTTGGAAGTTTATTTTCAGTATTTGTAGTAGCAAAGGGTGAATGTAAATGAATCCACGGGCGCGTATCTTTTATCCAAAACAGTGAAATAAAAAGTGCGCTCAGAATGGTACTTAAACCAAAAATCAAAATACCAAGACGTGTACCTATTGTGGTGGCAAGGTAAGCGGTAATTACTCCCGCTAACGCCAAACCCACATAGCCAGAAAATTCATTTAAGCCTAAGGTTAAACCTCGTTGATCACGCCGTGTAAGATCGAGCTGAGAGGTTTGTGTCATAGACCACGTTAGGCCTTGGTTTAGGCCAAGCAAAAGCGTTGCGGCTACAATCCAATTCCATGAGGGTGCCACATAAATTAAAACTGGAATGGGAATGGCAAATAACCAACCCAAGACTAGCACACGTTGTCTGCCAATTTTTTCTGAAAGACGACCAGCGACAAAATTAAGTGTGCCTTTTACAAAACCAAAACCGACCACAAAAGCCGTGAGCAACATAAACGAATTGCGCGGTACACCGAACTCAGTTTCGGCGAGCGCGGGCAATGCGGTGCGCATCATGCCGATGGTGAAACCCACCAGCATGACTTGCACAAGTTGATGCAAAAATTGGCCGAGATTTGTTTTGATTCCGAGCGTAAAAGTGGGTTGATTATTCATAGTTAAGCGCGAGTATTCGCGGTAATTATTTTATCCATATCTTTTGGGCGTGGCGGGATATTAGCGATAAGTTGTTCAATAAATGCGTTCCTATCCAAACTAAGTGCGGCATTCCAACGTTTCTCAAAACCTAAAGTGGATGAAGGTTTTCCCGATAGGCCTGCACCGCAAGCGCTACCGGCTTGGTGACCGGGAAATATTTCTAATTCGTTGGGTAAGGTTAAGAGCTTGCTGTGGATACTGTCGAAAAGTATGCCTGCCATTTCCTGTTCTCTGCCCGCTAAATCTGGGCGGCCAGTTGCGCCTACGAATAAAGTGTCGCCGGTAATGACAAACCAAGGTTCATCGCCACGGCGTTTGTCAGTAACCAGCAAGCAAATACTTTCCTGCGTATGCCCCGGTGTATGCAGCACTTTTACCACTACATTACCGACATCCAATAGTTGTCCATCGTGTAAAGGTTCTATCGCGAAACTCAATAGGCTTTGGGCAGATTCATTGAGTGCATAAGGCACACCCAATACGTCAGCGAGTGCGCGACCACCTGAGTAATGATCGGCATGGATATGGGTATCAATCACGTACTGGATTTTAACATTCGCTTTTTCTGCTTCTTCCATAAACCAGCTTTCATCGCCAGCGACTACATCAACAGCAATTGCCTTACCTTTACCAGCACAGCCAAAAAAGTAAGAAAGGCTGGCGTCTTTTGCGTGTAGTTGTTTGAAAAACATAATTATCCCCTTAAAACACCAATACTTTATCGGCCCATTCGGTCCATTCAGCTAACTGCGCCAAGCTGCCACGATGGCTGCCTTCGGCGAGTTCTGGATCGCTCATACCGCGTGCCTCCATACAGGAGTGGCAGGCGGACACTTTGCCTGCTTGTGATATCACCTTGCCCAGCATCGCTTCCGTGTTGTAGAAACCTTCGGGCACTTTTTGATGGTTGTGCGCTGTGGTTACGGCGTCACCCATTAAAAATACACGAACCTCGTTGCTGGTTTCCTTACCTAAGGCCCCCGCCAAACGCAAAGCGTTGTAGGTGCGCTCACCGCCATAGGGTGCGTCATTGAGTACAAATAGTGTTTTCATAGGCTGACTCCAAATTATAACAGTCTAGTAAATACTAGATTGATTTAATCATTTGATGCCTATACTGTCAATTGGATTGGGATATATTCACTGTATACTGAACAATCTATGATTTTATGGACTATTGCCATGAGTAGTGATACCCGAGCTATCAAAGACAGCCTTTACGAGCAAGTCGCCAGAATGGGAAAGGTCTTTGCCAGCCCCAAGCGATTGGAGCTGATAGAGCTGTTATGTCAGAGCGAGAAAACGGTGGAGATGCTGGCTGAGCAAGCGGCAATTAGCATGAAACTGGCCAGCTCGCATTTACGTGAATTGCGTGAAGCAAATGTAGTGGCGACAGAGCGTCAGGGGAAAAATATTGTCTACCGCTTAGCGGATAAAGCAGTAGCTCAAGTTTGGGTGCACTTGCATTTACTCGCCGAAAGCCGTTTGGTTGAGCTGCAATCTGCACTGCAAAAAATCTCTGCCACACCCGATGATTTGGTACCGAGTGACCGCGAGTCTTTGTTGAAAATGGCTCGCCGTGGTGAAGTGGTCGTGCTGGATGTTCGCCCCACAGAGGAATATCTGAGTGCGCACTTACCTTTTGCTCGTTCGATACCTTTGGCAGAATTGCGCACACGTTTGGATGAGCTACCCAAAGATCGTCCAGTGGTTGCTTATTGCCGTGGACCTTATTGTTTAATGGCGAAGGATGCCGTGGAGTTATTGCGCGCAGCGGGTCTTCAATCAGTGCATCTACGTGACGGTGTGGCTGAGTGGTCGCTATAAATCTTTAACGCAGAAGCTTCAAAATAACGAATGCGATGTTTTGATAAAGGCGTTGATCGTGAATGTCCGGTTTTGGCCGATGCTGTTGAAAAACTCGACAATTTTATCAAGCCAATTGAGCCTTTTCTTTTTCAATTGGCCTTATTTACTTCTGCATTAGATATTATTTCCATCTAATGCAGTCTGAATGGTTAATG
>Ga0116157_10002268_pt1 | contig 18757 bp, 15 predicted proteins | sample AD_UKC048_MetaG_FD_89882 | JGI IMG/M metagenome (GOLD analysis project Ga0116157, IMG submission 89882) | Active sludge microbial communities of municipal wastewater-treating anaerobic digesters from USA - AD_UKC048_MetaG | ecosystem: Engineered > Bioreactor > Anaerobic > Digestate | place: USA...
AGTATGGCACACAATATTAAGAAGTTGGCGGTTGGATAGACCGCAGTTTCTTATTTTTTTGTCTCTGTGCCAAATCTAACCAAAAAAGAGGCCGATCCAACTTGCTTTTGGGTCAGCCTCCTGACTGATCTCGCCGCGGATGGGGTAAAACTTGTTTTTCATGGTCTTCTGACCGTGGAAGGTACTTGACCTTTAGGTCTCCATTATTTTTGTTGCCAGTCTCCAGATAATGGAATGGAAAATCAGATCGCCACGCTTCGCTCGCGATGACGGGATCGATCGTGCCGGTCTCTGACCGAGCACGGGAGTTGACCGTCAGGTCTCCAGATAATGAAATCCGAAACCAGATCGCCACGTTTCACTCGCGATGACGTGCTTTATCCCGCAAAATTACACCGGATAGATCCGGTTGTAAACCTCCGGGCAGTACTTCTCGACTGTTTCAGACGTGATGCTGTTCGTTCGGCAAACCTCCGAGTATAGATCCGCGCTCTTGCGCCTGGTGCGCAGCTGAGTGGCAGGATCAAGCCCCCAAAGGCCAAACTTCTGGGTCCAGCCCCGTTCCCATTCGAAATTATCCACCAGCGTCCAGTGGAAATATCCCTTAATCGGGACGTTGTGGTTGATCATGTGCCACATCGAGTGCAGATGCTGCAGCAGATACTTGCGCCGGAAGTCGTCCTTGCTATCGTCGACCCCATTCTCAGTGATGTAGATCGGTTTCCCAAATTGCCTTGCCCACTTAATGCAGGCTTTGAACCCTTCAGGGTCGTTGGCCAGCGTTCCGCTTTCCGAAAGTTCCGCGTCCTTGGGGAAAGGCCGCTCGGATAACTTTTCCGTTCGCTTTCCGAGCTCAAAGCGGATCAATTCCCTCGTGTAGTAATTTAATCCCATGAAATCCTGGGTGTTTTTGGCTTGTGGGACATTCTCTTTGAGTAATGCTGCATCGAACTTACCTGTCACCAGTGCCTGGGGAAAAGACTCATTAAATACCTTGTCGTACAGGTTCTTTTTGTGAAAAGTGAAGGGGTTCTTGTTGGCCGGCAGGAACCCACGCCAATGATGCGCCACGCCCACCTGGGCCTCACTTTGCACCTCATGAATTGCCTGGTAGGCGGCAGCGTGCCCTTTGAGCAAATTGCTCAGGACTTTGAGACCAGTTTTCAGATCCTTTTTGCCCGGGGGAAAGTCTCCACCAACATATCCACCCGTCATGAGGACGTTGGGTTCGTTGATCGTGATCCAAAAGTTACAGTGGCTTCCCAGGGCTTCCACCACCCGGCGTGAATACGCAGCGAAGAGGTCAATCACAGCCTCGTTTTCCCATCCGCCCATTTCCACCAGCCATAACGGATTAGTGAAATGATGCAGCGTGACCATCGCCATCATGTTTCGCTCTTTAAGCCCGAGCAGCATCTGGCGGTAGCGGTCAAGCGCGCTCTCATCCCAGCGGTCAGGCTCGGGTTGGATGCGCGACCATTCCACGGAGAGACGGTGCGCGTTTTGGTAGGTTTCGTGCGCCCGGTCAAAATCCTCACGCCAACGACCTGCCCACCAATCCGAAGCTCTGCCAGACCGGTCGCCATTCAATATACGCCCTTCCTGCTGTTCCCATGCCCACCAGTCGTTGTTCAGGTTATTGCCTTCCACCTGGTGTGCCGCGGTAGCGGTGCCCCAAAGGAATCCGGCAGGAAAGGTAAATGTAGCTCTCGGCATGGTCGTCTCCAAAATTTGTTTCGATAATTTTACCCGTGCTTAACCAAATGGCGCAGGGTGCAATCCCTGCGCCATTATAACGTTTATTCGTCCCGTATCTTATGCGTCCACCGGCTGCAGGAACTGGCTGTGGTATAGCTCGGAATAGAATCCCTGGCTTGCCAGCAACTCTTCATGTGAGCCTTGTTCCACGATGTCGCCATCGCGTAGCACCAAAATGCGGTCGGCGTTGCGGATGGTGGACAGGCGGTGGGCGATAATGAAGCTGGTTCGGCCGATCATCAGCTTGTCCATGGCTTTCTGGATCAGCACTTCGGTGCGGGTATCGACTGAACTGGTGGCTTCGTCCAGGATCAGAATGGTCGGGTCTGCCAAAACAGCGCGCGCGATGGTCAGCAGCTGTTTCTGACCGGCAGAGACGTTGGTGGCCTCTTCGTTGAGCACCATGTCGTATCCGCCGGGAAGCGTGCGCGTAAAGTGATCGGCATAGGCCATATCCGCCGCATGCACCACCTCTTCATCGCTGGCATCCTGCCGGCCGTAGCGGATGTTCTCGCGGATCGTACCGTTATAGAGCCAGGTGTTCTGGAGCACCATCGCCAGGTGGCTGCGCAGGTTTTCGTGGGTCATATCCTGGATGTTGACATCGTCGATCAGGATCTCCCCGCGGTCAATGTCATAAAAGCGCATCAGCAATTTGACCAGAGTGGTCTTACCTGCGCCAGTCGGACCGACGATCGCGATTTTCTGCCCGGGTTCAACCACCATTGAAAAATTTTTGATGATGTATTCGTCGGGGTTATAGCCGAACCAGACGTTGCGGAATTCCACCTTTCCACGCACGTTTTCGGGAGCCACGGCGGTGGCAGAGTCGGGTTCAATCTCCGATTCATTGAGGAACTCGAAGACGCGCTCTGCGGCGGCCGCGGTTTGCTGGAGGATATTGGCAATATTCGCGATCTGCATCAAAGGCTGCTGGAACGAACGCAAATATTGAATAAAAGCCTGGATGTCGCCAATGGTCAGCTTGTTCTGAATGGTCAGGTAACCTCCCAGGATCGCGACAGCGACATAACCAAGATTGCTGAAGAAGCGTGCGATCGGCATGATCATATTAGAGAGGAATTGCGAGCGCCAGGCACTGGTAAAGAGGGTTTCGTTCAGAGTTTCAAAGTGCTCAACGCTGCCTTGTTCGCCGTTATACGCCTTCAAGATCAAATGCCCGCCATACATTTCTTCAACATGACCATCAATGTGCCCGAGATATTCCTGCTGAAGGCGGAAATACACTTGCGATTTACTTACAATCAACCGTACAACAATCATGACCAATGGCACCATAATAAGGCCGATGAGGGTCATGCTGAGGCTGATGGAAAACATCATGATTAGCACGCCGATGATGCGGGTGACGGAGGTGATGATTTCCGAGAGACTCTGATTGAGCGTGTTGCTGATGACATCAACGTCATTGGTGACTCGCGAAAGCACCTCTCCCTGGGTAACCCGGTCGAAGTAACTGAGCGGCAGTCGGTTGACCTTATGTGAGATTTCCTGGCGCATCTTGTATGTGATGTTGGCAGAAATTCTGGTCATGATAAAGCCCTGAACCAGGCTGAGGACCGATGAAATAACATAAAGTAGCAGCACGCGAACGAGGATCGCCCCAATCGCGGTAAGGTCAATACCCAGTGGGTCGCCCTGAACCATGCGTAAAACACCGGCGTAAAGCTCAGTGATTGCCTCGCCCAGCGTGCGCGGTCCAAAAATTGAGAAGACGGTGCCGCCGGCAGCCATTAGAAGCATCAGCAAGACAGACCAACGGTAGGGTCCAAGGTAGCTGATCAGCTGCTTCATGCTGCCTTTGAAGTCGCGCGGTTTCTCACCCGGCATCAACCTGCCCCCTCTACCTCCTCCACCTCGAAGAGGTCTTGCCATTGTATCCACCTTCTTGGCTTGACTGTTGGCGAAGGGGTTCTTAGGATCGGTTTGGATAGGTTTTTGGTTTGGTTGCTGGTTCATGCTAACTCCTCCGCGCTCAACTGAGAGTTCGCAATTTCCTGGTAAGTATTGCAGTTGGTCATCAGTTCGTGATGGCTTCCTTTGCCCACAACCCTCCCGTTATCAAGTACGATGATCTGATCTGCGTTTTTGGCAGTTGAAATGCGCTGGGTAATGATGATAAATGTGCTATTTGCGATCCTTGGTCGGAGTGCACTGCGCAGGGCTGAGTCAGTCTTGAAGTCCAGGGCTGAGAAACTGTCATCAAAAATATAGATCGGGCGCGGTTTGATGATGGCACGCGCTATCGAAAGGCGCTGCCGCTGACCGCCCGAGAGATTATCACCGCCTTGCGCGATGGGCATATTCAGTCCGTCTTCGCCATTCAAAACGAAATCAGCTGCCTGGGCAATTGTGATGACCTCGCGCATCTCTTCTTCGGTGGCGTCGGGTTTTGCGACTTGAAGGTTGCTTGCAACGGTGCCGCTAAAGAGCAGCCCTCGTTGCGGCGCGAAACCAATTTGATCCCGCAAAGTGGCTAGAGGCACATCGCGAATGTCAATATCATCAATCGTGATCTTGCCCTTGCTCACATCGAAAAAGCGGGGCAGGAGGTTGATGAGTGTGGATTTTCCGCTTCCAGTTGAACCAATAATCGCAGTTACCTTGCCGGGGTCTGCCTTAAAACTGACATCGTGCAGCATGTCCTCCTCAGCATCTGGATAGTGGAAATCAACATCCTGAAATTCCACCACGCCCTTCACGGGTTGTTTGAAGGCAACCGGTTCGGCTGGATCGGTGATGGAAACTGCTTTCTCGAGCACATCCGCAATGCGATTGGCAGAAACGTTAGCGCGCGGAATGAAAATTAAGAGCATCGAAAGACTCAAAAAGGAAAACATGATCTGCATCGCATATTGCATGAAGGCAATCAGGTCGCCGACCTGCATGCTGGATTGCGCTATGATGCCCGCCCCGATCCAGATGATGAAGACTTGGCCTCCCATCATGATCAGGTTCATAGCGGGAAATATGAAGGCTATCGCTCGTCCAATATAGAGCATATTGCCCGTCAGATCCTTGTTGGCGACGTCAAACCGTTCTTCTTCAAAATGCTGTTTATTGAAAGCTCTGACAACCATGATACCCGAAAGGTTTTCGCGCATGACAAGGTTGAGTCTGTCAATAAAGGCTTGGATGCGTTCAAAGCGTGGGACGACAATCGCAAAGAGGGCAATGATGACTACCATCAAAACCCCGACGATCAATGCGATTGTCCACCACATACCCGGGCTTTTTTCGAGGGCGCGCACGATTCCCAAGCCGCCAATAAGAGGAGCCTGGAAGCCCATGCGTATCAGCATAAAGATTGCCATCCGAACCTGGTCAACATCATTGGTGGTGCGGGTGATGAGCGAAGCCGTGGAAAAACTTTCAAACTCAGCGTTGCTGAAATCTGTTACTTTACGGAAAACACCGGAACGGATGTCCCTGGCAATACTGGCAGAGCTGAGTGAAGCCAAATAGCTGACTACTATGGAAGCAACCAAACTCAACAGGGAAACAACAAGCATTTGCGCACCGACGCGCAGGATGTAATTGGTTTGAAACCGTCCGATGTCTGCGCCCAGGGAGGAATACTCGCTGGTAATAGCAGAGACAGTGATTTGATGCAGAATGGTTCCTTCAAGCGCGGTCAGGTGCTGATTGACGTTGTCAAGTAACTGAGTCCGTTGTGCCTGAGGCATCACCGAGAGCAAACTCAACAGGTCCTGCCCACTGCTGAGCAGGCTGGGGTCCAAAGGAAAATTCTCCCCAAGCATTTGTGTGGCGAGTTCAGGATTCTCCTGGATCATGCGAAAACTATGGAGTAAAACCAGCGGTTTGGAAATCAGGTTTTCCACGACCAGATCCTCTCCCTCTTCAAGCGGCTTCAGAGCATAAACTGCCTCTTCTGCGGCTTTGGGGAAATCTGCTGCGAGGGATTCGGATTGTAGGCTGCCTGGTGAAACCAGTTCATAATATTGCAATAATTTTGCCTGCTCATCTGGGTAGAGTTTGCCGATGCTCTGGAATGTGCTCTCGCTCAGAACCACTGGCGCGCCGGATTCTACGCCCTTCTGCTGGATGCCAATATTGACAATGTCGGAGAGATAATCTGGCAATTGTAGATCGCTCCAGGCGACGACCAGCACGAATAGTATTGCTGGCAGGATTAACTTTAAATAAGGTCGGTAGTATTTCTTAAGTCTTAACATAGGTTATTTCTCGATATTTCGGGATTTAGTCCTTTCTGAATTTGTCTGAGCTTTTCGTTTACAGTCTCAAAGATCTGGCAAGCCTGCTCTTGTTGCGACTCCGTCAGGCTGGCAGCCAGGTTTGGCACCCATTTTTGGCGCGCTAGGAAGGCTTTTTGCACCAGGCTCTTGCCGGTCTCGCTCAGGCAGATCCGCTTGCTGCGCCTGTCCATTGGCGCCTCCTGACGGGAAATCAGGCCTGAGTCAACCAGCCGGTCAATCATCTGCGAGACAGCAGCTTTGGTGACACCCAGGTGATCCGCAAGGCACTGAATATTGGTACAGCCAGCGCGGTGAATGAGGAACAGGCTGTTCAGATGCGTAAAGGAGAGATCGTGCTCCTGCATGAACTGCATGTTGTAGATCATGTTGATGTGCATCGTGATGCCAGCGAACTGGTTGAGCTGCTCAGTTAGTTTTTCTTGCTTTGCTTGCATTGTAAACCTGCCTTGATAGTTAAACGGGCTTAACTATACGACTCTGATTTTGGATTGTCAAGACGGATTATCACCATTGGGGCTTATTGCTAAGTTTTCAACTGTTTGGGGAAGGTCAGGCGAATCGTGCTATTGGGTTGTGCCTGCAAGTGACAGGGAATAATTGGAAGCTTGAGAAAAATCACGATTCATAAACAAAACTCTGAAAGAAACAGGCGCGTTTGTTTCTTCCGATTGGGATCGAACATAACTTTGTTCACATCCCAAAATCCTGCCGGAACTTTCAAAAAGCGTTACTACAGCGCGAACATCATCCAGCAGCATGGGTTCGGCACTTGTGACCGTTCCTTCCACGCTATACCAGCTATTCTGAGAGTTATACCCAGCACTGGCAACCTTAGGCTCCAAACCAACAGGCACACTGCCACCTGTTCCGTAAGAGAGTACTTTCACAACGTAGCTTTCGACTTCTTTGGACTCCACCACGTAGAGATCAAAGCAAGCTTTGCTGCCAGACGCGAGAGTTCCAGCCAATGGGAATCCGCGCAAGATGGTTTGACCGCCTGCCTTTAGGTTTACCACTGCTTCGATCATCACCTTGTTGACGGTGGTTGGGGTGTTATTGAGCACTTCCCCCACCACGTGAACGATTTGCATGTCTTGATCCCGCTCATAATAGACGCCATCACCTGGCAGGAGAACGATCGAATTTTTGTACGCCGTCGATGCCAGGGGAAGATAGAGGTGGTGATTCATAGCAATCGAAGGCGAGGTTGGGTTGGTAATTTTGGCTTGAGGGGTGAAATTGGGGCGGGTTCGCTGTAGAACCACAGCCAGCAAAACAGCGTTCAGGGCGATCAGCCCAATGAACATAAATATGCGGACGATTTTCTTTGGCTCAGTCATAACTCCCTCGATGAGGATACTCAAACCGAATGTAGCAATTCCCGTGCCAATGGGGAAATGTTGTTAGTTTGCTATTTTGTCACTGCGAAAAACCCATCAGGGTGACGCTATCAGTCCTTGGGCTTCCCCTGGTCGAAGATCCGTGTAGCGAAGCGAAAAGGAGGGAAGCTGGCTCCCACCGTGTAACCGATGGGAGACTGAAGAGGGTGTTCACTTTTTATAGTGCGCGCGAATTGGCCGCCAAGTCTCCAGCTAACACAATCCAAATGCAGATCGCTTCGCTTTGCTCGCGATGACGAGATTGATCGTACCGGTCTCCTGACCGAGCACGGCATCTGACCGAAGGTCTCCATTTAATCCAATCCAAATGCAGACCGCTACACTTCGCTCGCGATGACGAGATTGATCGTGCCGGTCTCCTGACCGAGCAAGGCATCTGACCGAAGGTCTCCATATAATCCAATCCAAATGCAGATCGCTACGCTTCGCTCGCGATGACGAGATTGATCGTGCCGGTCTCCTGACCGAGCACGTGAGCTGACCAAGGGTCTCCAACTATCTTTAGCTAATTGACCGCGTTCAGGTAAACGAACAGACACGGGGGTCTGTGCTTACTACCCTACTACGCCTGTCTTTCAAAAGAATCGTATGTGTATCTATACGGTACTCCTCATCCACCTTCCCCAGGGCAAGGAGAAGGCTTAAGGAGAAGGCGTGTAACCTATTCCCCAAAATTATCCAGGAATAACTTCTTTAATTCAGCTAAGAGGGCGTCTTTCTCCGGACCAGTAGCTTGAAGAAACAATTCATCTCCTTGCTTGGCTCCCAACAGCATTACCGAGATCATGCCTTTAATTAAGACTGGTTCAGAATTTTCGGTTCGGTTTGTAACGGTGAGTTTGGCGTCATACTTCTTGACAGTTTGGATAAATAACGCTGCGGGACGGGCGTGTAAACCGCTGGGATTAGTGACTGTTATCTGCAGTTCAGCTGCCTTGTCGCCATTAATTACCTCAGGCTCTAAAATTGCCATTTCGGGGCCAGCCTGTGGATCCATGGTTTCTTCTTCGCTAACAATCTGCTGTTTCTTCGCTGCAAGGGCGTTCATCGCCTCTTTATAAACCTCTTGAATCGGGCTGCCAAGGTTAGCCTGCACACCAGCAGCAATGGCGCCTTCTACAAAAGGTGCCGGGCACATCCGCACCCTGGAGGCGATATCTTCATCGATCATCTGAAGTGCCATTTCTGTACTCAAAATCGCGCTGCCCAGATCCATCAGCACCAATACGTCATTATTCTCCGCGAGTTCACTCAAGGCTTCCATGATCTCGACCGCATCCGTACCAATTTCATCATGATCATCGCCAAGCCCGGCTGCGACCTTAATTGACAAATCAGGAGAAGGAGCCATTTGCCTTACAAGCTCGGCTGTTCCCTGGGCGAGTTTATGGCTATGTGAGACAAGTAAGATATTGACCATTATGTCCCTCTATTTTGGATCTTTAGAGTTGTCGCTTTGCTTGGGTTTAGGATGAAAGAGAGAATGAAACCAATTCATTCCAAAGAACACGAACCAGATACTGCCGCCAAAGAGGATACCCCAAAGCAGACCACGCCCCCAATCCCCACTTCCCATGATGATCTGAACCGCTACTAAAATCATAATGGCGATACTAATAATTGTAATAACAATAAAACCGGTTCGTCTCTGGATCCATGGCTTACTGAAGTCTTCAGAGTTTACTTCTTCTTTTTTCTTTGAGTTGGCGTTTTTACTATTTTTGCTCATCTCTTTTTACTCCTGTATGGCTAAAAATTAGGGGCGAAGATACAAGTCTCCGCCCCATAATTCTAAACGAACTGAGAAACTAGTTTTCGACCCAATCGAAGGTGCGGGTAACCGCTTTCTTCCAACCCTTGTAGAGTTTGGCGCGGGTTTCCGGATCCATCTTTGGAAGCCATTCTTTGTCCTTGCCCCAGTTGACGCGTAAATCTTCGACCTTCTCCCAGAAGCCAACAGCCAGGCCAGCTGCATAGGCAGCGCCCAAAGCGGTAGTTTCTGCGACGGTCGGGCGAATCACGGGCACACCCAGGATATCGGCTTGGAATTGCATCAGGGTCTCATTGAAGACCATGCCGCCATCAACCTTGAGAGCGGTCAGATCGACGCCAGAGTCCTTGTTCATAGCTTCCAAGACTTCAGCAGTCTGGTATGCGGTTGCTTCAAGGACGGCGCGTGCGAGATGTCCACCATTGATGTAGCGGGTCAGCCCGACGATTGCGCCGCGGGCATCGCTCTTCCAGTACGGAGCAAACAAGCCGGAGAAGGCCGGGACAAAGTAAATGCCGCCGGAATCTTCAACGCTGTTAGCCAGCATTTCGATGTCGGATGATTTTTCGATCATCTTGAGATTGTCGCGCATCCACTGCACCAGCGCTCCGGTGATGGCGATGGAGCCTTCCAGAGCGTAAACAGCGGGTTCGTTTCCAATCTTGTAACCAAGGGTGGTCAGCAGACCATTCTTGGATTGGATCGGTTTATTACCGGTGTTCAGGAGCATGAAGCAGCCAGTGCCATAGGTGTTCTTGGCTTCACCTGGGGAGTAGCAGGTCTGTCCAAAGAGGGCAGCCTGTTGATCGCCCAAATCACCAGCCACAGGAATACCGTCCAGAGCACCGCCCTTGCAGTAGCCATAGACCTGGCTTGAAGCTTTGATTTCGGGAAGCATTGCGCGGGGGATACCCAAAATTGCGAGCATCTCTGGATCCCAATCAAGGGTTTCCAGGTTCATCATGAAGGTTCGGGAAGCGTTGGTGACGTCTGTTACGTGAACGCCGCCGCGAGGACCACCGGTAAGATTCCAGATCACCCAGGTATCGATATTGCCGAAGAGGATCTCGCCTTTTTCAGCTTTTTCTTTTAATTCTGGGTGGTTGTCGAGAATCCATTTAGCTTTCATACCAGAGAAATAGGTGGCCAAAGGCAGACCAACTTTGGTGCGGAAGCGATCCTGACCGCCGTCTTTGGCTAATTCATTACAGATTTGATCTGTACGGGTGTCCTGCCAGACAATAGCGTTGAAGACTGGTTTGCCAGTGGCTTTTTCCCAGACAACGGTGGTTTCGCGCTGGTTGGTGATACCGACAGCTGCAATTTCTTTGACATCAATCTTTAGTTTATCCAGCGCGCCCTTGATAACATCCTGGGTTGCCTGCCAAATTTCTATAGGATCGTGTTCGACCCATCCTGGTTTTGGATAGATCTGTTCGTGTTCTTTTTGATCATAGCCAACCACTTTACCTGAATGGTCGAAAACCATAAAGCGGGTGCTGGTGGTTCCCTGATCAATTGCTGCTACGTACTTTGCCATAATTTGTTCTCCTTTTTCTATAATAATTTTCATTGAGCCAGACCTTAACAGTCTGTCCAAGTTTCAGCGGCTGTTTTGATGAGTAAATAGGTAGAAGTCGCTCCAGGATCTTGATGACCGGCACTGCGTTCCCCCAGGTAGCTTGCACGCCCTTTGCGTGCCACCAATGGAATGGTAGCCAACATGCCTTCATGAGCCGCATCGGCTGATTTTTGCAGTGCTTCTCCAACCGACGCTCCATTCCCCATAGCTGCACTTAAGGCATTCAATGCTGGATACAGTGCATCCAGCATGGTCTTGTCGTTTGGCAGGGCTTTGCCCAGCTTGGCAATACCAGTAGTGCTTGCTTCCAGGGCTTGAGCCCAATCGTTCAGATCCATTTCCATTTTCGTGCCAATAGTCATTCCAGCTTTCGTAAACATGGTCGAATAAAGTGGACCTGCAGCCCCACCCACCTTGGACAAAAGGGTCATACCAACATTTTTCAGAATGGTTCCAATATCTTTGTCCTCAACGGATGGCAATTTTTCAAGCACAGCTCTAAAACCACGTCTCATATTGGCGCCATGGTCAGCGTCACCAATCTCACGGTCGAGGTCAGTTAACATTTCACAGTTTTCTTCGATCGCTTGAGCGTAACTTTTGATCCAATTCAATACATCATCTCTCGTAATAGCCACATTTGCCTCTTTAGAGCGCTACTGGAGTTTTAAACTCCAGTAGCGTGAATAAGATAAACTAAATACCCCACCGCATTCCGGCGGTCTTGACCGGTGCGTCCCAGAGTTTCTTTAAATCCTCGTCCATTTTCAAAAGGGTGATGGACATTCCAGCCATTTCGAGGCTGGTGATGTAAGGACCGATCAGATTGCGGACAACCTTAATGCCCTTGGCTTCAAGCAATTCCATTGCTTTTCTATAGACAATGTAAAGCTCGATCAAGGGAGTGCCGCCCATGCTGTTTACAAACAGCAGGACTTCATCACCTTCTTTATAGGGCAAGTCTTCGACAACAGGCTCAAGCAGCATTTCAGTGATCTTATCTGCTGGTTCAAGCTTGATGCGATGTCGACCAGGTTCACCATGGATACCGATACCGATTTCCATTTCATCTTCTGGCAGGTCGAACGAGGGTTTGCCAACATGCGGGACGGTGCAGGAAGTAAGCGCCATGCCCATACTGCGACCTTGACCATTGACTTTGCGTGCCAGGTCAGCACATTCTTTTAGAGAACGTCCTTCTTCGGCAGCAGCACCAACGATTTTCTCCATCAAAACAGTCAGACCTACCCCGCGTCGTCCAGCAGTCCATGTGCTGTCTTCGACAGCAACGTCATCATTAACTATGACTGATTCGACTTCAATCCCTTCGTCACGCGCTAAATCGGCTGCCATTTCGAAGTTCATAACATCGCCGGTATAGTTCTTCACAATATGCAGAACGCCTGCGCCACCGTCTACTGCTTTGGTCGCTTCAAGCATCTGGTCTGGAGTCGGGCTGGTGAAAACAGCACCCGGGCAAGCGGCATCTAACATACCTTTGCCGACAAAACCACCGTGCATGGGTTCATGACCGCTGCCCCCACCGGAGACCAGCGCAACTTTACCTTGAACTGGAGCATCCGCACGAACGATGAAATCAGGGTCATAGAAAACCTTGACCAAGTCGGGATGAGCCAGTTCAATGCCTTTGAGTTCTTCTTTTACAACGTCTTCAGGTTTATTGATCAATTTTTTCATATTGAATGTCTCCTTGCTTTACTTGGAATGAATTTTCCTTTGTCAAGCGTTGATGTGACGAGCGGTCATAGATGGTCAAATTTTTACTAGTCTTTCTTGGGCAGATTCTTAGCTACAACCATGTCATAGAGCCAGAAGCCAATAGGACCAGCAATTGCTGGAACCAAAACAGGAACAATCAGCCAGTAAATACCATCGAACAAACCCTTTGTTCCGACCAGGGCACCAAGTAGGCGGGGACCGAGGTCACGAGCGGGATTGATGGAATAGCCAGAAGGACCACCGAGGGAAAGACCAACAGCCAGAACAGTGAAACCAACGATTAAAGCACCGAGGTTGTCTTTGAGACCCATGTTCTTTGCGTCGCCACTCGCTGCGATACCCCACGTGAGCATTAAGGTTCCGAATAGTTCCGCGATTGCGGCAGTCAACATGCTGTAGCCGCCAGTTGCACCAGAGCTCTCAGCGCCCCACCAAGCCTGTCCGAAGACAGAGCCAGGTCCGGTTGACCAGACATTGGGCATTCCAGCAGCCACGAGGCCGTCGCGATAAGTAAAATAAACGGCAGCAGCACCAAGGAATGCACCGATCATCTGAGCAACAATGAAGGGTAAAACTTTCTTCCAGGGGAAGCCACGGCGGACAGCTAAACCAAGGGTCACTGCGGGGTTCAGGTGTGCACCAGAGACACCCCCAGAAACGTAGACAGCGATGATCACTGCGAACGCCCAACCGATGGTAATGGTGTTCCAGTTATAAGCGGTACCAGCAACACGGGGTGCCAGACCAACATTGGCGACAACACCATCACCCAGCAAAATCAGGATGAAGGTGCCGAACACTTCGCCGATAAATTCTTTCATTGTGCGATTTTCCATGAGTAGATCTCCTTTTTCTGAGTTAGTTTGAATAATTTTGAAATATTGATTTGGTGCGAAATTGAATTTTTTCCGATAGAATCCTCGCTTTCTAATAAAAATTATCAAACAAGTTTTGACGTAATGAATGTCCCCCATTGCAACATGTAAATCCACATGGAGCTTGCAAATCACTGTCTTTTTTATTGATCCTTAGCCAATAAATTGTATTTACCAACTTATTACCCTTTTTTTGCTTTGATCTAAAAAGAATACGTATTTTGTTATTCAGTCAGTGTAAACGGCAGTAATTTAAGCTAGCACCTACTATATCACAATTGCGTAAATTAATACATGATTTCGCCTGTTTTGTAAAAATAGGTCAAGATATTTTGTTGTCAATTTGAAATTTTAACAGTTTTTTTCTTATTGGCGTAGTATAATACCCGGAAAGATCTTCCAAGATATATTGTTGTACAAGATTTACAAATTAATTAACACATTTATCTCATCAAAGCTGGTCATGACTCAACCAAAACTGATATCTTGCAACCCCAAAATAACATACTCTCAAGGTATTCATTCAATACATTTAAAAAATCACAGATGGAGGAAAGTGTGCAAAAGAAATACGATTTTATAGTAATTGGGGCGGGGGTTATTGGTTGTATGATAGCCCGATGGCTCTCCCGTTACGAAGGCAGAGTTCTCGTTATCGAAAAGCAAGCCGATGTTGGAATGGGGACTACTGCTGCTAACACATCCATTGTTCATGCGGGTTATGACCCGGTCCCCGGGTCGCTCAAGGCGCGCATGAACGTAAAGGGCAATGCTATGTGGGATCAGCTCAAAGCAGAGCTGAATTTCGCTTATGTTCGCAGCGGTGATTATGTAGTTGCGATTGGTGAAGAGGAACTTCCCGCTCTGGACACCTTGATGGTTCAAGGCAAGAAGAATGGCGTTCCCGGTATGATCATGATCAGTGGTGAGGAAATGCGCGCCCGTGAAAAGAATATCAACCCGAATGTCAGTGGCGCACTTTGGGCTTCCACCGGTGGTATTTGCGATTGCTTCCAAGTGAATGTGGCTGCCGGCGAAAATGCCGCTATGAATGGGGCTGAGTTCAAATTCGACACTGCTTTTGAAGATTTCATCATGGAAGGCGATCGCATCATTGGCATCAAGACCAATCGAGGCGATTTCCTCTCACGTTGGGTGGTCAATGCTGCTGGGCTCTATTCAGATGTGGTGATGCACAAAGCGGGTGTACGCCCTGAATTCAAGATCCGACCGCGCAAAGGCGAGTATTTTGTTTTTGACCGGGCTGACATTCAAATTGATAACGTTCTTTTCCCAGTACCATCGGATGCTGGTAAGGGAATCATGGTAACAAACACGGTCCATGGCAACACCATTATCGGACCGAATGCTCAAATCATCGATGACAAAGAAGATACCACCACCACCATACCCGGCATGGATGAAATTTGGGAAGGCGCACAAAAACTGATACCCACGCTAGACAGGCGTCACGTCATTGCCACATTCGCAGGTCTAAGAGCAATGGGCAATGGTCCCTGCAAGACACCTGGCGTTAACTACAACAAAGACTACATCATCGAAATTCCGGAGAACGTGCGTGGATTCGTGAACCTGGGTGGAATCGAATCACCAGGATTGGCTGCTTCACCTGCGATTGCCGAAGAGGTCATTGATCTTCTCAAGGATGCAGGAGAAGACCTGCGTGAAAAGAAAGATTGGGAACCCATCAGACAAGCCAGACCGCGTTTTCGCGATATGTCCCATAAAGACCGCCAACTGCTGGTGGAAATGGATCCGCACTTTGGTCGCGTGATCTGCCGCTGCGAGAATGTCACTGAGGGAGAAATTTTGGCTGAGATTCATGCACCCATCCCAGCTGTGACGTACGATGCTATTAAAAGGCGCACCTGGCTGGGCACTGGCCGCTGTCAGGGTGGGTTTGATATGACCCGCGTGGTGGCAATTCTTGCCAGAGAACTTGGCGTTTCACCATTGGAAATCACTAAACGAGGTCATAATTCTGAATATCTTGTCCGGGAGACTAAAGAGTCGGAGGCCGCTGATGATAATTAAGAAGAAATACGATGTAGTTGTGATTGGTTCAGGCCCTGGCGGTCTGGCTGCTGCCATTGATGCGAAAAAGGGCGGCGCGGATGACGTTCTGGTAATTGAACGAGACGTTGAACTGGGTGGGATCCTTTTACAGTGTATTCACAACGGCTTTGGCTTGCAAACTTTCAAAGAAGATTTGCCTGGCCCGGAATATGCTCAACGATATATCAATGAAGCTAAATCTTTGGGTATTTCTTTCCTGTTGGATACCATGGTCATGGATGTGACTTCCCAGCGGAAGCTCTTTCTTTCCAGCCGTGATTTTGGCTACGTCGAAGTAGATGCCCATGCCATCGTGCTGGCGATGGGCTGCCGGGAGCGCACACGCGCTCAGGTTCGTCTGCCAGGTTATCGCCCTAATGGCGTCTTTACAGCCGGCACTGCCCAGCGCTGGGTAAACGTGGAAGGCTATATGCCCGGCAATAACTTCGTTATTCTTGGTTCCGGTGACATCGGCATGATCATGGCACGCCGCCTGACCTTTGAGGGAGCTCATGTGGAACGGGTGCTTGAAATTCAATCTTACCTTTCCGGCTTGAGCCGAAACTACGTTCAGTGTTTGGATGACTGGGGCATTCCCTTACAACTTCAACATACAGTCAAGAAAATTATTGGCAAGGATCGGGTTGAAGCGATTGAGGCTGTGGCAGTCGATAATAAATGGAATTTCATTCCCGGAAGTGAAGAGATCATCCCTTGCGATACTTTATTGCTCTCAGTCGGTTTGATCCCTGAAAACGAACTTTCCAAGAAGGCTGGTGTACTTCTGGATCCTGTGACCGGGGGTCCATTTGTGGACGAACATTTCCAGACCAATATTCCTGGTATTTTCGCTGCTGGTAATGTTGTGCATGTTTACGACCTGGTCGATTGGGTGTCAATGGCAGGTTCTGAAGCCGGACGAAGTGCCGCAGAATTTGCTTTGGCTGAGAAAGCGCGCACTGCTCGCTACATACCCTTGGTTCCAGGCAAAAATGTGCGCTACATCGTCCCCCACAAATTGGACAAACAAGCGCTTGAACAAGGCGACATCCACCTGCAGATGCGAGTGACCAGACCAATCGAAGAAGATGTTTGGCTGGAAGTTCACGGCGAGAACAACAGAATTGTCCGCCGTTCAGAACGATACGTCCGTCCTGGTGAAATGGTAACGATCGTGCTTAAACCAAATATGCACGCTGAAGTTGAAAAAGCCGGTTCCCTGACGGTGGATATCTACCCAAAATCGGAGGCATAAGATGGAAGAAAAGAGCTTTATTTGCACGGCCTGTCCAATGGGATGCAAATTGATCGTACGCATGGAAGGTGACGAAGTCATCAAAGTGCTTGGGCACCGCTGCAAGCGCGGCGAGACCTACGGTCGCCAAGAAGCCATCGCCCCTCAACGTATGATTGCCAGCACGGTCAGGGTGGTTGGCGGCTTACACCCACTTTTACCGGTCTACACCAAGGGCAGCATCCCCAAGCGGCGCATAAGCGACGTGTTGGCTGCGATTCGCGCGGTGGAAGTGAACGCGCCTGTCAAAGCTACCCAGGTCATCATCCCGAATGTCATCGGCACGGGCGTGGACGTCATCGCCAGCCGGGATATGCCGGAAGTTAGAGACGGTAATTGATTTTTTTGGTTATGGGATTGTCAATCTGATCCTTTCAGGTCATTCTGAGCGAAGCGAAGAATCTATTATTTACCTGGTCATTACGAACCAGATCCTTCACTGCGTTCAGGATGACGATCCCTTTCTCTCTGTTCACTCTAACTCGCCACTCATCCTTTCAGGTCATTCTGAGCGAAGCGAAGAATCTGTTATTTACTTAGTCATTACGAATCAGATCCTTCACTGCGTTCAGGATGACAAAATTCAAGAAAGATGTAACCAAAACCACCCTGTCTCAGGGTGGTTTTTTAATACAAACGTTACGGAAACAGAAACTTACTTCTGGCTGGCAGCCAGCTCTTCAGCCATCTTAATGCCGCCGCTAGTGCCGATGCGGGTCGCGCCGGCATCGATCATCGCCTGGGCATCTGCCAGGCTGCGAACACCGCCGGAGGCTTTGACGCCCATCTCCGGACCGACCACGCTGCGCATCAGGCGAATATCTTCCACCGTCGCGCCGCCGGTTGAAAAGCCGGTCGAAGTCTTCACAAAATCTGCTCCTGCTTCCTTGGAAAGCAGGCAAGCAGTCACCTTCTCTTCGTCCGTTAGCAAGCAGGTCTCCAGAATCACCTTCACAATTGCACCCATCTTGTGGGCTACTCGCACCACTTCGCGGATATCGTTCGCGACGGCTGCCAGGTTGCGCGACTTGAGCTCGCCGATATTGATCACCATGTCAATCTCTGTTGCTCCGTCTTTGATTGATTGTTTGGTGTCAAAAACTTTGGCTTTGGTGGACATTGCCCCAAGCGGGAAGCCAATCGTAGCGCCGACTTTGACGTTCGAGCCCGCCAGCGCGGCTTTGCAGTAGGCAACCCAGTAGCTGTTGACGCATACTGCCCCAAAGTGGTATTCCAGGGCTTGCTCGCAGAGGATTGCTACCTGTTCGGCCGTTGCATCCGCCTTTAGCAGGGTGTGGTCGATGATGCTCGCCAGCGGAATGGTCTGATCAGGGGCGATGTTATCCATGCAGGCTTCGACCTTTTTTACGCGGCCTTTTTTGTCGAAATAGGTTGTCATGGATTGCCCGTGCGATGTGAGTGTTTTTTGAAAAGCATAAACGGGTTGGAAATCTTTGGTGGTCATGGTGTACTCCTTGGATTTTTCCGGTTCCCCTTCACCGGTCTGATTAATTTTACCCCTAAAGCGGGCGGTGTGTGGCTGGCAGCATATGTGCTCTGCCTTTGGGCACCCTGCCTCATTTTTTTCGTAGGGCAGGATTGAGGGCACCGCAAATGGTGTGATGGACAAAGGTATCGTGCCCTCAATCCGCCGATGATGTTGATGTCGGAGTGAGCCTGCGCCGACTTAACCACCAAAGTGCTGTCAATCGGCAGTCTCATTCCGACCTACGAAAGATAGGTTCCTTGTTGGGCGGAATGCGCTTTCTTTGCGCACTCCGCCAATGAATAAGTGTGTTGGAGTGAGTCTGCGAGGGATTAAGGGAGCATCAAGATTGTGAGGCAGTCTCAATCCGACCTACGCATGATTCAATTTTTTCGTAGATACCGTATTGAAAGTCAAGCTGAATAATTGAATTGGCGGTCATACTCAGGGTCAAAAGGCTTCCGAGACTTCAAAACACCATAAACAATGTGCAGTAACTTTCGCATACAAGCCGCA
>Ga0116157_10002270_pt1 | contig 18747 bp, 14 predicted proteins | sample AD_UKC048_MetaG_FD_89882 | JGI IMG/M metagenome (GOLD analysis project Ga0116157, IMG submission 89882) | Active sludge microbial communities of municipal wastewater-treating anaerobic digesters from USA - AD_UKC048_MetaG | ecosystem: Engineered > Bioreactor > Anaerobic > Digestate | place: USA...
TCAATAGCTGGCATTGGAGATGTATGATGATAATATGCATGCCATCTTACCCATTTAGCATATTCTTCTTTGAATTGCCTAATCTCTCGTGACACATCTGGACGAGGCTTATACCTTCTCTCGCCCTTGTTCCTATCCATTTCAAGCCGATTATAATAATCAGGTCTTCTTACATCATTTGGTCTAGGTTTCCAATGAGTAGCGTCTAATGGTAGAGCCGCCGTTTCGTTATAAAAGTATTCCCCATTCTCTGGATTCGCGCATTTCGCGGTGGAGATGTCAGGACCGCAAACGATGTATTCTCTGAATCGGTTTTTCATCTCTCCCATATTATACTCCTTTCAACCGACTCATCTAACGACAATGAGATATTATTTGTTGCGTAATATCTAACCATTAAAAGCGTCCGCATGTAAAACCGACGCTTACGCTGCGCAGTCTGCGACATAGTCTAAAGCGCCGCCAAAAGTTTTGCGATGATCGTCACTTGTCCGATATGAATGGTTTCTCCCTTGTCACTCAGTATGTCGGGATTGCTTTTCGTGAGATATGAGGGACTCGAACACATGTTGACTCTGCGCCCCCTCAGCGCGTCGCAGATGTCGTCGCAAAGCTCGACTATTCCAACGCCGCCGCACTCCGCGCCCTCGCGCGCGACTCCCGGCGCAAGACTCTTCGTTCCCGCGATTATTTCTATCATGTATGTCAGAACCACGCTTCCGGTCGTCGCCTTGTCCTGCCTTATGTGAAAATTGCCGACATCGATAAACGGAAATATCTTTCGCGACACGCTCATGTCTCCGTGCGATATTCTTTTAACGTATGAGGAAAGCTTCGGGTCGCTTTTCAGCGCTTCAAGAATGTTGTCCAGAATTTCTTTGTTGTCTATTTTCATGGTCCGGCGCTCCTTATCGTCAACCTCTTCATTTCGTTTCAAGCGGATTGCTTGTCTGTCGCTGTCATTCCGCTCAGCGAGACTTCGCAGGCCCACGACCTGCCACCGGAGCCGGATTTGTGCGCGGTGGACGAATTCAGCAGTTTGACAGGAGCCTCGAACGCGCCCCCGAAATCGTTCATCACGACCGCGTTAAGGATGTCCGCGTTTAGTTGCAGTATTCCTTTCGCTCCGGATGTTTCATCTCCCGCGTGCGCGGTCTCAGGCAGAGTGTGGAATGTCCCGCCGTATATGCGGACCGCGCAGTCGTTTCTCATCCGCCCCGCTTTCCCGATCGTCAACGCTTCGGCTTCGTTCTCTACCGCGTCCACCGACACAAAAGGAAAGATATTCCTCGCCGAATCAATTCCGCCCGCCGAGAACTTCTTCACGTATCCCGACAGGGCGGCATCCGCCTTGAGGCAGCTCAACACTTTTTCCGTGATTTCCTTCCCGCTGAACGTTCCCATAATTCTCTCCCATGCTTATTATCTCTTCCCGATTGTCTCAAACAATCGTCAGCGATTCATGTCTGATTGTATGATGCTTCCGCCGTTCTTCTCGCTCACCAATTCTCCATCGTGCCCTCGAACGGCTCGCAGACGCTGGCGCCGCCTGATGTGCGCTCGACGGTGAAAATCCTGTCCTGATTCGGAGTGGTGGTGGAAACTTTGGAGTCCATGCCGTAACCGGAGCCGGACGCCAAAGCTCCTCCGCTCTCGACCAATTTATCGAGCAGTTCGAGCGGGCGTTTGTAAAACTTGTCCACCCATTCTGAGTCGTTCGGCGCGCTTCCTGTAAAGAGCCGCCGCAACAGAAAATACGTCGCCAGATCGTCCGATATCCCGTTCACGACGGCTGGCGGAGAGGAGAGAGGAAGAGCCGCGAATCCGACGGCGGCGGCAAGCCGGGCGTCGATTATCGCGTCCGCTGCGGCGCGGCAGTCGGCGGCCATATCCTCGGTTATCGCCTCGCATACGACTAGGTCCGCATAATCTATCAGGTTGTTGCTGATTCCGTTTTCAGTTCCGTAAGACATGTGAGTCCTCCTTAGCTCCGGCCGCCTTGCGGCAGGGCAATGTCGCTATTTATTCATTCATGCGAAAAAAGCCGGGCGCGGCGCGGGGCCGCGCCCGGAAACAATCGCTTATTCCTCGGCGTACAACAGGGCGGCTGTGGCGGTTCCGCCTGTTTCATTTTCGACGGCGACGGCGAGCGCGGCTCTCCCCCCTGCGGGACAATGCGCCCTGCCGACCACCTCCAACACGGACGGCGTCTCGGACAATATGACCGGGTACGCGTCCGCTCCGTCTATCTTCAACATGCAACGCAACTTGTTGTCCGCTCCGGCGGCCGCAAACTCCCCGGCAACTCCGATGACAAGAATGTCTCGCTGCGGCGTGAAAGAGAACACTTCCGCGCCTTCCGGAAACGACGTTCCGGAGCCAGCCACGCTTGTTTCGACAGCGCCGCCGAAAGCGTCCGCGTTGAAGACATAGTCTTCCTCCGCCCCCGCCGCCGCGAACAGCGACGGAACTCTGATTATCCGCATCAGCATTGATGCCATCGGCCCCGCGCTCAGGCTTTCCAGCAAGTCGTCTATCTGGTCCGCCGGGCACAGCAGCGTCAGCCGCAGCCACCCCAGTTCCATCGCGTCGGCGTCAATCTCCACCAGTAGCGCGTCGATGTCCTGAAGCCCGTCGAGTATCGGCGTTTCCTCATCCAGCAACTCTTCCGGCTCGGAGTCCGCCGCCACCCGCGCTCCCCATCCTGTCACTCCGTATCCGCCGCTCACATAATGGCAGAAGTTGGAAACCGGATACTGTCCGGGATCGTCCGTGTAGTCGTTTCCGTCGAACGACAGCGCGGAGCAGTATCCCTCGAAGACTTCGCTGACATCGTTCCACACGATGGAGGGAGTAGACATTCTTGCGCCGCCCGCGCCGTCGCCGCCCCATAACGCGGGGGCGTCGCCTTCGACAGGACTCCATTCGATGACGGGTTCCGGGAGAGGTCTGTCTCCGCCTCGCCCGTCGCCGCCCCAGAGAGCCGCGCCGGCGGCCGTTATCGCGGCAGTGTTCACCGGGCCGAAGTCGGCGCCCGGCCCTTCCGGCGCAGCGAAAACGCTCATTATCACAAGGTCGGCAGTCGCCTCAAGAGTCTCGGCCACGGAGTTCGGACACACTATCGTCGCGCGCGATTCCCCGTCCGTCACAAGCGCTATCGCCAGAGGCCCGCTCTCGCCGGTTATCCCCGACGCCATCAAGTTGTGCGGCTCGTCGGCTATGATCGCGAACATCTGCTCCGTCCCCATGAATACCATCGTTCCGGGGCCGTCCGAAGAGTGGTTATACACCGCTCCGTTGAATTCGAGCGCGCAACTGAGCGCCCTGTAGTCCTCCCTCGCAGCGTTCCACGTGATCGTCGGAAGAGCCACAGGCTCGACCTCGCCCGCGCTCCCATCGGACTGATACAGCCTTGTCGTTTTCACTGCCATTCCGTCCCTGTCGTAACTCGTTCTTTTTCCCATTGTTATTCACCCCTGTTTTCCCGCGCCACAAGCCCGCGCGTATAAAATATGTATTTCCGAAACTCAGGTTGTTTTTGTATCCCGCAAGTGATTATTCGTCTTTTCATTCTGAAAAAAACATTCTTCCGGGAAGGCAGGCTAATCCTTCGGTCTATGCGGGATGCTCGAGGATCACGGGTCCGGGGCCGCGCCGCGCGCGGGGGAAATCATCCCCTCGCCTCGCCGCCTAAGGGCTTGCCGTCCTCCCGGAAGAATGTAGTTGAAATAAAGTCGGAGCCGGGCCTTCAAAAAAGGGCGCGGTTCGGGTCATCCGGCCTACATCGCGACGGCGTCCTTGATGAGGTAGCCGCAGTATTCGCTGACGACTTTCTCGACGATGATTTCGGAAACCTCGACGGCGTCGCTCTTGCGGCCGTCCTCGCGCCATTTGGCGACTTGGCGCGGCTGGCTCTGGAACGTCAGGCCGAAGGTCATTGTTCTAGGCGTGCGCGGGTTGGGAGCCACATACGCCACAAGAACGTTTCCGCCCCATACGTCGGAAGCCGCGAAAGGTTGTCCCTCCTCGGCGGAGTCGAACACCGCGCCGGGGATCAGCACCCGAAGGTTCCACAGGGCCGGGGGCAGGTCCCCGTTGACCAGAAGCGTGTTGTCGGTGTACTTGATAAGTTCCCGCACTGCGGGGTCGCGCTTGACGCATTTTGCCACCGCCGCCGGGATGACCACCACGTTAGGCTCGCGCCCGATCGATCCGCGCACCGCTTCCTTCGCCGCGTCTATCCTCGACTCGATGGCGTCCTCCTTGGAATCGCTGTCGAACGAGGCGTCGTTCCACTGCCGGGAGCCGCTCAGTTCGATGAAGTTGCCGGAGAGCGCAAACGTCGCAGTGTCGCACAGAATGTCGGCAACGCGCTTCTCGCGGTTCAGCATCAGCATGTTGGTCAAATTTTCGGCGACATCGAAGTCGGGGGCCAGCGGGGCGTCCGCGTTGCGCCTCTCGCGGTCGCTCACCAAGTCGGCCAGCGCCCGCTCCTCGCACCTGTATGTCGGGGTCGACTCGATTTTCCATGAATCGATGAAGTTCGTGTCCGCCTTTTCGGCGCGCAGGTCCCGAGTCGTCCTGAAGTCCTGCCTGCCATAAACGAAATAGGCGTCGCTGTCTTTCGCCACGTCGATGCGCGGCATGATCAGGTCCGCTATCAGCGCCCCGTTGGAGTGCTTCAACGAAAAATTCGTCAGAGCCTGATCGATGTGAATCGTTCCTCTGTTGCTCATTTTCCCGCCTCCTCAGGCAAGTTTTTCCAACCCGAACCCTAACGAAGGATTCGGTTTCAAGCGTTGATCTCGCCCGGAATGCACAGGATGCACTTCACGAGCGAGCCGGCCGTGTTGGCCGAACTTATCGCGCGGCCCACTATTCCGGTTCCGGCGGCGAGTTCGCCTTCTCCTTTAGGCTTCACCCTTCCTTGGACGTCCGCCACGATAAGCGTGTCCCCGATCTCGACCGCCTCGGCTATCTTCACCTTCGCGATCCCAGCCACCTGAAAAGAGCCTGTCCGGCCCTCCGTCAGCGCCGCGTCCCTCAGCGCTCCCGCCACGTTGCCCGCTCCCTCTCCGCCGGGCCTCTTCACCTGACCTTCCGTCTCGGTGTCGAGCACGGCCACGCAACACTGCTCCAGCGGCTCTTCGCCCGCCTTCAGCGCGTACGTCGCCACCAACAACTCGTTCATCTCCGCCATCTCTCTTTCACCTCCCCTTTTTATCGCCCCCTCGCCGGAGGCGTTTGTCTCTCGCATTCCGTTTCCTCTATTGCCATTTCGCCACTTGCGCGCTATCATTAATGCCGAATCTGCCGCGAAATTCAGGCGGATGTTCAGCGCCGCGCGGAATGCCGCCCTCATTTATCGCGGCAAGTTAGCGAATGGTGTTTTTGTTAATAAATAAAAGCTGTTTTGTTTTTCAGAAAAGAGGATTGTGTTATGGAAGACCTTAAAGAAATGTTAATCAAACCGGAATTTCCCCGCTCGGCGAGTTACGATCCCGACTGGCAGCTAAGCAACCAGATGGGGCCGAACGCGCTGTGGCTTTGTGAATGGCTGTGCGAGGCGATGGAACTAAAGCCCGGAATGAGGGTTCTCGATTTGGGTTGCGGAAAAGCGATGACAAGCATATTTCTTGCGCGCGAGTTCGGCGTCCGCGTGTGGGCGGCGGACCTGTGGATGAGCCAAGACAACAACTGGAAACGCGTCAAGGAAGCCGGCGCTCAGGACTCGGTCTGCCCGCTCCGCATGGAAGCCCACGCGCTTCCGTTCGCCTCAGGGTTCTTCGACGCCGTCATCTCGATAGACGCCTATCATTATTTCGGCACGGACGAACACTACATTGACTACATCGGCCAGTTCGTTCGGGAGGGCGGCCAGTTCGGCGTCGTCGTGCCCGGCCTCGCGCGCGAGTTCGAGAACGGAATCGTCCCGGCCCATCTTGCCGAACCGCAATCAAACGGAAAAGCTTTCTGGGAGCCTGCCTGCCGAAGCTTCAAGACCGCCGGGTTCTGGAACGCGCTTTGGAAAGGCTCTGCGTCGGTTCAAGATGTCAAAGTCGATCTTCAACCCGACGGCTGGCGGCTCTGGATGGAATTCGAGCGCGCCATCGAAAAGTCGGGAAAAGGCATATTTCCGTCCGACGCCGAAGCGATTGAAAAAGACGCCGGGCAATACATCGCTTTCATCAGAGCCACCGCCCGCCGCTCAGCCCTGTCAGAAATGAACCTGTACGACCCGACGCTCGGCCTCCAATGCGGCGCTGAATAGCTTTTTGCTATTGTATAAAAGAGTTTTGTGTGTGTTTGCGGGGGAACCATTTTTTTGCAAAAAACAGGTTCCCCCGCGCCCCTTCCGAAAAAACTCTTGGCGCGCCGATTTTATTGAACTCCGTTCAACTCAAAATCGGCTATTTGTGAAATAGACTATAGCCATAAAGCTCAAATTGGATTTGCCATCAAAAGCGCGCGGCTCGGAACAATCCCGCTGCGACGGCTCCTCCCAAACGAGACGAGACCCAAATCATCAGCGCCGGCATGATTCCGACGGCAAGAAGAATTCCGGGCAGATAGTTGATAGGATTATTGCCTCCTAAAAGCGGAACTCGCAACAATGGCGAAAACGCGAGCGTGGCAAATCCGAACAGAAAAGCAGATGGAGAAGCTATGACAACCGAGAGAATAGCGCCCGGCAGATAGCCCGCCGCGCCGTTCTGATTTTTTCGCGCCGCAGAGATGAAAGCGCGCGTCGTCAATATCCCGATCGCCGCTCCGGCTAGCAGGGTCAACGGCGGCCCCGCAAGCAGCATGGCCGCTCCTTCAGCGGTCAAACGCATCGCCCCGTGTCTCCACATTAGAAACTCCGTCCACCAGCCCGTCGCCAACGCGCCGTACGGAAAAAACGCAATCGCCACTGCCAAAACTACGAAAGTCCTTTTTCTGCCTTTATCCCGTTTGACATCCGTCATGGCGCGTTCCTTTCGACAGCGTCCGGAAGCGTTCCGCTCCGTTCCCACCATTTACTAACTTTTTTCATCACGCATTCGTTGAAGTAATACGAGTCCGGACGTTGTGACGCGCCATACTCAACCATGTCCGCTCCGCCTCCAAGTTCTTCTCCCGGCTCGCAGACCCAACCGATCAACTCGCCGGCATCGGAGTGCTTCGCCGCACAGCAACTAAAACTCGTCCCTACAGCCGCAGAAAGGGCGTTCGCAAGATGCGTCCTGCTCATTTCTCCTGTTTCCTCCGACAGAATGCCCTCTATTATCATAGAAATACGAGGCTCGTCGCTCAGAGGAAATCGTTCGCTCATCCGAAGCAGATTCCCGGTTAAGTCATATTGAGCGTCTCTGTAATCGCGAACCGAGCGAATCATTCTTTCGGCGTCCTTATGTCCGCCGAATGCTCTTATGATTGTCGCGGGGACGCGCCCCATTCGTCCTTCTGACGCGTCTATGACGAGAAATGATGACGCCACGAGAAGCTTCAACGAAATAAGCGTCGCCACCGGCAATCCCGCAAGAAGAAAAAGGACCTCGCTCCGCCTCATAGCTTCTTTTCTCCATTTCAACCACATTTTCTTGATGCCGCAAAGCTATAATGTTCACATCGGCCAACCCCAAGAAAGCGCTGCGGCTCTGCTGTGCCAGCTTATGGCCGGGCCCCAAACCCTTATTATGCCTGAACGGTCATTTGTCACATTAACCCTTAAAGGAAATCCGGCTGTTTTTATGACGCCTGAAGAATAAACCTCTTTGTGATTATTTATTGCGAACCTTTGTCCCGCAATTATTACAATTCCATCTGCGTCAAATAAATAATCGATTGAATTTCCTCCACTCGCTAAATACATTTGAACCATTCTTTCGCTTCCTTTTTTATTGCCCACCACACACAAAGCTTCGCCGCTTTCATTTTGAATAATACGCCTGCTCAGGTGTTTTTTCACACTTCCAAACAACCCATATTCAGCAAGGCGATTATCCTTTTGGGTTTTATTATACTGAGTTTGCATATTGTCACAAGGATACGATCCGGAATAATTGTTGCTCTCGCGCAACCGGCCATTGTCGCCGTCGAAGTCCGATGACGGGGGCCGAACATATTCCAGCGCGGCGAGGGCGGCGCGGGAGTAGTCGGACGCGTCGTCGTAGTCCAGCCCGCGCGCGGCGCAGTAGCTTTTTATCAGCTCTTCAGAGTCGTCCCCCGCCCCGCCGGCCTCGCCGCCGCCGCTGACGCCTTCTCTCCCGTACTCGCTCATCGCGGGATGTTCGCTGAGAGCGGACACAAATCCTCTGAACCCTGCCGCAAGCCCGGACTCGTCTCCGGCCGCTCTCGCGTAGTCCGACGCCGCCGACGCGTCTCCGTCCAGTATCGCCAACAGGTCTATCACGAGGCCCCTGAACGCGGGCGGAATTCTGCCCGCGTTGCGGGACACGAACTGGCGGCGGGCGCGCTCGCGAGCCGCGGCCTCCCGCATCCTTTGCTCGTCGAGGCGTTCGCGGGCCTCGCGAAGTTTCTCAAGAGCCTCGTCCAGCGCCGCCGACATCTCTTCCGAGGCGGCCCCGGCTTCCTGTGAATTTTCTTCCTCTGGGACGGCGATTTCGTCCTCGTTCGCAATGTCTTCCGAAGGCTCCGATTCCGTTTCGTAAGCCGCCTGCGCGCCGTCCGCCGCAAGTCCCTCTTGCGCCTCGTCTCCGCCCCCATCCTCCGCCGCGTTCGGTTCCGGCTCGGTTGCGCCGCTTGCCTCCTCCTGTCCGGGTGAAACCTCTTTAGAAGCGTCGGCGACATCGCCGGCAACTTCAAGCTCCTCCGCGTCCGCATTGTCAAGGCCGGTCCCGTCTTCGCTTGCGGTTTCCTCGCGGCTCTCTGCTTCAGGGCCTTCGTCCAGCTCCGCATCCTGTTTTTCGGCAATGATAAGAAGCTCTTCAAGTTCCGCTATCCGCGCTTTGAGCGCCGCAATTTTTTCAATCATATCATTTGCGGTCATTTCGTCCTCCGGATTATCGGCGTCGGTCGGTTCGGACGCCACATCCGAGCCGCCGTCATCGAGGATGCCCGCCGGGCCGGATTCGTAAAGGTAAGCCGCGCCGCCGCCTGAAGTTCCGTAGAGCGCGCCGATATCCGCCAGCGAGCCGATGGCGGGCAGCGCGGCCCCGAGCAGGGCCAGCCCGGTGGCCACGTGCTTGTGCGTCGCGCCTGTCGCTTCGTCTCGGTATCCGTGCAACACTTCTAGGCTGCGCTTGCGATAAGCTCCCGCCCGTATCAGGTCATAAACTTTTGCGGGCACGCCTACAAGGTCGGCCAACAGCCTCCCCCCCTGCGCGCGCACATTCCTCAGCCACCCTGCGGCAGGCAGCCCGTCCGCGCTCAACAGCCGTTGCTCCGGGTCGTGCCCCAGTTTCACCGGCGGATCGAGCCTGCCTTCCAGCGCCCGGTGCGCCTCCGCCATCTCCTTCAAATCATCTTCCGTATATGCGACCGTCCTTCCCGCGCTGTCCGTCCATGTTCCCGCCCGGAATATCTCCACATCCTTGATTTCAAAAGTTTCGGGCGTGCTTCTTTCCTCATTCAAGTTTTCCATCTTTTTTTCCTCCGCGCCGTATTTTCGCTTCCACCCTAAAAAGCGTTATGAAAGGACATTTTGAACCGCTTTGCGTAAAAAAACTTTCCGCCGCCGTCGCCGGACAACGCGACACAAAAAATTCCTTTATCGGCATTATGATTTCTGTTGTTTCCGAATTGCGAAACGATATCGCGCACACCAAGTCGTTGTTTTTTGGATTTGCGCAACAGTGTCGGCGCCTAGCGCGGAGCCACAGCTTCACATTATGCCTCGCGCTTCATGTCTGAAAAAACCTTAAAACCCGCCTTTTTCCGCCGAAGCATCCTGACAAAGCCGCTTTTACATATTAAACTTAGAATTCAGACGTATATGGGGGAAGAGATGTCCGGAACGGACGAGAAGGAACAAGAAAGCGCGCGAATACCGGAGGCCAAGAGGGAGAAGAGCCTCCGTTTCAGCGTATGGGACGCGTCGTTTTACGCGGCCATGGTCGGTTTTGCGGAAACATATTTTATCCCTCTGCTGGTTTTTCTCGGAGCCACGAACGCGCAGGTGGGCATATATTCAGCGGCCCCGCAACTCGGGATTGCTTTCGCGCAATTCCTCTCGATAATTCTTGTGGACAGATACATGGTGCGCAAACGCATCGTGGTCGCCACGTCGTCCATACAATCCATTTTCCTTTTGGCGATAACAGTTCTGACGTTTTACAATCTGCTCTCGCCGTGGACGATGATACTGCTGACGATGTTCTATTTTGCTGTGAACGGAGCGTCGCTTCCCGCGTGGAACAGCCTGATGGGAGACCTGACGACGGCGGAGTCGAGAGGCAAGTATTTCGGCAGGCGGAACGGGCTTTCGCAGCTTATCTCCTTCGCGGCGATATTCGCCGGCGGACTGATACTGCAACAGTATGACAACAGAGACAACGCTAGGCTTGGATTCACGCTGGTGCTGGCCGCCGCCCTTCTGTGCAGGCTCGGCTCCATATATTCGCTGTCCCGCCATTTCGAAGCTCCTTACAGGAAAGACGAGGACTCGTACTTCAGCTTCTGGCAGTTCATAAAGAGGACGCCGCAATCAAACTTCGCTCACTTCGTGCTGTTCGTGGCGTTTATGAGCCTGTCCGTGCAGTTGGCGGCTCCTTTCTTCGCGGTGTACATGTTGCGCGACCTCGGATTCAGCTATCTGCAATACACGATCGCGCAGGGAGTGTTCACAGCTTCGCAATTCATGGCAATGAGAAAATGGGGGCCGTTTGCGGACAAGTACGGCAACCGCCTTGTCCTGCGGATAACCAGCGCGATAATCCCCGTAGTGCCCCTGTTGTGGTTCCTGTCCGTTGATTTTTATTTCATCGTGGTCATCCAGATAGCCGCCGGGCTTGCGTGGGCGGGATGGTCGTTGGCGACGGCGAACTTCCTGTTTGACGCCGTGACGCCGCCCAAGCGCGCCCGCGCCGCCGCCTACCTCAACTTCTTCAACAGCTTCGGCATCTGCATCGGCTCTCTGTTCGGCGCCGCCCTCGCCGTCTCCGCCCCTCCGGCCATAGCCTCCGGCGCCGTCACCATCATCTACGCATCCCCCCTCCAACATATTTTTCTCATCTCGTCCGGACTGCGTTTTGTCTTTGTCTTCCTGTTCATGGCGACGGTGCGCGAAGTGCGCAAAGTGGATCAGCCCGTTCAGAGAGACATGTTCACCGTGCTTTCCCACATCCGCCCATTCGCGGGTCTCCGCCACGACCCATATACCGGCTCAGGCGACCAAAAAAAAGAGCCGGAATAGAGGGAACCCACATGAAAACAACGACGACTATTGCGATGGTTGCGGCCGCGCTGCTAGCTGTCGCGGGCGGAACTGCCCGCGCTGCAGAACGGACGGCGCTCCCACACATAATTCCAGCCCCCGCGCGAGCCGAATTCTGCGAGGGGACGTTCGAGTTCTCGCGTGACACGATAATCATCGCGTCAGAAGAGGCGGCAACCGCGTTGGCAGTTCTAAACGGATACTTCGGGGCTAAAGGCGAGGGTACGGCGTGTCCGCCGGGCGCGCGCTGCGTGTCGCTTGCGATAGACGCCGCGCTCGCCGCGAACGGGCCTGAAAGCTACGAGTTGAGCGTCGCCCCGGAAGGGGTCGAGTTGCGCGCCCCGGCTCAGGCGGGACTGTTCTACGCGGCTCAGACCCTCCGCCAGATGCTTCCTGCCGAGCCGGGAATCGCCGCCTCTGTGCCGTGCGTAAAAATATCGGACGCGCCCCGTTTCCGCTGGCGCGGCCTCATGCTCGACGTGTCCCGGCATTTCTTCCCCAAAGAGTTCGTGTTCAGGATGATGGAAGCGATGGCGGCGCTCAAAATGAACACCCTGCACATCCACCTTACGGACGATCAGGGCTGGCGGCTGGAGATAGACGCGTTTCCGGCTTTGACCAAGACAGGGGCATGGCGCGGGGCAAGCTCTCCTGCGGACGAGCTTTCTATGTCCCCCTCCGGCCCCGCGCACGGCGGTTTCTACACCAAACAGGACATGCGGGAAATCCTCCGCCGAGCCGCCGAACTCCACATAACCGTCGTTCCGGAAATCGAGATGCCCGGCCACGCCGTCGCCGCCATCGCCTCCGTTCCCGGCCTATCCTGCAAAGGCGAGAGGCTGAAAGTCTCCACCCGCTGGGGCGTACACAAGGACGTCTACTGCGCGGGCAGCGAGCGGGTCTTCGAGTTCTTGGAAATAGTCCTCGGCGAGGTTGCCGAGTTGTTTCCCGGCGAGATTATCCATGTGGGCGGAGACGAAGTTCCGAAACACAACTGGCGTCAATGCCCGAAATGTCAGGAGCGAATCCGGACCGAGGGCCTTGCGAACGAAGAAGAGCTTCAGGGCTGGTTTATGAAAAGAATCGAGAACTTCCTCGAATCTCGCGGCAAGCGCATAATCGGGTGGGACGAGATAGTGGAAGGAGGGCTGCCGCCGCGCGCGGCGGTGATGAGCTGGCGGGGAATGCAGGGCGGGATAACCGCCGCCCTCGAAGGCCACGATGTCGTGATGAGTCCCACATCTCACTGCTACTTCGACTACATGCAGGCCGAAACAGGCGAACCTCGGAGAGTGGGCAGGCCGATAGAGTTGGCGAAAGTGTACGGTTTCGAGCCTGTGCCTCCCGCTCTGGCCGGAACCCCGGCGGCGGAACGGATTATCGGCGCTCAGGGCAACATCTGGACGGAATATATTGATTCCGAGGAACTGGCCGAATATATGACATGGCCTCGCGGCGCCGCGCTGGCGGAAGTCGCATGGTCTCCGAAAGAGACGAAAGATTACGCGGGATTCCTCGCTCGGCTGGAAAGTCTGCTGCCGCGTTTCGACGCAATGGGAGTCAACTACAGGCGGCCCGGCCCGGAAGACGGCGCGAACGCTCGCTTTTAAATGAATTTTTCCGTCAAAAAACCCGGTTTGGCCGCTTTCGCCTCTATTTCCAACTCATGCGATTTTTTTCCGGCGCTTCATTTTTCGCATGTTTAATGTTAATCTAAACTTCTGGCGAATAATGATTATGACAAAGAATATAACAAAGAGAGTAAAAATGAATGGCGCGCTCGCGCGCGCGGCGGCGCTTGCACTTGCGCTTGCGTTTCTCTCCGGTTGCGCAAATCAAGCCCCCCGGCTAGAGCCGGCCAGACAGAAGACAGGCTCCGCGTGGCTATCTTTCAGAGGCAACACGCCCGGATCCACAGGCGTCGCGGTGGACACCCTAGCCCCTCCTTTGGCCGAGATGTGGAACTACGACGCCGGCGGAGCCGTCCGCTCGTCTCCGGCGGTCAAGGATGGGATAGTAGTCTTCGGCTCCGCTGACAACGCGGTTCACGCCCTGAACGCCGACACCGGAGAAAAACTTTGGCGGCATGAGTCGGGAGACGACGTTATCGCCTCTCCGATCATCGTCGGTGAATACGTCTTCATCGGCTCGTTCGACAAAAAATTCTACAAGCTGGAATTGAGGACAGGAAAAGTCGCCGGCAGTTTCGAGGCGCGCGCTCCGATTAAGGGCGGCGCGGCGACCGACGGCGTAAAGGTTTTCTTCGGCGCGCACGACAACCGGATATATGCCCTCGACATAGAAACCCTGCTCCCGGCATGGATAGTGGAGACGGAGGACTGGGTGGAAGCAGCCCCGGCGGTGGTGGACGGCGTCGTCTATTGTGGCTCGGACGACGGGACAATGTACTCCATAAGCGCCGAGACAGGCGACATCCTCTGGAGACACGTCACGAAACAGAGCGTATACTCGACTCCGGCGGTCGCCTTCGGACGCGTCTATTTCGGCTCTTGGGACGGGAACATGTTTTCGCTCGACGCCCGCACGGGCAACTCGTTATGGAAAACAAAAATCGACGAACAGGTGTCCGCCTCGGCTGCGCTCTCAGGCGACATCTTGGTGACGGGCGGAATGTTCGATGGAACCCTAGTTGGACTCGATAGGTTGTCAGGCAAAATCCTCTGGAGCTTCAAAGTCATGGGCGGATTCGACGCCGGGCCGGTCGTCTCAGGCGACGTCGCATACGTCGGCTCGACCGACCAGCGCCTGTACGCGGTTAACGTCAAGACGGGCGAGATAGTCTGGAAGAAGCTGATGAAAGGCATGATGAGAGGGTCGGTCGCGATAGCGGACGGCGTTCTATATGTGGGCACGCAAAGAGGCAGAGTCGCCGCCATGACGACGGCGCGCTGAAACAAATAAAAATCAACCCGGCGGCCGCGCGGCGCGGAGCCGGATAAAGAGCAAAACTGAACCGGGGCGGGAAGCAAAAACTCGCACGAAGGAGAAATCGAGATGTCTAACGGAGCTTCGACTCAATCAATCAGAAATCTACAACCGGGCGAATACCTGTGCCTGCAGGGCGAGGACAGCAACGAGATTTTCGTGCTGCGCTCGGGTTCTCTCCACATATACGTGGTGGACTCTGACGGGCCGGGAGCGGTCAGGCCGGAGCGCGTTGATTCGGAAGGCATGCTGGTCGGCGTGGTGGACACGGCGGGCGCGTTCATAGGCGAAATCGGCGCAATACTCCGCGAGCCTCGCTCCGCCTCCATCAGAGTCTCCGACGACGGCCCCGCTCAGGTCATGGTCATCGACCTGCGCGGCAAAGGCTTCGACGCCACCGTCATGCAGAACCCCAAGATCGGATTCTCCCTCTCGAAAACTATCGCCCAGCGCCTCGGCATGACCAGCCACAGCATCAACAGGATCGACTCCCTGTCTCTTAAGGCGAAAGGGTTCCTCGAAGAGACCGCCCGCTCTCTGTACGAGATGATAGACGAGCTTGACAAGGCGGCCCAAGCCGCACAGAAAGAACTTCCCCTTCTGGCGGAAGCCAAACAGATGGAGTCTTGCCAGATAGGCCGCATGGTCTCCAAGTACGGCTCGCTCCCGATGGACATTTACGGGACTATCGGAGTTCCCTTCTCCGCGCACCACACGATATACCACAACAGGATATACCAGAAAAAGGCCGGCGGAGAGCCTGCCCCCCAGCCCGCGGGAGACCCGAAGCCCGGCGTGGCCGCATTTAACCCCGGCGACGTCATCTGCCCGGACAAGAGCATAGACAAGAGCATGTACTTCCTGCTGGCGGGCAAACTTGAAGTGTTCGTCGGCATGAGGGCCATCGAAACGCTTCAGGAAAAAGGAGCCATATTCGGGGAGAACGCGATATTCGGAGAACTCGAAAGAAGCAGCGGCGTTCGCGCCCTCACCGAAGTCCACGCGATGCCGGTTCCGGCGGCTCAAATTGAGCCTTACATGATGAAGAAGCCGCCGCTGGTCGTTCACACCCTGAAGATGTTCGCCAAGCGGCTTCCCCTGCTGAACGCCACCATGATGAAGTCAGCCCAGCAGATGAGCCAGCTCGTGTCCCTGCTCGGCAACGGCCCGGAAGGATGCCTGACCGCCCTCGAAGCCTTGGCCCCGCGCATCAAGTCAGAGACCGCCGACCTCGGAGACGCAGCCGCCCCGTTCGCCGCGAAAGCGGAGTCATTGCTCTCCGACCTCGCGTCCGGATTCGAGATGATAAATCAGGAGTACGAACAGATTTGCTCGGACACCGGGTTCAGGCCGAAGTCATACGGCGGAGCCGATTCCGCCCAGCCCTTCGCCGCCCCCAAATTCAACTTCGCTACCAAAATCGAGGAGCTTGAGACCCTCGATTCAGAACATATCAACTTCGTGCTCAACCCGAAAAAAGACCAGTTCCGCGCGTGCAGCGTGGAGTTCGGACACATCGAGCTTCTCAAACAGGCGAAAGTGGCCGAGGCTTCTTGGAACGAGTTCATTTTCGGGCGCATCATCAACTATGGCGAGTCGTTCCCTAGCCAGTTCCTCGTTTTCGACATGACCCCCGGCGCCCAGAAGTTCGACCGCGACTACGTGCTGCGCTCCCTGCAGTTCTTCGTCGAGCGCGCCGAGCAGGAAGTCGCCCTCGTTTACAAGGACGGCGCCATCTGCGAAGTCATACACATCCCCGACCACATCAGCGTCGAGGGCGAAGAAGTCGCCGACGAATCTGTTATCAACGAGATAATCGCCGCGTTCCGCAAAGACCCCAGCGACCGCGAGAACCTTGCCAAACTCAACGCCCTATACTGGGACATGATAATCGGCGTGGTGCAGAAGAAACTGCCGCGCGTCAAAGACAACATCATCCCGTTCGAGGAAAAAGACCTGCAACTCATCAACTTCGGCCTGCTCGACCCCGAATTCCTCAGGGACGACTCGAACGTGCCCGCACAGATGGCCGAGGACAAAAAGTTCTCTCCGGGCGAGGGACATCCCCTCGGATACATCTACCTCACCGACATGCTTCAGGACGTCTACAAACAGGCGTTCGGGCAGAACGAACTCGACAAGCTGGAAGAGGACAAAAAGAAGGCGGAGGCCGAATTCAAGGCCTGCCAAGACAGGATCCGGGCCATTGTCAAAGGCCGCTCGGACATGGTGATGTCCTTCCCCGGCGGGCAGAACGCCGCCAAGTTCGTCCAGCAGCTCGACGGCATCGTCGTCAAGACCGCCGTGCTCGACAGAAAAATGAAATCCGGCCAGTCCATTACTATGGACGAACGCGAGAAAATCAAACAGATTAAAAACATGAAGACCCAGATCGCCGCCCACATCATGAAGTATATAACCACCCTCAAGGGCCGCGTTTCCGAAGACCAGTTGACCCAGTTCCGCACCATCGGAGAGGAACTTGAGGGCCGCGTCCTCGAAGAGCTTAAACTGCAGGACGAGCTTGCCAAAAAAACACAGAAAATCAACGACCACATCCGCGCCATGAAAACGATGTCCATCAAGCAGAAAGAGAACGTCTACAAAAACGAGATAATCAGGATAAAGAAATACGTGCTGATGACCGCCAAGAAATGCAAGATGGACTCGGCCTCGGTGCTGGTCGGCGTAAAGGACATCGCCACGAAAACAAGAGTGCGCGACATCATCAACCTGTTCCTCGCCGACAACGTGGACCCGGAGATATTCGACTCGGCGCAGACCCGCATCAAACAACTGGGGCTGCCCACCGTCATGCTCGTGCCCGGCAGCGGCAACTCCGTCTATGACTGGGAAAAACACATGTTCATCGTCCCGCTTATCCCCGAAAAAACCCTCGACGAATCAATCGCCAACGCCTTCGTCGAGTTCCACTGGGACATGGACGAGGACAAGAGCATGCGCGAGAGCTACGGCGAAATGAAGATTTACAAGAAACTCTCGATAACGAAACTCAAACAGCAGCTAACCAAAGACTATCTCGTGTGGGCCACGCAGGAATCCAAGGGCTGGAAGAAGCTGGACAAAGAAGTGCGCCCGTGGTTCCAAGTGAAGATCGGCAAACAGAAGCTCGACAAGGTGTGACAGGGCTGAAACGGACGCGCCTTTCCGCATAACCCTAGTCTAAGGCTTTATGACATGAAATACTCAGAAGCCATCGCCTACTTGGACAACTTCTCCAACTGGGAAAAACGCGCCCACAAACTCAAAGCCAGATTCACCCTGACCCAGATACGCTCTCTGATGAGCTTGATGGGAAACCCGCAACGCTCGATCAAAGCCGTCCACATCGCCGGCACGGTCGGCAAAGGCTCTGTCTGCCACATGCTGGAATCGGTGGCGCGCGCCGCCGGTTACTCCACCGGCCTGTACACTTCCCCGCACCTAAACGACATCCGCGAACGCGTCAGGTTCGACGGCGAGATGATATCGAAAAAAGCGTTCGGCGAGGCCGTCGCAAGAGTGGCTCAGTTCGCAGGCCGGGATTTTGACAAATACACATATTTCGAGATTATCACCGCTGCGGCCATCGGCGAGTTCGCCGCGCGCGGCGTGGACATCGCCATTATCGAGACCGGCCTCGGCGGCAGGCTCGACGCCACCAACATCGTCGAACCCCTCGTTTCGGTCATCACAACCATCGGCTGGGACCACCAGCATGTGCTCGGCAACAGGATGACCGACATCGCCAGAGAAAAGGCCGGGATAATCAAAAGCGGGGGTAGAGCGGTCTCCGCGCCGCAGCGCGCCCCCGCCGCCCGCGTACTGCGCGAGGTTGCCGAAAAGAAAAACGCCGCGCTCTCCTTCGCCGCCCCCGAACGCCTCGTTACGGCTGTCCCCAACGCCTGCGACAGCGCCATATTCAGGGCGCGCCCCAAAGGCCTTCCCAAGTTCGACGTCCTCCTGCCTCTCGAAGGCGAATTCCAGAAAATCAACATGTCGGTGGTCATGGAGACGGTGGACGCGCTCCGAGCTTCGGGGTTCTACATCGATTCCGAAGAGATGAAGCGCGGGTTCGAAAGCGTGGAGTTTCCCGGCAGAATGGAGCTTGTGCGTCCTTCAGGCGGAGGGCCGGACGTGCTGCTGGACGGCGCTCACAACGAGACCGCCGCCCGCGCGCTGGCGCGCCACCTGTCCGGCAGGCCGTCGAAACCCAAAATTGCCCTCGTCGTCTCCATGATGAAAGACAAAGACGCCGAAAGCGCCCTCAGGGAACTGCGCGCCATCAGCGGCGAAATCGTCGTCGCCGGCCTGCCTTACGACAGGGCTTGGGAACCGGAGCCTCTGGCGAAAATTGCCTCCATCCACTTCAGGAAAGTCCGCTCCGCCCCCGATATCGCCACCGCTCTGAAAAAAGCGGCTGA
>Ga0116157_10002274_pt1 | contig 18731 bp, 15 predicted proteins | sample AD_UKC048_MetaG_FD_89882 | JGI IMG/M metagenome (GOLD analysis project Ga0116157, IMG submission 89882) | Active sludge microbial communities of municipal wastewater-treating anaerobic digesters from USA - AD_UKC048_MetaG | ecosystem: Engineered > Bioreactor > Anaerobic > Digestate | place: USA...
AATAATATTTTGAATATATGTAATAAAATTTAAATTTGAAAAATGATTTCAACAATCAAATAGGTATTTTGAAAGATATATAAAAGACTTTGATATCGAATTTGTTAATTGATACAAAACCGGAGCAAGCCGAAAATCCTTTAAAGAGTAGGCAAGGTTTAAAAACGAACAAATATGAAAAAATTATTTTTTGTCTTTGCAATGTTGATATTCTTACTGTCAGCGGGTTTTGGACAAACAAAGCCAACTATTGAATGGGCAGATATACCTGCCGGCACCTTTACCATGGGCAGCCCTACGAGTGAAGTTGACAGAGAAGACGATGAAACCCAACATCAGGTAACCTTGAGTGCGTTTAAAATGAGCAAGTACGAAGTAACCTTTGAGCAGTACGATTTGTTTTGCGAAGCTACAGGCAGAAGTAAACCGGATGATGAAGGTTGGGGACGTGGTAACCGCCCTGTAATCAATGTAAGTTGGGATGATGCCACTGCCTTTGCCGAATGGATGGGTTGCCGCCTGCCCACCGAAGCCGAATGGGAATATGCCTGCCGTGCAGGAACAACCACACCGTTTAATACAGGCAACAATCTCACAACTGCACAGGCAAACTACAATGGCAATTATCCATATAACAACAATGCAAAGGGCAAATACAGGCAAAAGACTATGCCGGTAGGAAGTTTTGCAGCCAATGCTTATGGTTTGTACGATATGCACGGCAACGTATGGGAATGGTGCAGCGATTGGTATGGCGATTATTCAACATCGGCACAAACCAATCCTAAAGGTGCATCATCGGGCTCTGACCGCGTGATCCGTGGCGGGGGCTGGGGCGACGGTGCGGCCTATTGCTGGAGTGCGTTCCGCTACGGCAGCACCCCAGACTACCGCTACTACATTTTTGGCTTCCGCCTTGTCTCCCCCAAGTAAACAGTGGTTAGTCCTTTCTTTCCTTTAAAGCTGAATGAGTTGGCTAAAAGTGAGGAAGGGACAACCGAACAAAGAGCCAACGAATAATAAATACCGCGACGGTTGTTGAGCTTGTCGAAACAAGCGGTCGAAATTTTATTTTGAAAAATGCAGATACGAATTTTCAATATACCAATATCCGATAATGGTGAAATGGAGGCAGAAATGCGGTGCATTGAGCTTGTCGAAATGAATCGTTTTTTGGCTGCCAGCAAGGTGTTGGAAATTGAACAACCCATAACTGCAGTAAGCGTCAACGCTTACTGCAAGAAATACCCTACCATCGTAGAACGCAGTGAAGCGATCTACCTCCAAGTAGACGAATAATTTACCGCCCATCGAAATGCAGATTGCTTTGTCCTCGTTCCTCGTCCGCGCAATGACGGGCGGCTCCCCTCCGGACACTGAGGCACTCGAAGTGTCCGATGTAGTAAGCACTCGAAGTGTCTGGTTGCATTTCGCCTTTGAAGTATTGTAACGTAAAGGTTGCTTCGAGAGCCTCAGCAACCTTTCACTCGAAGTGTACGGATGCCAACCTGTATATACAAAAGTGGTTATCAACCGCTTTCTGATTTTAGCTACTGACTAAAAAAATAGAGAACCGCTGCCGGTTCTCTATTTTTTTACGATTATTGAGTTTTATTCAAAGAAACTGAGTCTTCTGATAAACGGATCGTAGCCCATTGATTTAAGTTTGTCGAGCGATTCTTTGGCTTGATTATAGGAATCGAAGGAGCCAACATAATACCTGTACCATCCATCCTGCCCTTTCTGAAGTTGAACACCGATTAAATCGGCAAAGTAGTTATCGGGAACAGGGTTATGTACTGCCATAATCTGTATTGTAAACTTCGGCTGGGTATGAGTACCGTCAGATCCTGTTCCTTTGGTATTACTTCCCGCACTGGGTGGAACCACAATCTTACGTGCTACCAGAAATGATTCAGTTCCCTGGCTTAGTACTTTGAATTCAACACGGCGGTTATATTGCCTGCCCAAAGGATTATCGCTACCATCGGGGTTTGCATTTTCGGCAATGGGTGTGCCTTCTCCAAACTTTGTTGTAATCAGGTTTTCGGGATTAACACCTTTTCCTACCAAGTAATCTTTTACATGTTTCGATCTGCGGTACGACAGAAGATAATTGTATTCATTGGTACCGTACCAGTCGGTGTGTCCTCCTATTTCGACACTGGCTGTGGGGTTGGCTTTCATATAACTGGCCAGAACATTCAGGCTGTCGAAAAACTGCGACCTTACTTCATCGCGGTCGAATGCAAAGTACACCGGATCGATATATACAGTATCACCATATTTTTTACCTGTGTCGGTAGTATCAAGGGGTAGGTGGGTAATTACAACGGGCTCCTGAGTTTCTTTCATATCAAGGCAATAGATATCCTGATATCCTGCAGGAAATGCTCCGTTGAGATAGATGTCAGTTTTTTCAACTCCTTTGGTGCTAAGGTAATCGGTTATATAAACGGCTCTTTTGGCAGAAATCTCTTCTTTTTCTTTCTCTGGCAAATAATTAATATTAACAATTAATCTGTCGGATTCAGAGTTTTTTGCAGCTACATCATTCAATGCAGTCACTGATTCAATTGTATATGGAATACTATCGGAGACGAAGTAAACATATTCGTGATATTTATACGACTGTAGCGTTACCCTGTCGAGAGGAACAGGAATGTATTTTTCCATAAAGGAATTAACATCTTTCCGCTCAGGTGAAACAGTTTTTGTAGTTGCAAGGTATCCGTCTGCTTCATATTCTATGAGATATTCATGACCAGGTTGAAGAATCAGGTAATAATTACCATCGGTTGAACCGGTGCGGTAAACTCCCTGTACTGTATTGTTGGTTTTATCGTTGACACGTATTACCAGATCTTTTGGAACCTGATTGTTGATGTCGGCTACCTGCCCGTTATACACTACCATTGTATTGATGTACACTCCGGTTTGTGTTATTTCGTAAATGTCGAGGTCCCCGTAGGTATCATCTTTCGATGAGGCAAGATATGCTCTTCTGCCGTCAAGGTTAACAACATACGAAACCTCATCATCAGGTGTGTTGATAGGGTATCCGATATTTTCAGGTTTCGAAAACTTATTGTCACCCTCAATAGTGGTTCTGAAAACATCGTATCCGCCCATCGATTCATGCCCTTTTGAGCTGAAAAACATGGTTATTCCATCAGGGTGAATGAAGGGGGTCTCCTCATCATAAATTGTATTTACATCGGTACTGAGGCACTGCGGAGGGCTCCAGCTGCCATCTGGTAAAAGATTCATTTTATATATATCGCGACCGCCCACTCCACCCTCACGGTTGCTAACAAAATAAAGCGTATTACCGTCAGGACTGAGACAAGCATGTGTTTCCCTGAATTTTGTATTGATATCAGCGCTCAGTAATTTTGGGTCAGACCAAAGCAAGTCATCGCTTGTCATAGTCATCATTACATTGCTGTAATTGGGGCCTTCGCTTCTGAAAATGAATAAGGTTTTTGCATCGGCAGAAAACCCAATTGAAGCTTCGTTTTTATATGTATTTACATTGTCTTCCAGCCTCTTGGGTTCTGTCCAAACAAAATTTTTGTTTTTTGAAAGGAAAATATCCTCGTCCTGATTTACACGTTCTTCTCCAGCTCGTGGTCTTTTGGATGTAAAAATAAGGTACTCTTCATTCATGTCAATTACCGGGGAATGATCGCAAAACTCTGTATTAATAATGCTCCCCATATTCTTAATGCTAGCATCTACAGGGTGGCTTGTGAAATAAATGGCATTGTTGGTTATTTCAATTTCCCTTTTCGTTTGGGCGACTAAGTCAGCATCAAATTTTCCTTGCGGAGTTAGGCGTGTGAGAAGTTCATTGAATGTGGTCAGCGCATCGTTGAATTTATAATTTACTCTATATGCCTGTCCAAGATACAAAAGGCATTCAACCGGTGCTTTCCTTTCACGGTGGTTATCTGCTTTATAGTCTTTATTAATGTTTTCCGCACTAAAAAGAAGGTATTCAAGCGCATTTTTTTTATTCAACCTTGAATTCAAATAGCAAATTCCAATTTTATACCGGACATTTGCATTATCTGGATCCATTTCATCCAGTTTCAGCAACAACGAAAGCGCTTCTTCGTAATTTGCTTCATACATATAGGCTTCTGCATCATAAAATAAATTAACATATTTTCTGTCAGGCTTGATTTCCTGCGATGTAACGCTACAGGTGAATAAAACGCCGATTAATAAAATGTAGATTTTCTTCATGGTTATTGAAGTTTTCGGTTGATGAATTCTAACTTGTAAATATAATGTTTTAAAAATAAAATTCTATTTTCTATTCAGTTTTATTACTTCTTCAACAATTGATTGAATATCATAATGGCATAGACTATATAAATCGGACTGATTCCCATGCTCGACGAAAATGTCGGGAATGCCAAGGCGGGCCACTTTAACATCAACTCCATTATCGGCAATGTATTCCAGAATGCTGCTTCCAAAGCCTCCTATTAAGGCAGCATCCTCAACGGTGAGAATTTTTTTAAATTTCTTAAACACCGATGCGAGCAATTCTGTATCGAGTGGCTTTACAAAGCGAAGATCATAGTGGGCGGTGCTGATGCCTTGTTCTGCCAGTCGTTTGCAGGCCTCGGTTACCTTAATTCCGATAGATCCGAAACTTAGTATGGCAATGTCGTTTCCTTCTCTAATGGTTCTTCCGGAACCAATTGTGATTTCCTCAAAAGGCTTTTTCCAATCGTTGTAAATACCTCTGCCACGAGGGTAACGTATGCAAATGGGAAAATTGTTTTTTTCGAGTTGGGCAGAAAACATCATATGCCTCAATTCTATTTCATCCATTGGAGCGGCAATCACCATATTGGGTATACACCGCAGGTAAGATATATCGAATGCCCCCTGATGAGTTGCACCGTCATTGCCTACCAAACCTGCCCTGTCGAAGCAAAATACAACATGAAGATTTTGCAGGGCTACATCATGAATTATCTGGTCATAGGCTCTTTGTGCAAAAGTACTGTAGATGTTGCAGAAAGGTATCATCCCTCTAATTGCAAGGCCGGCTGAAAATGTAACTGCATGTTGCTCAGCAATGCCAACATCGAAAGCCCTGTGAGGCATTTTTTCCATCATCAAATTTAGCGAACAGCCTGTGGGCATTGCAGGAGTAATCCCAAAGATTTTTGAGTTGGATTCAGCTAGCTCTACAATGGTTTCTCCAAATACATCCTGAAAACGCGGTGGCTTTTTATCGATATTTTTTTCCTGTATAATGGTACCTGTAGCGATATCAAACTCGCCCGGAGCATGCCAAATTGTCTGATCAATTTCTGCAGGTACATAACCCTTTCCTTTGGTCGTGATGCAATGAAGTAATTTAGGACCGGAAAGGCCTTTCATGTCAGTTAAAATTTTAACGAGATAAAAGACATCGTGACCATCCACAGGACCAAAATACCCAATTTTCAGAGACTCAAATAAATTTGAACTTTTCATTACAAACGACTTAATGGCATTATCGACACGCTGGGCAATTCCCTGAGCATTGGGTCCAAATTTGCTAACCTTGCCCAGCATTCTCCATACATCGTTTTTTACCCTGTTGTACGTTTTCGATGTCGAAATATCGGTGAAATACTCCTGCAACGAACCTGTGCTTGGGTCAATGGCAATTTTATTATCGTTCAGAATAATAAGAATATCGGTATTCTGAATATTCATATTATTCAATCCTTCGAAAGCCTGGCCGGCCGTCATGGCTCCATCCCCAATTACTGCAATCACTTTCCGCGATTCCCCCAAATGCTTAGATGCTACAGCCATTCCGATTGCAGCTGATATTGATGTTGAAGAATGACCAACCCCAAACGCGTCGTATTCACTTTCTTTCGGTGACGGAAATCCGCTTATTCCTTTCAGTTTCCTGTTAGTGTGAAAAACTTCTTTCCGGCCGGTGAGTATTTTATGCCCGTATGCCTGATGTCCAACATCCCATATTAGTAAATCTATCGGAGTGTTGTACACATAATGTAATGCTACCGTTAATTCCACAACACCCAGAGAAGCCCCGAGATGACCAGGGTTACAGGATACTGCATCAATGATAAAACTCCTCAATTCATCGCATAATCCGGGCAATTCTTTAATGTCGAGCTTGCGGATATCTTCGGGATAATTTATTTTATCTAATACACCCATTCACAAGGAAACCATTCAATTTGAAGTTCAAAGTTATATAAATTTGATTATAAATTTCATCAGAAGATTAACAATCTGTTGTAGATAAATATTTTGACAGAGTTTATAAATGCCGCTTCAATAGTGTATTTTTGTTTGTTAAAACAATAATAATATGTCGAAAAATGTGTTCCCATTGATTGCGGTAGCTGTAATGATTGCTGCAGTCGTTTCGTGTGTTCCTGCCCGGAAATTCGAAGAAGTAAATTCCCTGAAAAAGCAATGTGAGCAGGAAAGAAGTATTCTTAAAGGCGATAACGAAAAGCTTACAACCGAAAACAATGAATTGAAAAACGAGATGGAGCGGATAAAAATTACCATGTCGGCGCTTGAGCGCGACACTGCAATTAAAGGGAATGCATACCGAACCCTAACGATTCAATATGATAAAATCAACCAGTTGTACGATCAGCTTCTCGAAAACCAGTCGAAGCTGCGTGAGGGTGCCGATGCTGAAACTCAGAAAGCCCTTGCAATGTTGCAGCAAACAAGAGATGAACTGCAAAAGAAAGAAGATGAGCTGAAGCTATTGGAAGCACAATTGAATAAAGAAAGGGCAAATCTAGAGGCCCTTAAGGCACAGCTCGATTTAAAAGAAAAGGAAATTGATGAAAAAAATGCCAAAGTAAAAGAACTGCAGGCAATTCTGGCCAGTCAGGATTCTGCCATGAATGCACTTAGAGACAAAGTTGCCACAGCACTAAGGGGATTTGAAGGAGAAGGGCTGACTGTAACCATGAAAGACGGGAAAATTTATGTTTCTCTCGATGAAAAATTGCTTTTTAAATCAGGGAAATGGGATGTGGACCCAAAGGGTGAAGCTGCTCTTATAGAGTTAGCCAAGGTTCTTGAAAAAAATCCGGATATCAACATAATGATTGAAGGACATACTGATGAGCTTGCTTATCACCCAAACGGTAACATCGAAGACAATTGGGACCTTAGTGTAAAACGCGCTACGGCCATTGTAAAAATTCTATTAAAGAACTCAAAAATAGACCCTGTACGCCTAACTGCGTCAGGCAGAGGACAGTATTTACCTGTTGATAAAGCCCAAACCCCGGAAGCACGGGCAAAAAACCGAAGAACAGAAATAATACTGACTCCTAAGTTGGACGAATTATATAAAATGTTTAACGAGTAATTGAAAAAACGACACGGACGTAAAATCACCCGCTCAAGGGTGATTTTTTTTATTCCGAATTGTAATATCTTTGAAATTGATAAGAAGAGTGAGAAATCCGATTCAATATTGCCGGTACTTTTCTGCGAGAAAAATTATAAACCTCAGTAAAGCCGGTTTATCTTTCGCAGTAAATCGAATTTTTCGAAAGCATCCCTCTTTTCGTAATCACTATGCTGTTAGCATTGAAACAACAGCAGTATGCAATCTGCAATGTCCTGCCTGCACACTGGGGTCAGGAGAATTGTTGCGGGATAACCGTTATATGGATTATGAAGTATTTAAAAGAATTGTTGATGAGCTGAGGCCAAACATAATTAATGCGAATTTGTATTTTCAGGGTGAGCCACTTATGCATCCGGAAATTGAGAATTTAATCAGTTATGCCGAAAAGAACAGAATTCACACAACCATATCAACAAATGGCGGATTGCTATCGCTCAAGGCCTCCAGAATTGCCAGTGCCGGGTTGTCGCGACTGATTGTCTCGGTTGATGGCATTACTCCCGATACATACGAGAGATACCGTGTTAATGGTGATTTTTCGGTATTGTGCGAGGGGTTAAATTCACTGATGAACCTGAAAAAAACCTATAAAAAATTCACAACGGTTACCGAGGCTCAGTTTATCGTTATGCGACATAATGAACATGAGATTCATGATTTTTTTATTTGGGCAAAAAAAATCGGATTCGACAGAGCACACTTGAAATCGCTGCAGGTTAACCGTCACAAAGATGTTGAACTCGTACCTGCAAAATCTTGTTATGCACGATACAAAGTTGACGAAAGCGGCAATTTGCAGATAAAAAGCGGATTAAAAAATGCATGTTATCGGTTATTGTCAACAGTTGTAATTACAGTTGACGGCGATGTTGTTCCCTGTTGCTTCGACAAAAATGCAAAATATTCTTTTGGAAATATAAATCAACGTAGCATCAACGAAATTCTTGCATCAGAGAAGGCGAAAGATTTTAGAAAAAAAGTATTTAATGACAGAAAATCGGTTGATATTTGTTTGAATTGTACAGAAGGTCTAAACATCAGATATTAGAAATTAAGCATGCAAAGAGATGTTATATACCATACATTGTTTCTATCGGTGGGAGGTAATGTTGGCAATCGACTTCATTACATGAGAATGGTGTACCTTGAGATAAACAGCAGCATTGGTACGATAATTAACGCGTCTCCGGTTTATCTGTCGGAACCCTGGGGTTTTATGCATAGAAGGTACTTTACCAACGCAGTTTTTCATGTGGAAACTGCGTTAGAACTCTGTGAAATATTACCTAAACTGCATAAGATAGAAGCAAACCTGGGCAGAATAAGAAGTGCTGCTACAGGGTATATCGCAAGAACAATGGACATAGATATAATCGCAATGGACGATACTGTATATAATGAAGAGAACGTTACTCTTCCTCACCCCAGAATGAGAGATAGGCTTTTTGTGCTTTTGCCATTGTTTGATATTGCACCCCAATGGGTGCATCCACGCACAGGAGAGAATATTCAGGAACTGATACGTAAATGTTCGGATACAGGTAAAATCAGAAAGACAATGCTTTGTTATTATGACTGAAGAAATCTACATGAAAATGGCTTATGATGAGGCCATGAAAGCTTACGACGAAGGAGAGGTTCCCATTGGGGCGGTTGTTGTTTGTGAAAATAAAATTATTGCCCGCTGCCATAATCAGACAGAAATGCTTCACGATGTTACGGCACACGCTGAAATGCTGGCTATTACAGCCGCAGAAAATTATATTAATGGCAAGTACCTTGATAAATGTACGCTATACGTAACGCTTGAGCCCTGCGTTATGTGTGCAGGGGCATTGTCGTGGAGCCAGATTGGAAGCATTGTGTATGCATGTAGTGACGAAAAACGCGGGTATTCTCAGTTTTCCGGTAACATTTTGCATCCCAAAACCGTGGTTAGAAGTGGTGTGCTGGAAGAAATATGTCGTAATTTACTACTGGAATTCTTCCGGGAAAAACGTAAATTATAATATTCGTAGCGAAACCAGATCAATTTTTGATGCAGATACTTTTAAAATCTTAACAATAAGCTTTTGTCTGTTGTCGATTATGGTAATTTCGTTGTGTATCTGAGGAAAACTTCCGTGAAAATACATAATGTAACCGGCCAGAGTTTTATACTCCGACGACTCCGTAAGATTTAGCCCGTATTTGTTGTTTAGGTCCTCTGTTTCGAGGCGGGCCGAAAATATATATTCATTTTCCGAAACCTGCTTTTCAATCAGTTCCGATACATCGTATTCATCTTCAATTTCGCCGAATATTTCTTCCATGATATCTTCGATGGTTACAATACCTGATGTTCCCCCGAATTCATCAACCACCACGGCGATACTTTTGTTGTTGCTTATAAAGTTCTCAAGTAAGCGATAAGCAGGCATTGTTTCGGGAACAATAAGCACTGGGTTCAGCATATTTCTAACTTTCTGAGCGTTTCTGAATAAGTCGAGCACATGAACATAACCGGTTATTTCATCGATACTTTCTTTGTAAATCAAAATTTTTGAATACCCGCTTTCAATAAAAATATTTTTTAGTTCATCAGGATTCCCATCAATCTGAAAAGCACATATTTCCGTGCGGGGAACCATGCAGTCGCGCAGCTTTATATCAGAAAAGTCAAGAGCATTCTGGAATATTTTCAGATCGCGGTTTTGTGTTTCAGTATTACTGTAAGGGTCTTCTCCAATTTCTGACAATGTTTGATTGATATCAATTTTCCCAAAAACACGCTCTTCGTCAGCTTTATGTATTTTAACGCCCGTTAAAACCCGGATAATCAAACCTGACAGCCCGACAAAGAGTATTACAACAGGGTATAATACGTAATAGATTATTAATAATGGAAATGCGAAGAACTTCAATGCATCGTTGCTGGTGTTACGAAACATCATTTTTGGCAGAAACTCTCCCAACAAAAGAATTACCATTGTAGCGCACAGGGTTTGGGTAATCAGAATTGCAAATGCAGAATCTGTTATGTTCAGTAAAAAGGGTTCAATGAGTTTTGCCGCATAAATACTATACACCGACAGCGCAATATTGTTTCCGACAAGCATTGTCGAAATATACTGAGAAGGATTATCAGCAAAAAATGAAATAATTTTAGGACTAAAACCACCTTGTTTCTTATCGAGTTCAATCCGGAGTTTATTCGAAGACATGAAAGCAATTTCGAGCCCCGAAAACAAAGCGGAAAAAAGAACAGCAATAACAATTATAATGATTGTGTTCATTTCATAAATCTGTTCTGTCGCTTTTCTAACCGCTTGCGGCTGCTCCTTCTCAGAAAATACATACCAACCGATACCGCCGACAATACGTAAAACAGCCATGTAAACTGGAAGCCTATCTTACTTGTTTGCAATATACCTACAATCAGGCAAAAAATCGACATACCAAGCCACAGAAATTCGATTATAACAGAAAGTGTGATTTTATTCTTCATCGTTAATAGTGATTGTTCCTTTAGGTTTTATAATTTTCCAGCTGCTGAAATCCTGATTCGACCGAAATCCATCGCCGTAAATAATTTCATCGGCAGTGGTTATTCTTACAAATTTATCGGAATAAATTTCTTCGAGGTTCATATCCCACCATAATAGCTCGGTATTAATCTTTTCATCTTTTTCAAGGTTCATGGCTTCCACATTGGTGCGCACTTCCCAAAGGTTTTTATCGGGAAAATACCGCGCATACTGACAGGAAAGCTTGCCTACAACGTTGAGGTGACTGCCATAAAACTCAACCAGCAATCCTTGTGGGTATTCATCATATTTTTCCGGTCCTGATTCAAAATGACGGTATTCTGCAGCTGTGAGCTTGAGTTTTACCACCGCCGAGTCGGAGTAAATGGTTTCTATGTTTTTTACCGTTGTGGCTGGAAGAGTAGTAACACTGGTCAGTTCATTTACCTCTTCGATATTGTTGGAGCAGGAACCCAAAACCACACAAATTGCAATAATGTTTGCAAGATATGTGGTTTTGTATTTCAAGGTATGTAATGTTCTGGTTTACTGAATAAACCTTGCTGTTGTCGATTCGTTGATCCAGCATCCGACAGTGTAGGGTTGACCTTCCGAAACATTGTACCAGAATGCCTTTTCCTGAGTTGGGAAATAACCTGAATATTTCCTGATAAGCTCGTTTGCTTCTTCCGAAACCGATGGGTCAGCTGATTTTGCTTTTTGAAACTGATCAACTACTACCCAATACACAGCAACTTTATCGAGTTCAGTTTCTCCGCATCCTGAACCCCCTGAAGCATAACATTTACCAATAAGTAAATATGCCTTACCATAGTTGGGGTCTGATGCTAGTGCCTTACGGGCGAAATCACGCGATTTTGCAAACATTTTCAGATTGCCGAAATATAATGTGGCCAATTCGTAGTATAGGTCGGCTTTTTGCTTTTCGTCGCTTTGCAGACGAATGGCTTCGTTATAGTAAAACTCAGCTTTTTCGGTATTGTTTTTAATAAAATATACTTTTGCAATTTTATGGGCAGATTCGGCATCCTTTTCAAGGACATACAGCGACTCAGATACAGAAGCATACAAGTCGGTTGTAAGGCAATCCTGGTTTTTTGTTTTTTCGATGAGTTTAGCAATTTTCTGAAGTAGAACCAAATCAGTTTTGTTTGCTTCGTATTTCGGTGTAAAAATCGTTATTATGGCTTCGCAGTCGGCAGCAGGAGTGTTTACGAACATCTCTTCTACTTTTTCGTTTATTTTACTTAGTCTTTCAACAGTTTTATCATCTCCTGCAGCAGCTGCAATTTGCTTGTCGAGAATTTCGGAAACGGTTGAGTAGTTTTCAACTACCGTTTCTTTTGATAGATCGCCACTTTTCAGCAGGATTACCGAAACATTCATAAAATACCCAAGCACTGAACTTTCCGATGAATTTCCTGTAAGTTCAATGGAACGTTTGTAGATGTTGTAAGCCTGCTTAATACTGTCAGGACGATATTTCAACAGGTCGTTGGCTTTGCGGCCCAGCACTTTCCCTTCTTCATTATAGTATTTAATTCTCATATCGTAAACCATCATCAGCGTATCGATATACGATTCCTTTGTGTTCTGGTCTTTCGCATTCGATATCAGATAATCCAGAATTGTAGGACCATGAATGTAGAGATTCTTTGTTGATGCAGGGCAGTTTTTAATGCACCATGTCCAGGCCGGATAGGCATCATGATAGTTTTCCTGTTTGAAAAATTCGGTGTAGGTCGAAAGTTTTACCTTACACTCATCGGGGTTGCTGCCAAAATTAGAATCTTCTTGTGCGTTTAATGTCATGCTGCCTAAAGCGGACCCCAGCATGATCAGAAAAGCTCTTTTAAAAAATACAGTTTTCATTTTCAATCAAATTTACGTTTAATAAACCAAACATCCGACAGGGTAAGGTTGACACCCAGATTTGCGTAGGTTTCACGAACCAAGCTGTTGCGTGTTGTCCCTCTCTGTCCGAGCTCGATCGAAATATTAAAAGATGTCTTAGAACGATTAAGCGGTAAACCAAATCCAAAACTTATGCCAAAATCTGCAATTTGCTCTCCGTAGGTGGCAAAGTTAATATAAGTATTATTATAGAAGGCACCAAAACGGTATGCAACACGCTGGGAATATTTCGAGGTTGCACGGCTTGGTCCTGCAGGCAAGTATTCAGCACCGAACCTAAAGCAGTTGCTGTTGCCCAGAGAGTCGGACTGGTTAAAAAATTTCGCATCCGACCAGTTCTGCATATTGTAATCGAAGGCAAGTTTCAATTTATCGTCGAAATTATAGAGCAATCCACCACCGGCACTTAAAGGCATCGATACAGTACCCCGCTGGTTATCTTCGTTGTAAATAGTATCGACCGTAGAACTGCTGCCAACGCTCAGGGAATTGGTAACCAATACATCTCTCCTGCTGTTCAAATTGTTGGGGTACGAAAACACAGCACCGAGCGATAATTTGCTTTTGCTTCCAAGTGCAAAGTCGTATTGTAATCCGGCTGAAAAACAGAAGTCGTTAACATATACAATATTCTCTTCAAGAACATTCACATAGGCTCCTGAATCGTCGCTGAAAATAACACTGTTTGAACGGTTCTGCATACCAAAAAGGTAATAGGCGTTTACACCAATTCGAAAATTTCTGAAAGGTAAAAAGGCATTTCCCCAGTACACCTGATTAATACCTCCGCTGCCTTCGTAATAATAATACTTGGGTACATTAAAGGTTGAATCGGAAGAGCGAATGCTGTACCCTACAGAACTAAATGGCATAATGCCGATTGAGGAAGCCCACCACCTTGTAACGGGAAATCCGAAAGCGAGATACGATAACTTTGTATCGTTGCTGAGTGCACTCAGGTCGGGGTTGGTGGTTTTGAAATAACGAATTCCCGATTCAAGGCCAAATTCGAAGATAAAACACATACTATCAACGGAAGCAATGCTGGCTGGGTTAACAACATTCAGATTCCTGCCAGAGGAAAATGCAGCTGCAGTTCCCCCCATTGCTCTTGAAGGACCAAAGGACCGGGAGTTTAAATCTCCCAAACCGTATCGCGAATAAGGCGAAGAATTTTGCGCTTCAGCCAGATATGCGGCTGTTATCAGAAATAAAACAAAAATTAACTTATTCAGCATTTAAATCAAGAATACGTTTTAAACCTATTGGTACTAATTCAAAGTTGACAAAAATGGGACTTTTTATTGAATTTACAAAATAACTTATATCCCCGCCGGTTAAAATAACCATACTGTCAACTGTTTTATTGTACCAATCGCGTATATAATTTTCAATTTCGTAAAGTATTCCGTTCTGAACACCTGAAACAATTGCTTCTGCGGTGGAAGTTCCTGTTTCCTGCCAAGTTTCTACAGGGGCCATTAGCGGGAGTTTGCCGGTATAATTACTCAGGCTTTTATATCGCAGGATCAACCCCGGAGATATATTTCCTCCAAGATATGCAGCATTTTTATCAACATAATCGTAAGTGATGGCTGTTCCGGCATCAATGATAAGAATATTTTTCGCGGGGTATAAGAAATTGGCACCAACAGCTGCTGCAATTCTGTCGCCGCCAAGAGTTGCAGGTGTCTTATATTGTATGGAAAGGGGTGTGCACAGTTCTGCACTCATCATAATCGGTATAACACCTTTACTGCGTAGCAGGCCGGAAAGGGCAGCAGAACGTGCGGCTACATCACAAATTATTGCACGGTCAGGCACAATGAACCCCGAATTCTTCAATTTTATTTCTTCCCCTGCAGAGATGTCAACTGAGGAAACGATAGCCCCGTGATTATTGAAGTAACGAAGTTTGGTCTTGGTATTTCCTATATCTGCAACTAAATCCATGCGGCAGGCAATTTACAAAATCTAGCTTACTTTTATTTTAAACCGATACATATTATTATCAAAATTATTATATTCGCAGCCTGAAATTTATTGAAAGTAAAAAATAAAATTTATCAATAATGGCAATTTTACAAAAAATCAGAAACAGAGCAGGAATTTTTGTAATTATATTTGTTGGTGTTGCATTGTTCTTGTTTATAATTGACCCTACAACCTTTAATTCTTTGTTTCATAAAAACCCCACTGATATTGCAAGTATCAATGGTCATGATATTAAGTATGAAGAATATCTGAAGATTGCTCAGGAGCACGAAGATTTTCTGAAGGTATCGCAGCAAACCGACAACCTAAGCCCTGAAACACTGGAAAGCGTTCAGCAGCAGGCATGGATGGACTTGCTCCGCATGTATATCCTGGATGTAAATTTCGAAGACTTGGGTATTACAGTAAGCGACGAAGAGCTCGAAGATATGCTATGGGGAAAGCATCTTAGCCCGATTATTCAGCAAAACTTTACCAACCCACAAACAGGCCTTATCGATACGTCGATGATTAAAAATTATTTTCAGAATGCCGAAAAGGATGAAACCGGAAAGCAGCTGTTTATCGCAGACTATTTAAAAAAAGCCATGGTGTATGAATATCAGTACGGGCGTTTACATATTAAATATCGTACTCTTATTGAAAAAGGCTTGTATGTGCCAACCTTCATTGCCAAAGACGATTATTACAGTAAAAACAACAAGGCTGACATCCTGGTTGTTGCACGTAATTACAAGGATGTGGATGATGCAGTTATTAAAGTGAGTGATGCCGACATTAAAAATTATTATGATGAGCATATCGAAAGATTTCAAATATTGGAAGCCAACAGAGATATCGACTTCGTAATTTTTGATGTTTTCCCTTCGAAAGAGGACACCTTAGCTGCTTTGAAAGATATTAAAACCAATTCCAAACAGTTTTGTACCATTGAAGCGGAAACTGTTACCGATTTTCTGAACAGCTACTCCGATTCACTTTATCAGGAAAAATACTATAGGCCTGAAGAATTTGCTTTTGTTGGAGGGTTTGATCCTGCAACGATGAAAACTGGTGACACATCGGAGATTTTTCATTTCCAGGGATCGTTTATTCAGGCTCGCGTTCTCGATGTTTCAACCCGACCTGATTCAGTAAAGGCAAGCTATATGTTTATTATGGCCGATACAACCAAAAGCATTGAGCAGGTGAAGGTACTTGCCGACAGTATTTATAATGTGCTCGTAAAAGGGGCTGATTTTGCACCCCTTGCAATGCAGTATTCCGATCACCCAGCTTCAAAAGAAAAAGGGGGAGATTTGGGATGGTTAACCGAATCGATGCTTGGTGACGATAAAGAACTTAAGGATGCAACCTTCCTGTCGAAAAAGGGTGAAATTAAAAAGATAGAAACCGAATTTGGCGTTCATATCATTAAAATTGATGAGCAGACTATGTTGTTGCAAAAGTTCTCAATAGCATATTTATACAAGAACATCAAATATAGTACACAGACAGCGCAAATGCGATTCTCTCAGGCTAGCGAATTTGCATCTAAAAACAATACCGCTGCCAAATTCGATAAAGCTTGTATCGACCTGCAACTTACAAAACGGATGGGGAATGCCATTAAAGAAAACGATATGAAAATCCCCGGGTTGGTGAATCCAAGAAGTATTATTAAATGGGCTTACGGTGAGGAAATTGAAAAAGGCGCTGTTTCTCCTGTATTTGAACTTAACGATATGTATGTGGTTGCAAAAGTCGCTACAATCAGAGAAAAGGGCACTGCTGCCATCGAAGATGTAAAAGAACAGATTGAGCCCATTGTTGTTAAGAAGAAGAAGGCTGCTTTGCTCACCGAGGAATTCAATAAGGACCTGAGCAAAGGAGAATCGCTTGAAGCTATCGCTTTAAAATACAACAAGAAGCTTGACACTATTAGCAATATTACATTTAACTCGATGTCATTGCCCGGTTATGGGTTGGAACCTAATGTTACTGGAACTGCCAGTGTACTCGACAAAGGTAAAACATCGAAACCAATCGAAGGCAACAATGCAGTGTATGTAATTGCTGTTGTTAATAAAGTTCCGGCACCAGCAAAAACTGATTTCAAGGACGAACAGCTTTATCTGATGCGGTCAGCTGCTTCAAAAACCTATCAGGTATTTGAAGTTCTTAAAAAAATTGCTGACATCAAAGACTATCGGTCAACCTGGATGTAAAACTGATTTTAGAACATGTTTTTATAGGGCGACAAATTTGATTTGTTGCCCTTTTTCGTAAGTTTTTTCGGAGACTTGTAAAGATAGTTTTTACCTTTACTTTTATTTTATCTACAATGAAAACGTTTTTTACAGCATGCGTCTTTGTATGGATATGTTCTTTGGGACTATCTGCATTACCTGTTTCTGTTGAAAATGCTACAAAAGGAGCTCTGCATTTTATTTCCTGCGAAAAGAAACTCAATCATTGTCAGATTGTAGATTTTCAGCATATTACTGTAGGTGGTGAAACCGTTGCCTATGCTTTTAACCTTAGCCCTATGGGTTATATCGTTATGAGTTCGAGTTACTATCTACCCCCGGTTATAGCCTTTTCGACAGAAAGCGGTTTCGGGGAATTGGGAGAACACAATCCTTTATACACGCTAATTGTTAGTGACCTCCCCCTGAGAATGAAGTATTCATCTGATATCGAGGCCGGCTACGCCAGAGAAAATATATTACAATGGGAGGCATTGCTGAATCAAAACCCTAGGAGTAAAGGTGAACCCCAGCAATGGCCGGAAGGGCAGGAAGGATGGATACAATCAAGCTGGAACCAGAATGCTCCCTACTGGAATATGTGTCCGGTTGACCCAGTAACCCATGTAAGATGTTACACTGGTTGCCCTGCAACAGCTATGGCTATGATTATGGATTTTCATGCAACAACAAACAATGTTCAATTCACAGATGAAGATGATTATTACCACAGTTATGCCGGGCGAAATTACTGGATTGATGATGATTTTGAGGCAAACGGGTTCCCATCGTTTCCTGATCTTAACAAATACCTTGATACCCTGAATATGCATTACCAGCTAAAAAGCGTTATTACGAGCAACGACAAAGCCGCATTAAGTTTTGCATGCGGCATAGCTGCACACCAGGTATACACATCTCAGGGCTCAGGGACTTTTGCCGTATCTCAGGCCTATGATGCATATATGCGTTTTGGTTGCATAACCGCAGTGCTTATGTACCCGGAGGAAGAAGGAGTTTTCGACAGCATCATTCTGAATATACAACATGCTTTACCCGTGCACCTTGCAGTTGTCGATGAGAGTAATTCATCGGGACATAATCTTGTAATAGACGGGTATCGTACCGATAATTACTTTCATCTCGACTATGGCTATGGAGAGTATTATAACGGGTGGTACCTGATCCCTTCCGAAATACAGATGGGCCTTACAGTAATTGAGGGTGTCATCGTAAATATTATGAAACAAAACACTTCGGGAATATATTTCCCAATTGCTGAGCAAAGCAATATTGAGGTATTTCCTGTGCCTGCTAACGATTTCTGTAACATTCAATGCTGTAAACTGTCGGACGGGAATGCCAAAATTGCAGTATGTAATGGCTTTGGTGCTGAAATTTTAAAAACTTCAGTTGATATGTTCGATTCGGAAAATCGGCTTAGAATCGACACAGGCTCATTACCCGAAGGAATGTATTTCGTAAAAATAAATTCAGGCGCAGAAACAAAAACCGCTAAAATTATTGTTATACATTAAATATCAGGGAAAAAAATATGATTTTTTAGAAACTGTTTTGAATTTTTTATTTTAATCTATTAAGCATTAATTTGGTCATTGCAATTTGTATCATTGT
>Ga0116157_10002278_pt1 | contig 18724 bp, 16 predicted proteins | sample AD_UKC048_MetaG_FD_89882 | JGI IMG/M metagenome (GOLD analysis project Ga0116157, IMG submission 89882) | Active sludge microbial communities of municipal wastewater-treating anaerobic digesters from USA - AD_UKC048_MetaG | ecosystem: Engineered > Bioreactor > Anaerobic > Digestate | place: USA...
GTCGCCGTCCGTGCTTCGATGGTGACCAGGCCGGGGTTCCGGATCCGGTCAGCCGGGTCGCGCGGATGGCACCGGCCGGGCGGCGGAGGGTGAACATGTTCCTTTTGCGCAAGCCGATCCTGGCCCTGTCCGGCAACACCGCGGTGCGGGACGCCCTGACCAGCACCTCGCTGACGGCTTCGGTGGTGGACCGGTTCATCGCCGGGGAGACCACCGCGGACGCGGTGGCCGCGGTCAGCCGGCTCCGTCCCGACGGGCTGCAGGTCAGCCTCGATCATCTGGGCGAGGACACCACCGACCGGGCGACGGCGGATGCCACCGTCGAGGCGTACCTGCAGCTCATCGAGGCGCTGGCCGCGGCCGGTCAGGTGGCCGGAGCCGAGTTGTCGGTCAAGCTCTCGGCCGTCGGGCAGGCCCTGATCGCCTCCCCGGACCTGCCGGCCGGTGGGAACGCCTACGCCCTGGCCGGGGCCAGGCGGATCACCGACGCCGCCTACGCCGCCGGTGCCCGGGTGAACCTGGACATGGAGGACCACACCACGGTCGACCAGACCCTGGAGGTGCTCTTCGAACTTCGCCGGGCCCACCCCGACGTGGGTGTCGCCATCCAGGCGATGCTCCTGCGCACCCCGAAGGATCTGGCCGAGCTGACCGGGCCCGGATCGCGGGTCCGCCTGGTCAAGGGGGCCTACCACGAGCCGGCCGAGGTCGCCTACACCGATCCGGCGCAGATCGACCTGGCCTACGTGCGGGCGATGAAGCTGCTCATGCACGGCAAGGGTTACCCGATGATCGCCTCCCACGACCCCCGGCTGGTGGCGATCGCCGACCGGTTGGCCGCCGACGCCGGCCGGAGTCCGGCCCGTTGGGAGCACCAGATGCTCTACGGGATCCGGCCGGACGAGCAACGCCGGCTGGTCGCCGCCGGCAAGCAGGTGCGGGTGTACGTGCCCTACGGCTCGGACTGGTACGGCTACTTCACCCGGCGGCTGGCCGAGCGCCCGGCCAACCTGCTGTTCTTCCTGCGCTCGTTGACCTCCAAGGGTTGACCCGGACCCCTGGCCTCGGATCGGCCGCTCTGCTCTCCCGCCCGTCGAAAGGACCGTCATGGACGCCGTGACCCACCCGCCGCTCCCGGTGAACGAACCGGTCCTGAACTACGCGCCGGGGTCGCCGGAACGGGCCACCCTGCTGGAGGCGTTGGCCGGCTTCACCGGGCCGATGGAGCTGGGTGCAGTCATCGACGGGGCCGTCCGCGAACCGGGCGGGGCCCCCTTCACGGTGGTGGCGCCGTTCGACCACGGCCGGGTGCTGGGCACCTCGGCGCATGCGGTGCAGGACGACGCCCGGGCCGCGGTCGCCGCGGCGCTGGCCGCCGCGGCCGACTGGCGGGCGATGGACTTCGACTCGCGCGCGGCGATCCTGCTGCGGGCGGCGGACCTGCTGGTCGGACCGTGGCGCGCCCGGATCAACGCGGCCACCATGCTCGGGCAGGCCAAGACCGCCTACCAGGCGGAGATCGACTCGGCCTGCGAGCTGGCCGACTTCTGGCGGTTCAACGTGCACTTCGCCCGGCAGATCCTGGCCGAGCAGCCGATCGCCAACGCGGCCGGGATCTGGAACCGCACCGACCATCGCCCGTTGGAGGGCTTCGTCTACGCGGTGACGCCCTTCAACTTCACCGCGATCGCCGGCAACCTGCCGACCGCTCCCGCGCTGATGGGCAACGTGGTGGTGTGGAAGCCGTCGACCACCCAGCAGCTGGCCGCCTCGCTCACCATGCAACTGCTGATCGAGGCCGGCCTGCCGCCGGGCGTGATCAACATGCTGCCGGGTACCGGGCCGGAGATCTCGGAGGTGGTGCTGGCCCATCCCGAGCTGGCCGGTATCCATTTCACCGGGTCGACCCGGGTGTTCCAGCAGCTCTGGTCGGCGGTCGGGGCGAACATCGGCGGGTACCGCTCCTACCCCCGGCTGGTCGGGGAGACCGGGGGCAAGGACTTCGTGGTCGCCCACCCGACCGCCGACGTGGACGTGCTGCGCACCGCACTGGTCCGGGGCGCCTTCGAGTACTCCGGCCAGAAGTGCTCGGCCGCGTCCCGCGCGTACCTGCCCGCCTCGCTGTGGCCGGCGCTCAAAGACGGCCTGATCGAGCAGACCGAGGCGCTGACCGTGGGCTCGGTGGAGGACCTGACCAACTTCACCAGCGCCGTCATCGACGACCGGTCCTTCGGCCGGCTCAAGGCGGCCATCGACCGGGCGCACGCGACCGACTCGGTCACCGTGCTGGCCGGCGGCCGCTACGACGACGCCCAGGGGTACTTCGTCCGCCCGACCCTGCTGCTGGGCACCGACCCGCGGGACGAGGCCTTCTGCACCGAGTACTTCGGCCCGATCCTGTCGCTGTACGTCTACCCGGACGCCGAGTTCGACGCCGTGCTGCGCGAGGTGGACCAGGCCTCGCCGTACGCCCTGACCGGCTCGATCATCGCCCGGGACCGCGCCGCCGTGGCCCGGGCCAGCGCGGCCCTGCGGTACACCGCCGGCAACTTCTACATCAACGACAAGCCCACCGGGGCGGTCGTCGGGCAGCAACCGTTCGGCGGCGCCCGCGCGTCGGGGACCAACGACAAGGCCGGGTCGGCCGCGAACCTGCTGCGCTGGACCTCGCCCCGCTCGATCAAGGAGACGTTCGTCGCGCCCACCGCGGTGGGCTACCCGCACCAGGCACAGTGACCTGCCGTCCCCCGCTGTGACCCCGAAGCCGACCCTGCAATGACCCCGCAATGATCCGGCAGTGACCCTCAGCCGCCGCCTGGCGGGTGGAAGCGGCGGGCGGCGGTGGTCGGCGCCGCCGGGCCGTCGAACCCGGCCGCCGGCCGCAGCACCCGCAGGGCCGCGGTCTCCACGGTGTCTCCACTGTCCAGATCGACCATCGGCGGGCACACGCCGGTCTGGATCATCTGCTCGATCTCCGCAGGCGGGCGCGGACCGGCGAACAGGAAGCCCTGGGCTCGCGTACAGCCCAGGTCGACCAGGGTGGATGCGGCGATCTCGGTCTCCACACCTTCGGCGACCAGGTCCAGGCCCAGGGAGCGGGCCAGACCGATGATCGACTGCACGATCGCCAGGTCGTCGAAGTCGGTGCCCAGATCCCGGACGAAGCCGCGATCGATCTTCAGGACGTCCGCCGGCAGCGACTTGAGCTGGGCGAAGGAGCTGTAACCGGTGCCGAAGTCGTCGATGGCGATCTTCACGCCGATCCGCTGCAGGCCGCGCAGGGTGGCCAGCGCCTGGTCGGTGTCCCGGACCAGCGCCTGCTCGGTGATCTCCAGGGTCAGCCACTGACCGTCGAGTTCGTGGTCGGCCAGGGTCTTGGCGACCGTGGCGACGAAATCCAAGGTGATCAGCTGAGCGGGCGAGACGTTCACGCTCATGCCCAGCCGCCGCTCGGGATAGTGCAACTGCCACTCGCGCAGCTGCCGGCAGGCCTGCCCGAGCACCCACCGGCCCAGCTCACCGGCCAGGTTGGTGGCCTCCACGACGTCGATGAACGCGCCCGGCTGCAGCAGTCCCAGCGTGGGGTTGGGCCAGCGGACCAACGCCTCCACGCCCAGGATCCGGCCGTCCCGCAGGTCGACCTCGGGCTGGTAGTGCAGGACCAGCGCGCCGTGCCGGATCGCGGTGCCGATGTGCAGCTCGATGTCGGTGCGGATCTCGTTGGCCCGGCGCATCTGGGCCGAGAAGACGCCGATCTCGTTGCCGCCGCGGCTCTTGGCCTCCAGCATCGCCTGGTCGGCCTGGTTCATCAGCTCGGAGGCCGACGTCTGGCCAGGCTGGCCGAGGGCGACGCCGATGCTCACGGCCCGGCTGACCTCCTCGCCGCCGACCAGGATGGGCTCGTTGGCCACCTGACGCAGCTTCTCGGCCAGGGCCCGGGCGGTCGCCTCGTCGGTGGGCCCGCCCATGATCACCACGAACTCGTCGCCGCCGAGCCGCGCCACCATGTGCCGGGCGCTGATCCGCTCGCGCAGCCGGCCGGCCAGGATCTGCAGGTACTGATCGCCGGCCGCGTGTCCGAAGAAGCTGTTCAGCGCCTTGAGCCGATCGACATCCATGAAGATCAGCCCGACCGGATCGCCGGTGCCGGGCTCTAGCCGCTGGGTGATCTCCTCGACCAGGAACCGGCGGTTGGCCAGGTCGGTCAGCTCGTCGTGGAAGGCCTGGTGACGCAGGCGTTCCTCGGCGTCCACCCGGGCCTGCAGCTGGGCCAGCAGTCCGGCGACGGCCCGCAGCGCATTGATCTCGGCGTCGGTCCATTCCCGGTCGCCGTACTTGACGAAGCCCAGGACGCCCATGGTGTCGTGAGTGCCCAGCATGGGCACGACGGCCAGGGAGACGCCGATCTGCACGCCGGACGCGCGGCGGACCAGCTCCTGGTAGTCGGAATCGTCGACCTCGGCGCCGAACAGTTCGCCGGGTCGGGTGATCGTCACGTGCGAGAGGGTTTCCGAGGCCGCGAACGTGGGATCGGCCCCCTCGAAGTAGACCAGGGCGAGCGGATCGGGGTCGGGGACGTCGATGCGGGGCGGCCACTCGGCGACCAGCAGGCTGGCGTGGATCTGGTGGTCGTTGCGACGCAGGAAGCTGGTGTCGACGCCGAAGTAGTCGACCAGTTCCCGCAGCAGATTCTGGGTCGCGCCGCGCAAGGACACCGCAGTGACACCCATGAGGTCGGTGGCCGCCTGCGTGACCAATTCCTCGAGGCTCTGCTTGGATGGCATCCTGGCGGTCCGTTCTGGCGTCAGTTGGTCCCGACAGTATTCTCCGATGAAATCACGACTTCCGACAGGGGTCGACGTAGGCTCCGCGGCGCTTCCTGCGGATCGTGCACGAAGCGCATGATCAGCACGGGAGCCTGGCTTTCCGCAATGCCGACGATCTCGTTCATTCTGCCCTGCAAATCCGCCAACTCGCCGGTTGAATCCGGCGCCAGGGTGGCCAGGTCAGCGGGGGTGCGGGCGTACAGGAAGGCCGGGCTCAGCGGCACCACGCCCAGACCCGCGGTGGTCGCGGCGATCCAGACGCGCTCCATCGCCGCGCCCCCGCGCACGTAGTCCTCGACCCGATCGCCGTCGATGACGACCACGCCGACGGCCGAGGCCGAGGTCACTCGGGCAGCGGTCATGTCACGGAACATCGACCCACCGGACAGGCTGCGCAGGGTCTGCATCACCGGCGGGCGGGCGACCAGGTCGAGCAGGCTGGTCGCCGCGCCCAGGCCCAGGGTCCGGACGTCGATACCGATGTCGGGGCGGTCGAGTCCGGGCCGGCTGAGCTCGTCGAGCATGTCCTGCCGCAGACCGCCGCTGAGGAAACGGATCCGGTCGGCCTCGCCGAGTACCTCGCCGAGCGCGCGTAGGCGCGGCAGATCACTGATCAACCGCAGGACGGCGCCCTCGGCGGCGGCCGCAGCCGTGAGCGCGGCGACCACCGGGGCCGCCAGCTCGCGCCGCCGGCCCGGGCTGCGATTCGCCGTCCGGGCCACCATGGGCTGGTACAGCGCCGCCAGGTCGGGATCGAAACCGCCTTCAGTCAAATCGATCTCGACGTTGACGGGCGACTGGTCGGCGTGAATGTGCCACGGTCCCAGGGTGCCTCGCGCGGCCGCCGCGACCCGGGCGTTGAAGGCGGCGGCGCCGGCCGCGACCAGGCTGCCGCGGCCGGCAACGTCCATCCGGCTGGGGGTCGGGGCCGGCTCGATGATCAGGCGCGCCGCGCCGGCCCGGAATCGCCAGGGCTGGGTGTTGCCGCCGGACGGGGCCCGGCTCGCCGCATGCAGGATCGTGGTCAGCGGATCGGCATCGGGCCGAAGCTCCGCCGGCGCGGCCGGACCGGGCGGCACCGGATCGGGCGTGGGTTCGGCCAGCAGCGCCAGCAGATCATCGGGGTCGGTGCGCAGCCGGCCGGACGGGAGCGGCCGGCCCAGGCCGATCCGGCGGGCCACCGCGGCCACCATCGCTGCGCCGAACAGGGTCTCGCTGCCCAGCTGCGGCCATTGCCCGACGGTCCGTCCGAGCTCGATGAGCGAGGCCGCGCCGCGATCGGACATCTGCCGGGCATCGATGATCTTGAGCAGCAACGGTGTCTTCTGCTCGGGGGTCAACTCGGCCACGTCGGTCAGCGCATCCACGTCGACCAGTCCGTGAAAGAGCGGGCGGTCCGGCTCGAGATCGAAACGCTCGACATCGAGCAGTCCGCGATCGTTGGTCTGCATCACGACCGGGACCCGTTGTCGGCGCGCCGAGTCCCGTAGCACGACTTTCATGTCAAATGAATCACACTGCTCCAGGAGCATATCGAGTCCGTCGATGAATTCATCGGCGTTGGTGGCCGTGACACCGTCGGTCAGCACTTCCAGGGACAGGTACGGATCGAGTTCGGAAATCCGGCGGGCGGCGGCCACGGCCTTGTTCACGCCCACTTCGAAAAGCCCGAGCGGGACGCGATTGAGATTGGACAGCTCGAGGGTGTCGAAGTCGGCCAACCGCAAGTGGCCACACAATCCCTCGAGGACCAGCGCCAGCGCGATCGAATAGCCCGAACTCAGCCCGGCGATCCCGATGCGCCGCGAGGACAACCGCTCCTGCTCGTCACCGGTGATCTTGATCCGGTTGCGGTCCAACCGAACTCGCCGGTACAGCCCGGGTCCGAGGATCCGCACGATCGAGTGTTGCCAGGCAAAGTAGGCCCACCGCGGCGGCTCGTCGAGCTCGTCGTCGGTGAGCGCAGGCCGGAGCCGGCGAAGATCATCGGTCGGGACCACCGCGTCACGCAGGGTGATGCCGGAGGCGATGAGCCGGTCGATCTCCTGCGATTGCGCCGGATCCCGGCGATCGAAAATGACGGCCGAGAATGCCGGCGATTCGGGGATGGGCATGGGCTGCGGGCGCCGGCTGGTCAAGCCGCGGCGGGTGTCCCTGGTCGCACGTCCGGATTCAGCGACAGCTCGAACATTTCCTGTTCGTGGGCGAGCAACAGCAGATGTGATGCATCGGATGCTGCGAGCATGGTCTCCCTATCCCACCAGATCGGCACGGTGCGGTACCGCGGGTCAGGGTACGCGACGGGAGCGACGTCCTGACCGATCTGGGCGCCCGAGGACTGCCAGCGGCGAACGGCGTGGTCGGCGACCGTACACAAGGCGTAACGGACCCCGATCAACCGGAAGATGTGGAAGACGGTGCGGGCCAGGGCGGGTGTCAGCGCGTGCCGGTCGGGCGAATCCGCACTGACCCAGCCGGCCTTGAGCTCGAGCAGGCCCTCGTCGATGCGTGCGGAGATGCCCTCGCGCAGTGCGGCGGTGCCCGGCCGGCCCGCCCACTCCATCAGGGCGTGGGCGTCGTCGACATCGGTGTACGGACCCTGGGCGCGGACGCCGGCGACGACCTGACCGGAGCGGTCCAGCACCGCCACGAACAACGTGGTGCCCGCACCGGTCCGGATGTCGTCGTATTCCAGGACGTGCTCCACGCCGAACCGGCGGTAGTTCTCCGCCGCCCCGTCGAGATAGGCATTCCACAGTTCGGGCTGGTCTTCGGGCCGGGCATAAACGAACCGGGCGCCTGAGGCGGGGTCCAGATAATGGCCGAGCACGCCGCCCTGACGCATGCGGGCGGTAGTCACGACGGCACTCGCGCTGGCATGTGGGTGGCTGGTGCTCACATGTTGATAGTAGTCGCAGAAATGAACAATGCTCCATTGTCGGCCGAAAATCGCCCATGCAGGAGAGCGTCACTGCGGGCGGTGAGAACGCTCCCGGTCATACGCCCGTTTCATGGGTAAATGTACGTATTCTGCGCTCAAAGGAGTACGTGTCCCAACGCTGAGTAGCCAGGGTCGGCTGTCACTGGGCGTGGTGACCCTGTACGGCATCCGCGTGGTTGGCGTCCACGACGGGGCGGTGCGGCGAACGGGTCCCCAACGGCAAGCGAATGCGCAGGTCCGGGGACCCGCCGGCCCGGGCCCTTCGACTCTGCCGAGTGTCCGCGTGGCCGTTACAGTTCCAGTCATGACGGACATCTCGCTACGCCGGAACAAGGTCGCCATCGTCGGGGCCGGATCGGTGGGAGCCACCCTTGCCTATGCGTCGCTGATCCGCGGCGTCGCCCACGACGTCGTGCTCTACGACATGGCCAAGGCCAAGGTCGAGGCCGAGGTGCTCGACCTGCGGCACGGGCTGCAGTTTTGCCCGCCGGCCGACGTCGACGGCTCCGACGACGTCGCCATCTGCGCGAACGCCGACGTGATCGCCATCACCGCGGGGGCCAAGCAGAAGCCCGGCCAGACCCGGCTCGAGCTGGCCGGCATCAACGTCGACATCTGCCGCAAACTGATCCCCGCCCTGCTGGACGTCGCGCCGGACGCGGTCATCGTGATGGTCACCAACCCGGTCGACGTGCTTACCTACGCCGCGCTGAAGTTCTCCGGCCTGCCCAAGAACCGGGTGCTGGGCAGCGGCACCGTGCTGGACTCGGCCCGGCTGCGCCAGGTCATCGCCCGCAAGCTCAACGTCGCCTCGCAGAGCGTGCATGCCTTCATCGCCGGCGAGCACGGCGACTCGGAGTTCCCGTTGTGGAGCAGCGCGAGCATCGGCACCGTGCCCGTGCTCGACTTCGCCGCCCCCGACGGGACCACCCTGGACGAGGAGCAGGAAGCCCAGATCGCCCACGACGTGGTCAACGCGGCCTACTCGATCATCCTGGGCAAGGGCGCCACCAACTACGCGGTCGGCCTGGCCGGCGCCCGGGTGCTCGAGGCGATCCTGCGCGACGAGAACGGCGTCCTGCCGGTGTCCTCCCTGCTGGACGGGTTCCACGGGATCACCGATGTGTGTTTGTCCCTGCCCTCGCTGGTGAACAAGTCGGGCGTTGCGTCGATGCTCGACGTCCCGCTGTCCGACCGCGAGGTCGAGCAGCTCAAGGCGTCGGCGGCCGAGGTCAAGTCGGTGCAGGCGTCCCTGGGTCTGTGAGCCGGGTGCACTGACCCGGCGGTCGTCATCCGATCGGCCCTGCGGGCTGGTACATCGGTCGCGCGGCCGAGCCCTCGGCTGCGCGCGGAGTGCCGGAGGAAGCCGATCGATGAGAATAGGCGCGACCCGGCCCCCACCGATCCGCAGGACGGACGGCACCGAATCTCCTGTGTCGGTGGGGTCGAGCCGGTCACCTCGGTGTCCGGTCTCCGCCTGGACCCGACCGACCGACCTATGAGGGAGTAGCGCGTACATGGCTCTGTTGACCCCAACTCGCCGGCACCCCACGCCGTGGCCGGCCGCCGGCGTGTGGCCGGGGCTGTTCGACGTGCCGAAGGTGCCGGTGCATGCGGCGATCGCCCGCCGGCTGGCCGCCGCGGCGGTGCGGACCTTGCCGATGTCGCTGGAGTTCCCGGACGGCAGCCGCTGGGGTGCCGGCGGGCCGGCGTTGCAGCTCGTCCGGCCGGACAACTTCTTCGCCCGGCTGGGCGCGGACGGCCTGATCGGCTTCGGTGAGGCCTGGATGACCGGCGACATGACCACCGGCGGCTGGCGCGTGTCCGCCGATCGCCAGGACCCGGCCGGCGCGCTGGATCCGGCGGCCGCGAACGCGGCGACCGACGAGCTGGCCGCCGTCCTGGAGGTGCTGGCCCACCGCATGTCGGTGCTGGTGCCGCGACCGCTGCAGGCCCTGCGGCACACCTGGCAGAGCCGCCCGCCGCGCCCGGAGGAGAACACCCCGACCGGCGCGCGGGAGAACATCCACCGGCACTACGACCTGTCCAACGACCTGTTCGAGCTGTTCCTGGACCCGAGCCTGACCTACTCTTCGGCCTGGTTCGAACCCGGCGACGACCTGGACACCGCCCAGGTGCGCAAGATCGATGCCATTTTGGACCTGGCCCGGGTGCGCCCGGGCATGCGCGTGCTGGAGATCGGATCCGGGTGGGGCGCGCTGGCCATGCGGGCCGCGCGGACCCGGGACGTGCACGTCACCACGCTGACCCTGTCCGAGGCCCAGCGGGAGCTGGCCCTGCGCCGGATCGCCGACGCCGGCCTGTCCCAGCGGATCGACGTGCTGCTGGAGGACTACCGCGTGCACGCGGCCCGCGAGGCCGGCAGCTACGACGCGGTGGTCAGCGTGGAGATGATCGAGGCCGTCGGCGAGCGGTACTGGCCCGACTACTTCGGCGCGATCGACCGGATGCTCGCCGAGGGGGGCCGGCTCAGCCTGCAGGCGATCACCATGGCCCACGAGCGGCTGCTGGCCACCCGCAACGGATACACCTGGGTGCACAAGTACGTGTTCCCGGGCGGGGCGCTGCCGTCGATGACCGCGATCGACCAGGTCGTCACCGAGCACACCCGGCTGCGCATCCAGGAGACCCGCCGGTTGGGCCACTCCTACGTGCCCACCCTGGAGCAGTGGCGGCACCGCTTCAACGACCGGTTGCCGCAGGTCCAGGCCCTCGGCTTCGACGAGACGTTCATCCGGATGTGGAACTTCTACCTGGCCTACTCCCAGGCCGGGTTCGCCGCCGACTACCTGGACGACCTGCAGATCGGCTTCGCCCGCCAGTAGCGGCGACTCCGGCCGCCGGGGCCGCGGCGCGGGCTCACCAGCCCGCGCCGTGCACCTCGTGGCCGGGCGCCTCGTTGAGCAGCCCGCGGTAGGCCCGCTCGGGGGTGGAGCCGTGGTTGACCACGGCGTCCACCTCACGGGCGATGGGCATGTCCACGCCGTACTCGGCGGCCATCTCCATCACCACCGACGCGGTCTTGACCCCTTCGGCGACCTGCTTCATCCCGGCCAGGATCTGCGGCACCGGAACACCGCGACCGATCTCCTCGCCGACGTGCCGGTTGCGGCTGAACTTGCTGGTGCAGGTGACGACCAGATCGCCCATGCCGGCCAGCCCGGTCATCGTCTCGCTTTGCCCGCCCACGGCGGTGCCCAGTTTGGTCATCTCCCGCAGCGACCGGGTGATCACCATCGCGCGGGTGTTGTCGCCGCTGCCGACGCCGTCGCCCATGCCGACGGCGATCGCGAACACGTTCTTGAGCGAGCCGGCGATCTCCACGCCGGTCACGTCGGAGGACGAATAGATGCGGAAGTACTTGGTCCGGAACAGCTCGCCCAGTTGCGCGGCCAGGTGCTGGTCGGGCATCGCGATCACCGCCGCGGCGGCATACCCGGCGGCCACTTCGCGGGCGATGTTCGGGCCGGCCAGCACGCCGGCCGGGTGCCCGGGCAGCACCTCGTCGACGATCTCGGTCATCCGCTTGCGGCTGCCCTGCTCCAGGCCCTTGACCAGGCTGACCACCGGCGCCCAGGGGCGCAGGAACGGGGCCAGGTCGTCCAGCGCGCCGCGGAAGCCGTGCGAGGGCACCGCCATGATCAAGATGTCGGCCGGCTCGACCGCCCGGGCCAGGTCGGTGGTCGCGGTCAGCGACGGGGTGAGCGCGTAGCCGGGCAGGTAGCGCTCGTTGGTGTGACCGGTGTTGATCTGGTCGACCACCTCGGCCGACCGGCCCCAGATCACCGTCGGCGAGTGCCGGGCGATGATCGAGGCCACACTGGTGCCCCAGGAGCCGGAGCCGATCACCGCCACCTTCGGCTGCCGGCGCAGCGCCCGGACGGCGGTCATCGGAAGGCCCTGGTCGGGCGGAGCGCGGTCGCCATCCGAGCAGTCTGTAGCAGCGCGCCGTGCCGCGCACCTCACAGATCCGGCCCGGCGCAACGGCTGGTTCGCCGCCCCGGCCGTGCGAGGCTGAACGGATCATCCGACGGGTCCGGCGACGGTCCGGCGACGGTCCAGGCCGATTGAGCGACCGGTGCACGGGTACCTCCCTGGGGCCGCCGGCTGACAGGAAGGCACACCTCTCATGACGTTCTTTCGGCTGGGTACCCGCCGGGTCGAGGGATCGGTCGGCGAGCAGGGCAGTGCTCCAGGTCTGATCGATCCGCCGGCGCAGCGGGGTCAGGCCCAGGGTCAGCGCGAACGCCGCACCTTCACCGGCCCGGACGGGTCCCGCGCCTACAGCCTGTACGTCCCCCCGGCCTTAGGGGCATCAGCGGCATCAGCGGCGGCGGCATCAGCGGCGGCGGCAGCGGCCCGAGCCGGCGGCCCGTGGCCGCTGGTGGTCATGCTGCACGGCGGCGCGCAGACCGCCGCCGATTTCGCGGTCGGCACGGACATGGATTGCCTGGCCGACCACTACGGCTTCGTGGTGGCCTACCCGGAGCAGTCCACGCAGGCGAACCCGGGCGGCTACTGGAACTGGTTCCGGCCGCAGGACCAGCAGGCCGGGGCCCGCGAACCGGGGATCCTGGCCGGCATCGTCGCCGAGGTGATGGCGCAGCTGCCGATCGATCCGGGCGCGGTGTTCGTCGCCGGATTGTCGGCCGGCGGAGCCATGGCGGCCGTGATGGCCGCGGCGCATCCGGAGCTGTTCACCGCGGTCGGCGTGCACTCGGGGGTGGGTTACCGGGCCGCGGCCGATGCCGGGTCCGCGTTCGGCGTGATGCAGAGCGGGGGCGCTCCGGACACCCACGGCCCCGTCCCGATGATCGTGTTCCACGGCACCCGGGACAGCACCGTGGCCGCGGTCAACGCGCACCAGGTGGTGCAGGCCGCGCTGGCCGGCGACCACACCGGGTTGCAGGAGACGATCGACGTCGTCCCCGCCGAGGACGGGCGCCGCGGGTACACCCGGACCGTCCATCGGGATGCCGCCGGTCGCACCATGGTCGAGTCCTGGCTGGTGGAGGGCGGTGGTCACGCCTGGTTCGGCGGCCAACCGGCCGGCAGCTACACCGATCCGGCCGGGCCGGACGCCTCGGTGGAGCTGGTCCGGTTCTTCCTGAGCCACCGAGACCGTCATCGGGCCGGTCACCGCGGGGCCGGTTCCTGACCGGCCGGATTCCGGCCGGTGGAGGGTTCGGTCGACCTCTGGCAGGCTGAACCGATGCCCGAGCTCCCGGAGGTCACCGCGCTGGCCGCGTTCCTGACCGAGCACGCCGGCGGGCAGCGCATCACCGCGGTGAGCGTGGCCGCACTCAACGTGCTCACCACCTACGACCCGCCCGCGTCCGCCCTGGTCGGCCGGACCGTGACCGGGGCCGGCCGGCACGGCAAGTTCCTGGACCTGGTCACCGCCCCGGGCCCGGACGCGTCGCCGGGGACCCCGGACGCGCTGCACCTGATCCTGCACCTGGCCCGGGCCGGGTGGCTGCGCTGGTCGGACGCCATCTCGCCGCGGCCGCCGAAGATGGGTGGGCCGATCGCCCTGCGGGTCGCCCTCAGCGGCGGCGGCGGGTTCGACGTGACCGAGGCCGGCACCAAGAAGTCGGTGACGGCGGCGGTGGTGACCGACCCGCGAGCGGTCCCCGGGGTGGCCCGGCTCGGCCCGGACGCGCTGGACCTGGACCGCGCGGCGCTCGCGCAGGTGCTGGCCACCCAGACCGGCCGGATCAAGAACGTGCTCACCGACCAGCGGGTGATCGCCGGCGTCGGCAACGCTTACTCGGACGAGATCCTGCACACCGCGCGGCTCTCGCCGTTCGCGACGGCGGCCAAGCTGTCCCCGGACGAGCTCGATCGGCTCTACGACGCGCTGGCCACCGTGCTCACCGACGCCGTGCTGCGCTCGGTCGGCGGTCAGGCCGCCCGGCTCAAGGGGGAAAAGCGCACCGGGCTGCGGGTGCATGCGCGCACCGGCCTGCCCTGCCCGGTCTGCGGGGACGTCGTCGCCGAGGTCTCGTTCGCCGACCGGTCCTTCCAGTACTGCCCGACGTGCCAGACCGGCGGCAAGAAGCTGGCCGACCGCCGGCTGTCCCGGCTGGTCAAGTAACCGGCGCGGTCAGCTCAGCGGCCGCAGGATCCGGGTGATCGCGTCCTGCAGCCGGTCGGCGCAGAGCTCGAAATCGGCCAGCGAACCGCCCATCGGATCCGGCAGGTCCTCCTGCTCGCCGGGCACCGGCTGCAGGGACGAGCGGGCCAGCTTGGCCTCGGTGACCAGCCGGCGGCCCGGGTCCCCGGGGTCGGCCCGATCCACGTCCGCGCCGCCGGTGCTCAGCGGCGGCACCGCGTCGCAGAGCCGGGCGAACTGCCGGATGGTGAAGGTCCGGCCGATCGCCGAGGGCACCGTCTTGACCACCTCGCCGCGGTGCCGGCGGGAGGCGGTCAGGATCAGATCCGCCGCGGTGATCGCGGCCGCGCTCAACGGCTGCGAGGTGTGCGGCTGCACCGCCGGCAGCCGGGCGGCCAGCACCGTCGCCGCGTGCGGGTGCAGGGGCCACGGACCGGGGATGTGCGTGCCGGCCGAGCCGACCGACCAGACGCCCTCGCCGACCCGGCGGGCCGCCGCGTCCCGGAGCATTTGCTCGGCCATCGGGGACCGGCAGTGGTTGGCGGTGCACACCATGAGCACCCGGAACCCGGTCACCGCCACCTCCGTACGCCCGTCGGACGGGGCCGACCCTACCGGGCGGCCCGGTGTCCGGAGACGAGCGCTATTCCGGCAGCGGCCGGTAAACCCCGGTCTGGGTGACCTTGGCGATGGCCCGCATCTTGTTCACCGCGTCCAGGGCGGCCACCTTGTAGGACTCGGCCAGGGTCGGGTAGTTGAAGACCGCGTCGACCAGGTAGTCCACGGTGCCGCCGCAGCCCATCACCGTCTGGCCGATGTGCACCAGCTCGGTGGCGTTGGTGCCGAAGACGTGCACGCCCAGCAGCTCTCGCGATTCGGCGTGCACGAGGATCTTGAGCATGCCGTAGGAGTCGCCCAGGATCGCCCCCCGGGCCAGCTCGCGGTAGCGGGCCACCCCCACCTCGAACGGCACCCTCTCGGCGGTCAGCTGGCCCTCGGTGCGCCCGACGAAGCTGATCTCGGGGATCGAGTAGATGCCGATGGGCTGCAGGTCGCCGAGCTTGCCGACCGGCTCGTCGAACGCGTGGTACGCGGCCCGCCGGCCCTGCTCCATGGCGGTGGCGGCCAGGGCGGGGAATCCGATGACGTCACCGACTGCGTAGATGTGTTCGACCTCGGTCTGGAAGTTCTCGTTGACCTCGACCTTGCCCCGGTTGGACGCCGGCACGCCGGCCGCCTGCACGTTCAGCTCGTCGGTGACGCCCTGCCGGCCGGCCGAGTACAGCACCGTGTCGGCCGGGATCTTCTTGCCGACTGCAGCACCGTGAGCGTGCCGGCCGGGTGTTTCTGCACCTCCAGCACGGTCTCGGAGAAGCGGAAGGTCACCGCGAGCGAACGCAGGTGGTACTTGAGGGCCTCGATGATCTCGTCGTCGCAGAACGGCAGCATGGTGGCGCGGGACTCCACGACGGTGACCTTGGTACCCAGCGCGGCGAACATCGAGGCGTATTCGATGCCGATGACGCCGGCGCCGACGACCACCATGGACGCCGGGACCTTGTCGATGCTCAGGATCTGGTCGGAATCGACGATGGTCTCCCCGTCGAAGTCCACCGAGTCGGGCCGGGCCGGCTTGGTGCCCGCCGCGATGACGATCTTCTCGCCGCGCAGCAGCCGGCTGGTGCCGTCGGCGGCCGCGACCCGGATCGTGTGCGGGTCGACGAAGGTTGCCGTGCCCGGGAGGACGACCACGTGGTTGCGGGTCAGCTGGTTGCGCACCACGTCGACCTCGCGATTGACCACGTGCGCGATCCGGCTGGCGACGTCACCGATGGTGATGTCCTCCTTGACCCGGTAGGCCTCGCCGTACAGCTCGCGCTGGCTCAGCCCGGTCAGGTACAGCACCGCCTCGCGCAGGGTCTTGGACGGGATGGTGCCGGTGTTGATGCAGACGCCACCCATCATGTGGCCACGGTCGACGACGGCGGCCCGGTGGCCCAGTTTGGCCGCGGCGATCGCCGCCTTCTGCCCGGCCGGCCCGGAGCCGATGACGACCAGATCGAAGCTGTCCATGTGTTGTCCCTCGTTGCTGGCAGGTCGAGCCGCACCGGGCCGCGCCGTGCGGCCCGGTCCCAGTGTGGTCATGCTGCGCGCTGCAGATGGATCAGGTGGAACGGCCGTGTTAACTCTGGCCCGGCCGAGTCCGGGCCACGCCCCGATCGTGCCGGTGCCATCATGGGGCCGTGAGCACACCCATCCCCGAAGTCACTGTCGACCAGGTTCCCGCCGACGCCGTCCTGCTGGACGTGCGCGAGGACGACGAGTGGGCCGCCGGCCATGCTCCCGGCGCGGTCCACGTGCCGATGACCCAGCTGGCCGACCGCCTGGACGACCTGCCCGACGGCAACCCGGTCTACGTCATCTGCCGCTCCGGTGGCCGCTCCGCGCGGGCCACGGCGTATCTGAACCAGCAGGGCTGGGACACGTTCAACGTGGCCGGCGGGATGGGCAGCTGGGCCCGGGCGGGCCGGCCGCTGGAGGCCGACGGCGACGCCGCCCCCGAGGTCATCTGACCGCGTGGACCGGAAGGTGAGCAGGTCGTTCGGATGAGCGTGGACCGCCCCGGCACCCCGCCGGTCGGGCGGGCGACGGTGTGCCCGCGGTGCCGGGTCCGGCGGCCGGACAACGGTGGGGACCGCTGCGCCCACTGCGGGTACCTGCGGCACCGGTGGGTCGCGCATCCGCCGCCCGGCGGCCCGCCCCGCCGGTCGGCCCCGCCGGCCCGGCCCCCGTACGCAGGTCCCCCGAGCTACCGGGGCCGGCCGCCGCGCTGGGCGTTCCCGCCGGTCGTCTGGCAGGACGCCGATCCCGGCCCGGCCGCCCCGCCCCGGCGCGACCCGTCCGGTGGGCTGCGGTTGGCGGCCGGACTGGCCGCCGCCACCGCCGCGCTCGGGCTGATCGCCGCGGCCGCCGAGTTCTGGCGGTTCACCCTGCTGCTGCAGGGTCGCACCATGGTGCTGTCCGGGGCCACCGTCCGGGCCAGCGACCTGTTCGTCGCGGCCGCCGGGGCCGGCGTGGTCGTATTCGGGCTGGCCGCGCTGCTCGCGGCGGCGGTCGCGGTGACCCGCACCTATCCCGTCGCCGCGCGGCGGCTGGGGATGGCGCCAGCCCGATCGAGCACCGCGGTGCTGGCCCGGCTGCTGGTTCCCGGGTGGAACCTGTACGGCGCCGGGCAGATCGTCACCGAGGTCGATCGGATGCTGCGGGCCAAGGACGCCCCGGCCGACCGGCCGTGGCGGGCATCCCGGCTGACCATCGGCTGGTGGGTCAGCTGGGTGGTATCGGCGGCCCTGATGCTGACCGCGCTGGCCCGCGGACTGGGCGGCAGCCTGCAGGCCATCGCCGACACCGTCGAGCTGCACATCCTGGTCGACCTGGCCGGGGCGGTGACCGCCGGCCTCGGAGCGGCCATGCTGCTGCGGTTCGCCGGGCGGCTGCGCCGGCGGCCGCCGATCCCCACCGGCTGGATCGTGCAGGCTCCGGCGCCGACCCGGGGCCGCTGACCCGCACCGGTCCGACCCGGGCGTCGGCTACCGTGACCGGGTGTCCAAGAAGAACCGCCGCGCCGGGGGAACCGCGCTCGCCGAGAACGGTGCCCAGGAAAGCTCGCGAGAGAATCCGCGCCGCCCCTGCCCCTGTGGGTCCGGCCGCCGCTACAAGGCCTGCCACGGGTCGGCCGACGCCGCCGACCTGATCGTGACCCGGCCCTTCGCCGGGCTGGCCGCGGAGACCGAGCTGATCGCGCTGCGCGAGTTCCTGCCGGCGGCCAGCGCGCCGCTGACCCTGATCGAGCCGCGCGCGGACATCCCGTCGGTGACGGTGGCCAGCGTGCTGCCCGGCGCCGCGGCCGCGTTGACCCGGTCGGACCGCTCGATCCTGCTGGGCATGCAGGTGCAGACGCACACCGGCGACCTGTCTCGGGACCTGGCCGCGGCGCTGGAATGGGCCCTGGCCGCCGAGCCGTCGTCGGTGCTCTCGGTCATCGGCCGGGCCACCGTCGGCAACCGGTACGGCGACCTGATCGTCGACGAGCCGCTGGACGTCACCGTCTACGACGACTTCTCCTGGTGGCTGGAGGAGGAGATCGTGCCCGGCAGCGAGGTCGCGCTGTCCCTGGAGCGGGCCAACGCGGCAATCATGCCGACCGCGCGGGTGGCCGATCTGCCCGGCGCCTACTGGGTGGACGCCGGGGAACGCGCCCACCTGCGCTGGGTGCGGCCCGAGGACGAGCCGCCGCTGATGGCCGCGCTGGCCCGGCTGCACGTCGCCGACCAACTCGATCTGGGCAGCGGCTCGCGGTACGTGGGCTCGTTCCGGGCGCACGGCCGGCTGGTGCCGGTATGGGATCTGGACCGGGACGCCCATCCGAGCGAGTGGGACGAACCGGCGCGGGCCTTCGCGGACCGGCTGGCCGCCGCCCTGGCCGTGGACGAGCCGCTGACCGACGCCGAGCGGCGCGCCCGCGACGGCATCCTGGGCCGGCAGTTCACCCTCCGGTAGGGCGCGGCCCGGCCGGCGGTCAGGGTAGCCAGCTCACGCTGCCCTTGAGCAGGGCGTAACCGGCGAAGGAGAAGATGTCCAGCAGCGAGTGGGCGATGATCAGCGGCCACAGCCGTCGGGTGCGGCGGAACCACCAGGCGAACACCACACCCATCACCGCATTGCCCAGGAATCCGCCGAACCCCTGGTAGAGGTGGTACGACCCGCGCAGACCCGCGGAGATGCCGATCGCCGCCCAGCCCGGCAGCTTGAGTTGTTCCA
>Ga0116157_10002283_pt1 | contig 18707 bp, 18 predicted proteins | sample AD_UKC048_MetaG_FD_89882 | JGI IMG/M metagenome (GOLD analysis project Ga0116157, IMG submission 89882) | Active sludge microbial communities of municipal wastewater-treating anaerobic digesters from USA - AD_UKC048_MetaG | ecosystem: Engineered > Bioreactor > Anaerobic > Digestate | place: USA...
ATAATTTTGTTTATAGATGAATTGCATACAATGGTTGGTGCAGGCAAAGGCGAAGGTTCAATGGATGCTGGTAATTTGTTAAAGCCTATGTTGGCGCGTGGTGAATTGCACTGTTTGGGTGCAACCACATTAGACGAATATCGTCAGTATATTGAAAAAGATCCAGCACTGGCACGTCGTTTTCAACCAGTTTATGTTGATGAACCAAGTGTCGAAGACAGTATTTCAATTATGCGTGGATTAAAAGAAAAATACGAAGGTCATCATGGTGTTCGTATAGCGGATGCTGCACTGGTTGCGGCTGTGCGTTTGTCTGACAGATATATAACAGATAGATTTTTACCGGATAAGGCAATCGATTTGATGGATGAAGCTGCAGCACGTGTTCGTATTGAAATTGCATCAAAACCTGAAAAATTGGACGAAATTGACAGATACTTGATGCAGCTCAAAATTGAACAACAGGCTTTGAAAAAAGAAAAAGATGAAGAGTCAAAAAAACGCCTGAAAGATTTGGAAAAGCTGATTGCACAAACTGAAATAGAATCAAAAACTTTGACGACCGACTGGCAAGCTGAACAAAATAAAATGCGCGGACTGTCCGATGCAATGGCTGCGCTGGATGCTGCCAAAGCAGAAGTTGCAACCGCTATGCGAAACGGTGATTATGAAAAAGCATCTGCTTTGCAGTACGGAAAAATACCAGAATTGGAATCGCAAATAACAAAAATGAATGCAGAATCCAAAGAATATAAAACAGTTCTGCCAGAACATATCGCAGCCGTAGTCAGTAAATGGACTGGTGTTCCAGCAGATAGATTAACCGTCGAAGAACAATCAAAATTGTTAAATATCGAAGATGAATTACGCAAACGTGTTGTCGGTCAAGATCATGCGCTGGGTGTGATAGCACGCGCAATCAGACGCAGTCGTGCTGGTTTATCTGATCCACGCAGACCTGCGGGCAGCTTTATGTTTTTGGGGCCGACCGGTGTTGGTAAAACCGAGGTTGCAAAAGCATTGGCCGAATATTTATTTAATGATGATACTGCAATGACCAGAATTGATATGTCCGAATATATGGAACCACATTCTGTATCACGTTTGATTGGAAGTCCCCCGGGATACGTCGGATACGAACAAGGTGGGGCGTTGACCGAAAGTGTTCGTCGTCGTCCATACCAAGTTTTATTGTTTGATGAAATTGAAAAAGCACATCCAGATGTATTTAATGTTTTTTTGCAAATATTAGATGATGGTCGTTTGACTGACGGTCAGGGTCGTGTTGTGAATTTTACAAATACGATAATAATAATGACCAGCAATTTACAAGGAATAGAAGCTGTTAAAAAACATTTCAGACCGGAATTTATAAACCGTATTGATGAAATTGTATTCTTTAATGAACTGGGCAAAGATGTTATGTCGGGTATTGTTAAAATACAGTTACGTGGTTTGGAAAAACGTTTGACAGAACGTCGTATTGGTTTGCATATTTCAGACAAAGCTATTCAATGGTTGGGTGACAATGGATATGATCCTGTTTTTGGTGCCCGTCCACTGAAACGTTTAATAACTTCATCAGTCGAAGATAAAATTGCAGATATGATTTTATCTGGTGCAATAAACGATGGCAGCACAATAGATGTTGATGTCAAAGGTAAGGAATTAATTGTTAAATAAAAACTGGGTCAAATGACCCAGTTTTTATTTTGATTGTAATCTTTCACGCAAATCCAAAATTAAATTATTAAACCATCTTTTATATACCAGCATTGCAGCATACAAATTATCTGTGGTTATTATTGTATCTTTTGAGTTTTTCATTTTTTATCTTTTTTGAATTGAATATCCAACAGTTTTTTATATTCGCCGTCCAGTTCAATCAGTTCTTTGTTTGTTCCTGACTCAACAATACTTCCGTCTTTTATAACGCAAATCATATCGGCATCTGTAATTGTTGATAATCTGTGGGCAATTACAAAAGTTGTGCGTCCGCGCATCAAATCAGTTAATGCGGATTGGATTAATTTTTCACTTTCTGAATCCAGCGCTGACGTTGCTTCGTCTAATAATAATATAGGAGAATTTTTTAATATAGCACGTGCAATTGCAATACGTTGTTTCTGACCACCAGAAAGTAAAGAGCCGCGCTCGCCAACATTATTATTATATTTTTTTGGAAATCCCATTATGAAATCATGCGCATTTGCAGCGCGTGCAGCAGCTTCGATTTGTTCGCGTGTAGCATTCGGTGCACCATATTTTATATTATCTGCAATTGTTCCATTGAACAAGAAAACATCCTGTGAAACCTCGGCTATATTTCTGCGTAAAGAATTCAAAGTATATTTTTTTATATCAATTCCATTTATTAAAACCTTACCCTTTTGAGGTTCATAAAATCTTTCTAATAAATTAAACAGGGTAGTTTTTCCACCACCGGATGGTCCAACCAATGCACAAACTTTTCCAGCAGGAACATTCAAATTTATATTTTTTAATACGGGTTCACCGGAATTATATTCAAACGATACATTGCTAAATTCAACAGACATGTTATCAGATGTTAACTCTTTGGCGTTTGGTGCGTCAAAAATATCTGGTTTGCTGTCTAAGAAATCAAACAAAACTTCAGCGGCTAGTAATCCATGTTGAACAGTATTTCCTGTTCCGGTTATACCCTTGGCAGGTTTATAAGCCGCAGTCAAAGCCAACAAGAAGGCAACAAAATCACCAGTTGAAATAACGCCAGATACAATGAAGTGTCCACCAACAACCAAAGCCAAAGCCAATCCAATTGAAATCATTTGTTCCAATAATGGGGACTGGATGGAACCAGCCTGGGTATTTTTATAGGAATTAACAACTGAATCATTCAAAACACGTTCAAATTTCTTTGTTTCTGTTTCTTCGGTTGCAAACGCCTGGATTGTTTTTATTCCATGCAAAGTCTGATTCAAATGCTGTGAAACATTATTTGCAATTCCAAATGATTTGCGTGACAATTTACGCTTTTTACGCATAATTAAAGCCATAGGAATCATTATTGCTGGAACCAGGAATATTAAAACTGCACACATTTGTGGTGCATACCAAATCATCAAAGAAAGTGTAATAATTAAAGTTGCTGTATTTTGAACAACATTTATAATTGTGTCAGTAACTAATATTTTTACAGCATTTGCCTGGACAGTAAAATAATTCAAATTTTTTCCAATACCATCACCATAGAATTTGGAAATGTTCATTTTTACAATATGATTATATATACGTTTTTGTAAACCAGCATGTGCCATCAATCCAGCCTTGGCCATGGTCAAAGATTTGGCATAGCTGAATACCCCTTTGACGCCGAACGCACCAATAATCTGGACTGCAAAGAAATATATGCTTTCCATATTTTTTTCAAAAAATGTTTTATCAACAATTTTTTGAACCAGAGTAATTGTAAACCCTTCGGCACTGGCAGCCAAAATTGTGCATATAACACCAGCCAGCAGCCACTTCCAATGTGGTTTTCCAATTTCACGCCAAACACGCCCATACAGTGACCACTTGATTCCGGCGTTTTCTTTGTCTTTTTTGAACAAAGATTTAATTTTTTTAGATATTTTTTTGAACATGGCGGGATTATACAAAAAATATAATTGAAATCAAGATAATGTTTGACATTTGTCTTTGTTGTGTATAAAATGCCAAAGCTCTGGGTGTTGTCTGGACAATGCCAAGAGTATTAATTGCAAAGAAAAGTTCTGGGGTTGTAGCTCAGTTGGTAGAGCACCTGCTTTGCAAGCAGGGGGTCGTCAGTTCGAGCCTGATCAGCTCCACCAGAATAAAAAAACGTTGAAGGGGGTGAATAACCTATGGTAAAAGTTCTTGTACGCGATAATAACGTAGAGCAAGCATTGCGTGTTGCAAAACGTAAATCCCAGAAAGAGGGTCTGTATCGTGAAATGAAAGAACGTCAACGCTTTGAAAAACCAACAACAATGCGTAAACGTTTGAAAGAAGAAGCTGTTCGAAACGAAAAGAAACGTCAGTCTAAACAAAGAATGGTTTTCGGATTCTAAAAAAATAAAAATGCCACATTTATTGTGGCATTTTTAATTGGGTTTAATTTTATCTTTGTATTGAACTGTTTATCTTTGAACAATGATTAAGAGCCTGAAAAGCTTTTGTATGAGTTTTTCCATCTTTACCGTTTGAATCATAATTGTTAATAATTGTATGATATCTGCAAGGTTCAATTAATTTTGGTGTTGATTTATCTGATAAATCTACATTCCTTATAAAAGAACCAGTTACCAAATTTTCTGAAATTTCAACTTCGGTTTCTTTAATTGATTTTTCCAGTATTCCAGAAATTCTTTTTATGGTTTGGTCATCTTTCACATCTGAAAAATCAGAAGAGAAAATACCAGTTTTGCTATCATACATAAAATACAAGAATTTGCCCCTGGTTATATTGAAGTAAGCATTATTATTGTTGGCTTTTTCACCAATCATAAGAACTCTGTTATCAAAAGGTAAAATTTCTTTCATCAAAAAGCTTTGGTTATGATGAATATTTAATACATTTGTTTCTGTATTAAAATTTGCGACCTTAACCAACAAAAAGTTCGAGTTATTGTGTATGTATTCATACCAACAAGCAATTTCGGTTATCATTTACGATTAACTCTGTTTTTTTATTTAAATGAAAATTATGTACCAGGATTTATCTAGTCTTGATCGCTTTTATATTTTTTTCCATATTTACTGTTCTTGGATCTGCTTCAAGAGATGTGTTGTACTGATTTAAAGCCGAATTAATTTGATTTGCTGGAACCATGATTTGTTCACAAAGGTTTCCAATTTTACGATATTTTGCTACGTAAACTATATTTTCTGACATTTATATTCCTTTTTTATCCTATCGGTCTGGATATTATTATACTATTTTATCGTTTCGTCAAGTTTTTTTATGTTGTTATTTTTTTTAAAATGTTTTAGATTCAATGTCGCTATGGTGAAAGAAATTATTGAAAATATTGACAAACAACAGTTATCAGATGCTTTATCTGAACGTTATTTATCCTATGCGGTAAGCACAATTGTTTCGCGTGCTTTGCCGGATGTTCGTGACGGGTTAAAGCCCGTTCATCGACGTATTTTGTATTCTATGTTGCGTCAGAAATTATCTCCCGCATCAACTTTCAGAAAGTGCGCGACTGTTGTTGGTGATGTTTTGGGTCACTATCATCCGCACGGTGATAGCAGTGTTTATGATGCAATGGTGCGTCTGGCCCAGGATTTTTCTGTTCGTTATCCGCTAATTGATGGTCAGGGGAATTTTGGAAATATTGATGGTGATCCCCAGGCTGCATACCGTTACACTGAATCAAAAATGACCCAGGCCGCAATGTTAATTATGGAAGGTCTGGACGAAGACAGTGTTGATATGATGCCGAATTTTGATGGTACAACGGTTGAACCAGTTGTTATGCCGGGTGCTTTTCCGAATTTGTTGGCAAATGGTGGTATGGGAATTGCAGTTGGTATGGCTACAAATATTCCGACACACAATGTTTCTGAAATTTGTGATGCTTTGAATTTGATTATTGATAAGCCTGAATCTACAACTGCCCAGATTATGAAAAAGCTGGTTGGACCTGATTTCCCAACAGGTGGTATTTTAATTGATAATTTTGATACTATTGTTAAAAACTATGAAACAGGTCGTGGGGCATTTCGTATTCGTGCAAAATGGGAAGTTGAAAAACTGGATCGTGGGGCCGAACAGGTAGTAATTACAGAAATTCCATACGGTGTTGTAAAATCAAAACTGGTCGAACAAATTGCTGAATTGATTGACGCAAAAAAGCTGCCTTTGGTTGATGACATTGTTGATGAATCAACAACAGATATTCGTATAGTAATAACACCAAAATCGCGCAATGTTCCAGCTGATAAAATGATGGCGCATTTGTTTGCTATGACTGATTTAGAGTCACGTTTTAATATGAATTTTAATGTGATTGACTCGGCTGGTGCACCACGTGTTATGAAAATCTGCGAAGTTTTGAACGAATTCGTTGCACATCAGAAAGTTGTTTTACAACGCAGAACTAATTGGCGTCTGAAAAATATAGAACGCAGATTGGAAATTTTGGGCGGTTTGTTAGTTGTATATTTGAACCTGGATCGTGTAATTGAAATAATAAGAAACGAAGATGATGCTAAGTCTATTTTGATGGCGGAATTCAGTTTAAATGAAATCCAGGTCGAAGCAATTTTGAATACACGTCTTCGTTCTTTGCGTAAATTAGAAGAAATGGAAATAAGACGCGAAGACAAAGAATTAAGAGCTGAACAGAAAAAATTACGCGCTTTGTTGGCGGATGAAAATGCCCAGAACGATCAACTAAAGGCTTGGTTTGCGGATATCAAAAAGACTTATGATAAAAAGACCACACTGGGTCGTCGTCGCACAGCATGGGATAACGAAGTAGAAGATATTGTCGTAAATGCAGATGAATTTATCGAAAAAGAACCGCTGACAATAATTTTATCAACTATGGGTTGGATTCGTGCAGCCAAGGGTCATCTGGATTTGAATTCGTTGGATTTGAAATTCAAAGAAGGTGACGAATTACAAACAGCATTGCATGCCCAAAGCACCGATAAAATAAATATATTCGTAAGTTCCGGTAAAATGTTCACATTGTCTGCAAATGATTTACCGTCCGCACGCGGATTTGGTGAATCGGTTCGTATGATGGCAGATATTGGTGCTGATGAAAGTATTTTGCGTATGTTTGTTCTGAATTCAGAATCTAAGTATTTATTGGTTTCGCGTCATGGAAATGGATTTATTATTTCAGGTGAAAACTGCTTGTCACAGACCAAGAATGGTAAACAGGTTATGAATGTAGATGATAAAAATCCGGCAACATTGTGTGTTGATGTTAATGGTGAATATGTTGCAATATCTGGATCAAACGACAAAATTTTAATATTTAATACATCTGAAATTCCAGAAATGGCACGCGGCAAAGGTGTTATATTGCAAAAATATAATGCCGAACGTACTTATGTTTTGGATGCGATGTTTTTTGATTCTGATACTGGATTTGGGTGGACAAATGGTCGTGGAACAACCAAGTTGGATGATTGGCAGCCATGGGTTGGTAAACGTGCAACCCAGGGTCGTACAATACCAGTCGGATTTCCGCGTAACGGAAAATTTGGAAAATAAAAATTAAATATAATAATACATTTGCTGGTATTTATCTTCGGTCATTTACCTGAATGTAAACTCCCCTTGATAAATACTTCGCATCTGCATCATTTTATTTAATTTTAATAAAGGAATTAAAAATGAAAAATAACGAATGTTCTTTTTTTATGTTTAAAAATTCTGGGTTATTGATTTCTAAATTAGGGGAATGTCCATCCCATCCTGAAATGTTAAAAAATTTGGGGTTTTCAAAATCAGAAATTGATAAAAACATGAAAGATGTTCCGCGTGGTTATTATAAAGAAGGCAGAGTGGCAATTTATCAAGAATACGAAATTGATAAACCTGGATATGTTTTAGAAGTAAAACCTGAAAACGAAAATGTGGTAAAAGAATATTTAAAAGATTTAAAATTATTATTGGAACTTGACCAAAATACAGATGTATATATGGGCATGATTGTCGGTAAAATCGGTGATGATTGGAAATTAATAAGACACAGTAAATTATCAGAATCAATATAAAAAAACCGCCGTTTTGGCGGATAATTTTTATTTAGGCATTTTAGCTTCTGTAAATACAACATGCTTACGCAGTTTTGGGTCGTATTTACGGAATTTCATTTTACCCTGAGTATTTTCAGATTTAGTATTTTTTGTGGTTGTGTAGAAATAGCCGGTTTCTTTGTTTTCCAGCTTTACAACTTCTTTGCTACCTTTTTTAGATGCCATTTTGATATACCTTTATTATTGCTCTGGCGATTTTAAGTTAAATTTTACTGGAAATCAAGTTATTTTTATCATAAAGTGTTCACGGTCATGGGCGTATGGCGAAATTGGTAGACGCGCTGGATTTAGGTTCCAGTGGAGTAATCCATCAGAGTTCGAGTCTCTGTACGCCCACCATTTAATATAAAATTGTTTTTTATCTGAAGTTAGCAGCCAAAAAAATCATATTATTTGTTCTATACATACAATAAATAATATCTTTAGTAAGACTAAATAATAAAGCATCTTGTTTTATTTTTAAACGATTTTCAATAATCTCTAATTGTTTTTTGTCCATCATACTTTCATAAGCATATATATTAGAAGTAAAATCACCTTGGTTTTGGATTTTCGTTAACGTATTCAAATAACTAGGGAAAGTTCCCTTTAAAATGTTTGTTTCAATTTTTTTATTATCATTTTCCAAAACTATGGGTATAAGACTGTTTGTTTCCACAGAAAAGAATTTCTGATACAAGTTGTCGTAATTTGATACCAAAGATGTATATTTATCTTTTGCAGTACCAAGTCTTGTTAGATTTGGTTTTTGTATCATTATATTTTTTACTGGCATTGGTTCACCAACAATAGCTTCATTGAATTCAATCAACATGCTGTTGTCAGATGCTGCATAAAAACGTTTACCGTTTGAATCAAAAATGTTTATGCAACGAAATTCAGGATGAGTCGGATTTTTTGGAATAATATAAGAAGCCTTTAATAAATATTCGGTATTTAATAAAACTGCCATCTTATATCCTTTAATAAACCGGATAATTTCTTGGATAATTTGCATCCGGTTTTCCCAGGGCACTTTTAACCCCACATCCGGTCAATGTTCCAATCAAAGAAATAAAAATAAATAAAGTAAGTATCTTTTTCATATTTTGATTGTAAAACAAAAATATCACATTGCAAACAAAAAACCACCAAACGGTGGTTTTAATTTTTGGCAGCCCCAACCGGATTCGAACCGGTGTTCTCGCCTTGAAAGGGCGGTGTCCTGGGCCTCTAGACGATGGGGCCAATTTCTCTGGCGGGATTGACGGGGCTCGAACCCGCGACCTTCTGCGTGACAGGCAGACGCTCTAACCAACTGAGCTACAACCCCAGAGCCCCCGCATTTTATACTCTGTGTTTAATAAATGCAAGCAGTTTTTTCGGAACTATAAAAAAATACGCCAATAGGCGGACTTTTAATGGTTTTATTTATTACATTAAATTTCCAATCGCAACGGCTGTGTCGCACATGCGGTTCGAAAATCCCCATTCGTTATCATACCAAGATGTTACGTGTAACAGTTTACCACCAATAACCTTGGTCAGTGTCCCATCAAAAATAGAACTGTGGGTGTCATGTATAAAATCAACAGATACCAATGGTTTTTCATTGTATCCCAAGATATTCGATACTTCGGATTTTATAGCAGAATTAACTTTGTCGGCTGTTACTTCCTGGTTCAAATTTATGACCAATTCAATAACAGATACATCTGGTGTGGGTACGCGAATTGAAGTACCGTCCAATTTTCCAGCAAGTTTAGGCAATACCAATCCAATTGCCTTGGCAGCACCAGTGCTGGTTGGAATCATAGATAAAGCTGCAGCACGTGCACGTCTGAAATCTTTGTGGTTTCTGTCCAACAACACTTGGTCGCCAGTATAGGAATGAACGGTTGTCATCCAACCATCAACTACGCCAAACTGTTCGTCCAATACTTTTAAAACTGGGGCCAGGCAATTTGTTGTGCATGATGCGTTTGATACAATCTTGTCTTCTGGTGTTAATGTATTATCGTTTACACCAAAAACAATTGTTTTATCTGCACCATCACTTGGTGCGGATACTAAAACACGTTTTGCGCCACAGTCCAGATGAACTTTGGCTTTGTCAGCAGCACTGAATACCCCAGTGCATTCCATAACAATATCAACCCCCATTTCACCCCAAGGTAATTTAGAAGGATCTTTTTCAGATAAACATTTAATTTTGTGGTCGCCAACAATAATATAACCATCTTCGAATTTTACATCCATTGGCAGTTTCCCATGAACAGAGTCATATTCCAACAAATGTGCGTTTTCTTCGGCAGGTGCTAGATCGTTTAATGCTACAAACTCTAAATCATCACGACCGGATTCTAATGCTGCACGCAAAACCAGACGTCCAATTCTACCAAAACCATTGATAGCTACTTTTATTTTTGACATATTTTTCTTCCTTTTTATTTTTATCAGACGCCATTTTAGCATTATAAAAATATAAAATAAAATGATTTTTTTAAATAAAATATTTTGGAAATATTGATTTGTAAATATTATAACTTTGCATCCAACAAGAAGTATATAACTGTAAAGAAAAATAGATTGATTTTTTTTTGAATTTATGATATTATATAGTTTAAGTTAACCGCGGATTTCCGCGGTTTTTTATTTATAAAAAAAAGGTGAAATATGAGTCGACAAATACAAATACGTCGTGGTACGACGATCGAACACGCTAGCTTTACTGGTGCAATCGGTGAAATAACAATGGACACAGATAAAAAAACTATTTTTGTTCATGATGGTGAAATAGTTGGCGGAATTCAAATGGCACGCAAAGACGAAATACCAGCACAAACAACAATTCCTGAAAATTATGACTTTGTTGTTGAATCAGGCGGAAATAATTCAGCCTGGTACAGAAAATACAAAAGCGGATGGATGGAACAAGGCGGCAGTTTTGTAACTAGTGCAACATCAAGCGTTATTACAATGCAAAAGGCTTTTTCTGATAAAGCATATACACTTGTTTTAACTCCTTCAGGAAATGACAGTGATACTGGTGGCTGGGCAGACTTACAAGCTGTAGTATGTGGAGCAGCATCAACATATACGTACGGAAAAAATGAAAGTTTTTTTCGAATTTCATCAACAAATGGTATAGGGGTCAATTGGATGGCTGCTGGATATTAATAAAACCAAATAAAAATCGGGGGTTATTAAATTTCCCGATTTTTATTGTTATTTAGGACAAAATTAATGTAATTTTATGATTTTTTCATTTGATTTTTAAGTATTTAGAAATTAAAATGCCGTCTAATACTAATTAACAAAGCAATATGAGATTTTCATGTTTAAACACTATTTTTATCATTTTATATCAATTTTTACATTTTCTAGGAAATTTAGAAATAAAATTAGAAACCGTTATCCAAAACCAATGGATAGAATTCAAGGTATTGAAAATCTGTTAATTGCAAACTTTGAAATATCAAAAATTCCAAAGGCAAATGGTTATCTTCGTATGATTCAAGATGCCAATATGAAATTAGTAGAAGCTTTTGATCGCATGTGTCGTGAAAATAATATTGAATATTTTATGGGTGGGGGTGCGCTTATTGGTAAGTTGCGTCATGATGACTGGATTCCATGGGATGACGATATCGATATACATGTCGTAGGTGAAAATTGGACAAAATTGATAAATCTTATTAAAAAGAATTATCCAAACGATGAGTTTTATGCTGTATTTAACGGAAGTTGGCATAATTTATTCAAAATAATTCATAAAAAAACAAACTTGCAATTAGATATTTTTAGATTTGAAGTCTGTGGTTTTGATATAAAACACACACCAGAGGACTTTGAAAAAATGATTTCGTTGAAGGTAAAGTACTCTGAATTGGCAAAAAGTGGCGAAAAAAGAAAAATTTCTAATATTGAATTTTTAACCGAAGATTCTCCAGAAATTTTAAGCAAGAAATGGGCTGATTACGAAGCCAGAATGGAAAAATACGAAAAAGCATGGAAAGATACAGTATTAGCTGGTTCAAAACCTGCTAAAGACGGCGCAATTATGTGTTTTTCAACTTATTTAAATTATACTATTAATGATTTTCATAAAAATGAAACTATTTTTCCTATAAGACGTTTTGATTATTGTGGTCTTAATCTTCCTTTTCCAAATAGTATTGAAGATTATACTGCACATTTATATGGTGATATTTTTCAATATCCCAAGGATATGTTTACTAGACACGGTGATATAGTTTTTGATTTTTTTAAGTATATAGAGTTGAAAAAATTATTAGAATTGCCAAATGATATTTTATACAAGAAATTTATAGGTGAAAACAAATGATAAAATTTATAGCAAATATTATTTGTATGTTTTTACCAAACAAGAAAATGCGTAGTAATATTCGTCAATATTTTCGACCAGGTTTGGATAAAAAAATTGATGAAATTTATGCAAATATTAATTATATAAACAAATTTCTTAAAATTACTAACCCAATAACAGAAATTCCAAAAGCAACCCCCGAAAGTGATATATGGTTAATACAAAACGGAGTTTTAAAATTAGTGGAATTGTGGTCATTAGTATGTAAAAAATTTAACTGGACATGGTGGGTTTCGGGTGGAAATTTAATCGGTGTTGTCAGGCATAGTGGTTTTATTCCATGGGATGATGATTTTGACTTGGAAATGCCAAGGAAAGATTTTGAAGAAATGATTAAAATATTACCAATATTTTTAAAAAATTCAAATTTTTTGGTTTTTTACAGAAAAAAAACTTGGATAAAACTAATATATAAAAATTACAATTCTTTTATAGATATAATTCCACGAGATCAGTATTTTAAAAAAATATTAAATAATAAAGATAGAGAAAATTTTAAAAATAATATGTTAAAAATGGTACAAGTTACAAACTATGAACATTGTTTAGAAAATGACATTTTAATAAATGATTCAAAACAAGCATCCGAAAACTATTTTAAAACATATTCAAAAAATAGAAACTATCACAATAAAATAATTATGGAAAATAAACCAATTTTAAATGATGGTGATTGGTTTGTTGGTAGTGAAATGGCTTTTTTAGCTAAAAATTCATGGACAAATAAACCTGATACGGTTGTAAATATTTGTTCACATGATATTATATTTCCAATTCGTGAAATGAAATTTGAATATATGATGTTGCCAGTACCAAACAATCCAACAGCGTTTAATGAAGTTCAATATGGTAATGTTATTTCTTGGCCAAATACAATTGATTGCCATACAAGTAAAAAATTAACAAATAAAAATAGAGATGCTTTACGCGAACTTATAAAACTAGACATTAATAAAGTATTTGAAGAAATAAACAAAAGGTATGAATCAAAATGAAAAATATTGCAATAATATTAGCTGGTGGAAATGGTACCAGAATGGGCGAGGGTACGCCAAAACAGTTTTTTAAAGTGGCTGGTCAGTCCATTATTGAACACACAGTTTCTGCATTTGAATCAAATAACCTTATTGATGAGATTTTTATTGTTATGAATCCTCATTATATGATGAATGTAGAAAATATGGTCATTGCAAATGAATGGAAAAAAGTAAAAAAAATACTTAATGGCGGAAAAGAAAGATATGATTCCAGTTTGGCTGCTATAAATGCCTGCGATGAAGAATGTAATCTTATTATTCATGATGCTGTCAGACCACTTGTAAATAATCGTATAATAAACGATGTTGTTTCAGCTTTGAAAAAATATAATGCAATTGACGTTGCGGTTCCAGCCAGTGACACAATTATACAAGTTGATGAATCTGGGAATTTTATAGAAAGTATACCAAATAGAAATTTTCTTCGCCGTGGACAAACCCCCCAAGGATTTAAATTATCAACAATAAAGAAAGCTTATGATATTGCATTAAAAGATAAAAATTTTATATCTACTGATGATTGTGGAGTTGTGAAAAAGTATTTACCAAAAGAAAAAATATTTGTAGTTTCAGGTGAAGAATCAAATATAAAATTAACATATAAAGAAGATATTTATTTGTTAGATAAATTGTTTCAATTAAAATCTATGACATTAAATGGTGAAACTAATTACAAAGAACTTAAAGATAAGGTTATAGTTGTCTTTGGTGGTAATTCTGGTATTGGTGAAAGTATAATAAATATTGCAAACAAACACAAAGCAAAGACTTTTTCTTTTTCACGTGGAACAACAAAAACTGATATTTCAAATCGTGAATCCGTTAAGTCTGCCTTGCAATCTGTTTATAATAAAACAAACCGTATAGATTATGTTGTAAACTCTGCTGCTATTTTAACACGTGAACCTCTGGTTGGTATGGATCCAAAATTAATAGATTCTGTTATAAGAACAAACTATGACGGAATGATAAATATCGCAGTTGAAAGTTATGATTATTTAAAAGAATCAAAAGGACAGTTGTTATTATTCACCTCTAGTTCTTATAATCGTGGGCGTGCTTTTTATAGTATTTATTCATCAACAAAAGCAGCGGCAGTAAATTTTGCTCAAGCTGTATCACAAGAATGGGAGAATGTAAAAATTCGAGTTAATGTAATAAATCCGCAACGTACTAAAACAAATATGAGAACCAAAAATTTTGGTAAAGAACCTGATGATACTTTACTTACTGCTGATGAAGTTGGTGAAATGTCGATAAAAACTTTGTTATCTGATTTTACAGGACAAGTTATAGATGTAAAACTTAAAAACAAAGAACATTAGAACTTAAACCAATTTTGTAAATTTGTTAAATTTTTCTGGTGTTTAATTCTGTTTTTTTGGTACCAGAATGTTGATATACAATTGTATGAAAGATTTTTTATATAACTACTAGCGGTTATTTTTAAATCTACTTTTGTATTTTTAATTTCAATATGGTGAAAAAAATGTTTTTTGCTGATTATTGAATTATAAAGAAATTAATAAATAATGTTGTTGGTTGAAAATCAAAAAATATGGGTTTATAATAAGTCGGATGTCACACAGTTCTTATATAATTGCAGGTCCGACCGCGTCGGGTAAATCTGATTTTGCACATAAATTAGCACTACGTGTTAATGGGGTTATTATCAATTGTGACAGTGTTCAAATTTACAGCGGTATTGAAAATATCAGTGCCAGTCCTTTTGCACAAAAAAATATAAAAGAAAAAATTATTGATGGTGTGCCATATCGTTTATTTTCAATTCTTCCATTGACAGAACAAATAACTGTTGCGGATTATTTGGAAATGGCACGACGTGAATATGATGATGTTATCAAATCGGGCAAGACCCCAATCTTTGTCGGCGGCAGTGGTTATTATATTGGTGTCTTGTTAAATGGAATATCACCAATTCCAAATGTATCTGAACAAAACAGAACTCGTGCTAGACAAATGGTCGATGTTGCGCCAGATGCTGTTAAAAAATTATTACCCGAAGATTTTACTGCGACCGACCCCCAGCGTACAGCCAGAGCATTAGAGGTTTTTCTGGAAACCGGACGCCCGCTGTCCGAATGGCAAGACTTGCCAAGGCGTGGAGCAATAACCCCAAAACCGTTCAAAATTTTGATAAATCCCCACAGGGAAATTTTATTAAAACGAATTGCAGACAGAATTCCAAAAATGTTATCCGGTGGCGCTATTAATGAAGCGCACGAAGTTATAAAAACAGGTTGGGATGAAAATCGTGCAATTGGTGCAAGTGAGTTATGTAAATTTCTGCGTAATGAAATTGATGAAAAAACTGCAATCGAAAATTGGATTACGCGTACAAATCAATATGCAAAAAGACAGCGTACATGGTTTCGTGGCCAGTACGCTGCGGATTTTGAAATTTCACACATACCGACAGATACGGATGTTGAAATTATTTTAAGTGAATGAAAATTATCTTTGATGACTAAACCCAGGTATAATTATTTGACCTGTTAGACGATCTATTGTTTTTGGGTCAACAACTTTTTGTTTATCATTACATTTTTGGTCTGTGTAATTTTGGTTTTCTTCAGTTTTTATTTCAGTTTTGATAGGATATGGATAAACTGTTTCATTTGGCATTTTTTACTCTTTTTTATTAGTTTTATTTAAAAGCGTGTTTTTTAACAATATACAAATTATTAAAATTTGTCAATGAATTTTTGTTGATTGAAAAAATACAAAAAAACAGGTACGTTGTTAGTCATGTTTAAATCAGATGATATTGTAAAAGTTTTAATTCCAAACGTTGTGAACGTTGGTTATGACTATCGTTTGAAATCACCTGCAAATATTGGTGATTATGTTCATGTGTCCGTTATGAACAAACCCTATGTTGGTGTAATAATTGGACGTGGCGACAGTGGGTTGTTGGAATCTAAAATAAAAAATGTTGTTGCTGTCTTTGATTTTCCCGGGATGTCAAAGTTTGATTTAGAGTGGATTAAAAAAATGTCCGAATGGACAATGATGCCAATGGGAAATGTATTACGTTTAATTGTAAATGTTCCGGATGCTTTTGTCCCACCAAAATTGGAAAAGTTGTATTCATTTAATGATGATAAAAAAGTTCGCCAAACAGAAAATCGTCAGGCTGTTGCAGATGCATATTCCAGTAATGATAACCAACCAATGAGTGTGAATGACGTAAAAAACATCGCAAGGGTCAGTTCTGCTGTTATAAATTCAATGATAAAAAATGGGACTTTGAAAGAAACTGATTACAGAATAAAAAATACAAATAATAATTTTATTCACGATTATTCTAATACCGGTAATGTTGTTTTGAACCAAGAACAAAAATATGCAGCAGACGAAATTGCAAAAAATATTAATAATGGATTTTCGGTTTTTTTATTAGACGGTATAACAGGCAGTGGAAAGACCCAGGTTTATTTTGATTCTGCATGGCGCGCGTATGAACAAGGAAAATCTGTTTTATTGATGATGCCAGAAATTGCGCTGACTGCCCAATTTATGTCAAGATTTGAAAGCAGATTTGGTGCAAAGCCTGTTGTGTGGCACAGCAATCTGACCGCTGCAAATCGTCGTAAAATTTGGCGTGGTGTTGCAAATGGTAAAATAAGAATGGTTGTTGGAACCCGCAGTGCTTTGTTTTTACCATGGCAGAATCTGGGATTGATTGTTGTTGATGAAGAACATGACGGTTCATATAAACAGGTTGATATGGGAAATTATCATGCACGCGATATGGCAATTTTACGTGCTAAAATTTCTGGATTTCCAATCATTCTGGCATCTGCCACACCTAGTGCAGAAACAATTAAAAATGTAAAATCAGGAAAGTATAAAGAACTGCGATTAAAATCAAGATTTGGTGGGGCACAAATGCCAACAATTGAAACAATTGATATGCGCGCGGAAAAACCAAAAAAATATTCTGTTGGGCAAATTAATCATTCTGGAAATTTATCGCCATCTTTGATTAATGCGATAAAAGAAACTTTGGATGATGGTCAACAAATTATGTTGTTTATAAATCGGCGTGGCTTTGCACCGATTGTTCATTGCAAGAAATGTGGATGGACAGCCCAATGTCCAGACTGTTCAGTTGGTATGACGTATCATAAAAGAAATGGAAAGTTGCTGTGTCATATTTGTGGTCGAACTGAAAATATGTCCGATGTATGTCTACAATGTGGCGGTGAAGTTTCAACATTTGGTGTGGGTTTGGAAAAAGTCCAGGAAGAAATAAATGCAAAATTTCCAAATGCAAAAACTGCATTGGTATCAAGCGATACTATGATGTCGCGCCAGGCATTGGAACGTTTGGTTTCCAAAATGGAATCTGGTGAAATTGATATCGTAATTGGAACACAGATTTTGGCCAAGGGTCACCATTTCCCAAATCTGACCTTGGTTGGTGTAGTAGATAGTGATATGGGTTTGTTTGGTGCTGACTTTCGTGCTGGCGAACACACATTTCAACAGTTATTCCAGGTTGCTGGTCGCGCTGGTCGTGGTGATAAGCCGGGACGTGTTTTATTGCAAACGTTTCAACCAGAACACCCAGTAATAAAATCAATTTGTGCAGCCGATCGTGATGCATTTATGGCCCAGGATATGGAATCTCGCAGTATTGCAAAAATGCCGCCGTACGGTCAATTAATAGCAGTTGTTGTCGAAGCACAAAAAGAAAATATTTTAAAAAAATATTGCAGTGATTTGATTTCAAATGCACCGGAATTAAAAGGTGGAAAAATTATGGGACCAATTGCTGCCCAGCTGTATCAAATACGAAATTGGTATCGTATGCGATTTTTGGTTGCAGGCGACGAACGCGCAAATTTACAACCTGTTGTGAAACAATGGTTAGATCGGGTAAAGCAGCCAAATAATGTTCGTGTAAAAATTGATGTTAATCCACAAAATTTTATGTGATTTTATTTTTGTTTTTCAGCCATACTTTTTTTTATTGCTGGCCAAATTACTTCTTCAAATTCTTTGTTTCTGGCCAATCCACGCAGATGTGGGTATTTTGCAAATATTGGATCTGTATCCCATAATTCTGTAATTTTACGACCAGTTTCTTTTTGAATTTTTGTAACGTCATCTTTGTTTTGATCAAAGAATTTATCCCCAGTCAAAATATGCAAAATGGTATCAAAGTCCATTTTCTGAGTAAATAAATCAGCAACCCATTTGGCGATTCTTTTGCGATCTGAATCATCAATTGCCAAAAAACCATCCTGGCGGATTGAACCGATAATCAGCATCAGCCATTTATGCAATCTGGAATCAAATTGCAAAACATAATAACAGAAAACAGCACGACGGAACTTTTGCATGCCAACAGCATAGCATATAAAATACGGATTTTAATAAAATTATACAACTTGGGTAACCGCGCGCAGACCGCCTTCGCGGGATAATTGAACTACGTGCATTTTCTGTTTCATCTCTGTTATCAACTCTTCGCGGTTATATGC
>Ga0116157_10002285_pt1 | contig 18705 bp, 18 predicted proteins | sample AD_UKC048_MetaG_FD_89882 | JGI IMG/M metagenome (GOLD analysis project Ga0116157, IMG submission 89882) | Active sludge microbial communities of municipal wastewater-treating anaerobic digesters from USA - AD_UKC048_MetaG | ecosystem: Engineered > Bioreactor > Anaerobic > Digestate | place: USA...
GACCCAGGTCACATACCTTTGACATGCAGGGGTATCCAATCAGCCTGTCATCAACTCTTTTCCAAGGAAATCACCATGAAAACCAATGAAGGCGGCATTGACCGCATCCTGCGCATCATCGCCGGCCTCGTCCTGATCGGGCTGGCTTATACCGGTACCGTCGGCATGTGGGGCTATATCGGCGTCGTGCCGCTCGCGACCGGCCTGATGGGCTGGTGCCCGGTCTACACCCTGCTGGGCATGAACACCTGCCCCATGAAAAGTAAAGCCTGAGCAGCAACCCCCAGCTTCCCGGCAAAACTTTACAAACTCTTATCGAACAGCCATCTCACGGATACACAGGGCGCGCAAACTTGCTTTCAACCTGATGCCACTTGTGTGCACTCAGGCTTCTTAACCGAAAAGGAAGCATTGATGAAATCCGCATTTAAACCCCTGTTGATCGCTGGTCTGCTGGCCACTGTTGGCTTTACCGCCGTTGCTCAAGGCATGGACCACGGCGGTGGCATGCGTCATGGCGACCCGGCCAAAATGCAGCAGATGATGGCTAAGCGCCAGGATGACCTGAAAGCCAAACTCAAGCTGGCACCCGGTCAGGAAGCCGCATGGACCACGTTTACCGGCGCCATGAAACCGCCCGCTGCCGCAGCGACTGCGCACCCAGACCGCGCAGCCATCGAGAAAATGACCACGCCCGAGCGCATCGACTTCATGAAGACGATGCGCGCCTCACGGGACGCCGAGATGGACAAACGTGCCGACGCCACCAAGGCCTTTTATGCCACGCTGAACGCGGAGCAGAAAAAGGTGTTTGACGCCGAACACATGCGTCATGGCGGTCAGCGCGGTGGCCGCCACGGCATGATGGGCCACGGCGACATGAAGGGCGGCCCCGGCATGATGCAGCCACCCGCTTCTGCACCGAAGTAAACGCGTCGGTCAGGCCAGCAAGGTTGCCAGCTCTCCGCTGGCAACCAGCTTTTCAAGATCAACGGCGCCACCGACCAGCGTGCCTTTGACAAACACCATGGGAAACGTGGGCCAGCCGGTCCACAGCTTCAGCGCATTGCGCTTGCGCCAGTTGTTCAAATAACTCCCGTATTCCAGATAACGGTAAGGTATGTTGGCTGCGTCCAGCAGGCGCCGTGCCTTGCGCGGCATGGGGTTCTGGCTCATTCCCACCACGACCACCGCATGGGCAGCCACGGCCGCCTGCACTTCGTTCACGATGTCTTGCTGGTGCGTGGCAATCTTGTCGCGGATCGCGGGGTGAATACGGGATTCGTCCAGTATGGAACGTGGCATGGTGCGTCTTTCAGGCTGCAAAGCCCGAATTATGCGCGGCCGCATTTGATGGACATCAACCCGGCATTGCGACCGCCCGCCTACACTGTGGCCTTTGATGCTCCCCCATCTGCCCGTGCCACCTGCTCCTTCAACCCTGCCGACCGTTCGTTCCATCAGCCCCGACAGGCCTTTCGTCTGGCTGGTACTCGCCTGGCGCGATATGGCGCATTCAGGCTGGATCAGTTTTGCCCACGGTCTGTTGCTGGCGTTGCTGGGTGCGGCCATCGTCGCCGTGGCGCACAACCGGTTCTGGCTGCTGTCGGGCGCACTGTCCGGCTTTCTGGTTGTGGCACCGGTCCTGGCAACCAGCCTGTATGCGCTGAGTCGCGCACTGGAACGGGGTGAGAAGGCGGACTACCGCGTGGTCCTCAAGACCTGGTTGAACTGGCAGGGCAGCCACTTCAACAAGTGGGGCAACGATTACTGGTGCATGGTGCAGTTTGGCGCCCTGCTGGCGCTGGCGGCTACCGGCTGGGTATTCACCTCGGCGGCGCTGATCACCCTGCTGGCACCGGTTCCCATTCAAACGCCGCTGGATTTTGTGCACCATGTGGTGCTGGCACCTGAAGGCTGGCTGTTTGAACTGTGGCTGGCCATGGGCGGCCTGATGGCCGCGCCCATGTTTGCCTCCAGCGTGGTGGCCATGCCGCTGCTGCTGGACCGCCGCGTCACGCTGCTGCAGGCGGTGTTGACCAGCTGGCAGGCGGTGCTGGCCAATCCGGTCTCCATGGCTGTGTGGTCTGCGCTGATCATGGGTTTTACGCTGCTGGGGCTGGGTTCGCTGTTGCTGGGGCTGATTGCCGTCATCCCCATGCTGGGCCATGCCAGCTGGCATGCCTACCGCGATCTGGTGGATGTCTCTGGCGTGCCCGCACGTGAAGCGACTGCAACGGCCGGCAAGACGGGCGGCCACTGATGTTCGGTTTTTCTGAAGAGCAGATTGCCGGCTTCGGCCTTTCCTTTGGCGTGGGCGCCTTCATGCTCTACATGCTGTTCATCATCGGGCAACTGGCCTGGGAATCCAAAGCCGGCAAGTTCGGCACATTCGTGCTGTTTCTGGGCCTGGCATTTGGCATGGTCGGCTTTGCCGCCAAATTCGTTATCCAGTGGGTGCTATCCCGCTAGGCCAGCCGCCACGTCAGGCTATCGGCCTGATCCCGATCAGCAGGCCGTGCAGCAAAAACGCAAACACCGCCCAGGCGATGACGCCCACCACCACCGTGGTCACCGTTCCCGCCGTGTTGCCCGCCGGGTACTGCGTGCCCTGCGACCGGTCGCGGCGGCGCGATGCGATGAAGTTCAGCACCGCCCACAGCAGGAATGAGCCAAACAGCACCCCATGTGCCACGCTGCCATTGGCCAGCAAATGTGCAAAGGCCCACGTCTTCACGCCCAGCACCATCGGGTGGTGAACCCGCGCCTTGATCGCGTTGCCCGGCACATAGGCGGCCGCCAGCAGGATAAACGCGATGAGGGTGAACAGCGCAGCGGCATGGCGCATGCCCGCGGGTGGCATCCACAGCATCACCGGCGTTTCACGGGCCACACCAAAGCCCCAGATGATCAGGCCAAAACCCAGCAGCGAGAGCAGCGAATAAATGCCCTTGTAGGCACCTTCACCCACACGCGCCAGCGCCCGGGTGCGCCAGCCATCCGCCACGATGCGCACCGAATGCACACCCAGAAAAATAACCAGCCCCAGAATCAAATATGTCATGACCCCATCCTTGCAAAAAAACCGCGCAAGGTCAATGGCTGTCTCAGGTACCCAGCACGCGGTTCTTGCCTGCCCGCTTGGCCAGGTACATGGCCTGATCGGCCCGTTTGATGGCGTCGTCCCCCGATTCGCCGGGGGCCAGCTGCGCCACGCCCGCGCTGAACGTGATCATGATCTTTTCAGTGCCTGCCAGAAAAAACCGCGTCGTCAGCTCGCGCTGCAAACGGGTCATGGCCTCAATACCCTTGTCCAGCGGGGTGTCGGGCAGCAAAATCACAAACTCCTCGCCACCGTATCGGGCCAGTGTGTCCTGCGGGCGCATGCATTCACGCGCCACCTTCGACAAATGGGCCAGTGCCTCGTCACCCGTGGCGTGCCCCAGCCGGTCGTTGAGCAACTTGAAGTTGTCAATGTCCAGCAGGCCCACGCTCAGCGGTGTTTCCTTGCGCCGGAAGTTCGACACCTCGCGTTTCACTGCCTCATCCAGCCCCTTGCGGTTCAGCGCACCGGTTAGCGGATCATGCCGCGCCAGCGTGCTCACCCGGTCCAGCTCCTGATGCAGCCGGGCAATCTGGGCATCGGTGTTCAGGGTCTTCTCGCGCATGTCCCGCAGCTCGTCGCGCGTGCTCAGGCTGTCATGCGCCATGCCACGGGTCGCACCCACCACCTCTTTGAGCACAGGCGCGATCTCGGCCAGCGTTTTAGCCTGCTCGATCAGGCGCGCGTTTTCTTCCAGCTTGGTCTGAAACACACTGGTCGAGTCCGACATCTGCGACAGCCGCTCGATGAACGTCAGCAGCATCTTGCGCATCTCTTCCTGTGCCTCCAGCGCCCGGCCTTTGGCCTCGGTCTGCTTGAAGATCACGTCCTTCAGACGCCCCTCCAGATCATCCAGCCGGCGCAACGACAACGGCGGGGTGGACGCCACCATCAGCCCGTCAATCTGGCCCCTCAGCCAGCGGTCATCCAGGCTCAACTCGCCAATGTTCTGGAAGATCAGGTGCAGCAGCCGCAGCAGGTTGGCCTTGATTTCGGCCTGATCTTCCGCCGTGAACGACACGCGGTGGCTGTAATTGGCCAGCAGTGTTTTGGCGGCCAGCAGGTCGGCATCGGGCTGACGCAGCGCGTTCAGAATCGCCTGTGTCTGCTCCGCAAAGCGGGCATCGTCGGCGCCCAGCGCAGGCTGGGCGTGTTCAATCAGCCGGGCTATCTGCTCCAGAAAATCTGCGGTCAGCGCCGGTGCCGGTGTGGCGGCCGGTGGCGGGCCCAGCGCAGACAGTGGCGCGGGAATGGTTGACGGTGTGGGCGAGCCAAAACCCATGTACGCCACCAGTGCGCGTTGCACACCGGTCCACGACCGGCGGCCAATGGCCGAGTCCAGCAGCGCGAGCTGTTTTTCCTGCCCGGGATTTCGGGCCGGCAGCTCCTGTGCCAGCAGGCGCAGCGGCTCTTCCGGGAACGGTTGCACATTGGGAATGCCGGCAATCTCGTTGTAAACCGCCTGGTAATTCAGTGGCGTGGGCAGCAGTTTGCGCGCGGTCAGCTGCATCAGCGCTTCACGCGCGATCTCGAACGGCTTTTTCCCGGTTGGCTTGGAATCTGGCATGCGTTTATGTCTATTTCAAGACATATCGGCGCATCAGAAGCGAACTGTAAAAGACAGGGCCAGCGTGGTGGGCGAGATTTTGGGCACATTGGGCAGCAGCAGCACATGCACCTCGCCCCAGCTGAACGGCAGCGACGCGCTGGCGCCCCCAAATATATCCACACTCTTTTTGTAGCCGGTGATGGCGCCGCCAAAAACGCCCAGTTTCACAGGCCCCACCGACAGGGGCCGCCAGCCATACATGCCGTAAACGCTGGTGCGGCCCAGGCTGTTTTCAAAAACGCCCGCCCCCATCATCGCGGAGGAGTCTTCCTTCTCCCGGGTACAAAAAACCCCGATGCCCGGGGTTGCTGACTGAAAACCTGCGCTGTCGTGAATGGCAGCGACGTGAATATGCGGGAGACAATCCATGACTGGGAGACAGAATTTGCCGTGTTTTTAGAATCCCGCAGTTATAACATTGCGCACCGCTGCGGGGGCTTCTGGCGACAACAAGTCCGCTGGGGCCCCGCTTTTCAACCCATTAGTGTTGCGCAATTGCCGCCTGCCGCCCGGCAGGCCATGCCTTCAGGCGGCCACCAGCCGCAAGTGCGTGATCTCTGACGGCGCCCCAAACCGCTTGGGCGGACCCCAGTAGCCGGTACCCCGGCTGGTATACACCCACAGATCCTGCAGCTTGTGCAGCCCGGCGGTGAATGGCTGCTGAAACCGCACAAAGTGGTTCCACGGCCAGAACTGCCCGCCATGCGTGTGGCCCGACAGCTGCAAATCAAACCCCGCCTGCGCTGCTGCTGGCGCACTGCGCGGCTGGTGCGCCAGCAGCAGCCGAACCCCCGCATGTTCGGGCGCGCCGTCGATGGCAGCCTGCGCATCGCTGCGGTGGGTTTCATCAAAGTGATGGGCTGAGTAATCACTCACCCCCGCCACCACCAGCATGGCGGTGCTGGCTTCTTCTTTGGGATCGCCATGGTTCAACACCACGTGTTCGTTCATCAGCACCCGCACGCCCAGGCGCCGCAGCTCGTTGATCCACGCGTGGGCGCCCGAGTAATACTCGTGGTTACCCGTCACAAAATACGTGCCGTGGCGTGATGTCAGGTTGGATAGCGGCGCCACATGGCGGGCCAGCTCTTTCACGCTGCCGTCCACCAGATCCCCCGTGATGGCCACCAGATCCACACCCAGCGCGTTCACCGCAGAAACGATGTTTTGCAGGTAGCCGTGTTTTATGGTGGGCCCCACGTGGATGTCGCTGATCTGCGCCACGGTGAAGCCATGCAGGTCAGCCGGCAAACCGGCAATCGGCACGTCCACCCGCACCACACCGGCCGTGCGCCGGGCGTTCCAGTAGCCCAGCGCCGTCACGCCCAGGCCCAGCAGCGGCACCGCCACCGCGCTCCCGACAGACAGGCTGGCAGGCGTCAGCAGGTCCGGCAAAGCCCCGGGCAACAGCCACACCAGCGCATCCGCCACCAGCAACAACCCATCGCGCAGCAGCGTCAGCACAAACAGCGAGGACATCAGCCCCATGCACAGCAGCCCCAGCCAGGTGAGCACATCCGTCATCGGCTGCTGCTTCGCAAAACGTTTGGCGACCAGCCCCATGGGGACCAGCGCGGCCGACAGCGCCAGCAACAGCCAAAACGCCCATTCCACGCCGCCCCAGGCACCGCCCCAAGTGCCACCCAAAACAGCAAGGGCCGGCCCAATGCGCCAGCCCACGTAAGCGTGCAACAAACCGGAAACCAGAAACAGGGGAATTAAGGCCATACCCCTGCATGTGGAGCAGAAACCAGCCGTTTCAAGCCCGGCGGTTCAGCCCTGCTCCGAGCCGCGGGTGGACGGCCCCCACTGCAAGCCCGACGTGGTGGACAGCTCCGAGCCGCGGGTGGACGGCTGGTCATCCTCATTGGGCACCAGCCGCGGCACGATCTTGTGCGACGCCACGAGAAACTCCGCCAGACGGCGACGCTGCTCCTGCGTCAGCTTGCCCGGCTTCTCGCTTTTGTTGCGGCAGTGGCTCACACGGTCCATCACCCGCGTCGGCGCCTGATCGGCGTTGCACACCTCAAGAAACGGACCACCCAGCGGCCAGTGGATGCCGCGCATGTCGGGCACAGCCACCAGCACATCCAGCTCCAGGCTGTGGAAAAAACTCTTTTGCTTGACCTTTTTGTCCAGGAAGGACTCCAGTGCCAGCGCGTGCATCTTGGCCTCGGTCACCGGCGAGCGCATGGGCTTGGCCACACCGCGGTGCATATTGGTCCACTGCCAGTCGGCCTCGATGTGGATGGAGCCGCGCACCGACACGTTTTCGATCAGCATCAAACCGTAGGGGTGGATCACCAGATGGTGCATCTGCGAGCGAATGTCGCCCGAGCGCAGCACCAGGCCATTGATCACGTCCACCTCGTCGCTCGCACCAAACGCGCGCGTCAGGTAGTAGGCCATCTGCTCCTGGGCCTTGGCTTCGAACGGATCCAGCTCCTTGTAAATCACGGCGTCTCAGTGCCCCTGATGTTGAACTTGCGATGTTACCCGCCGCAACGGCCCCGCGGCAAGTCAGTTACAGCTTCGTCGGGTCACAATTTCACTATGCTTTTGATAGCTACTCGCGCATATTAGACGAGGGCTGGATGCCAATTTGGCACCCTAAATTGGCCCTTTTCACCGGGTTTGGCCGGTGTTTGCCTGTCAGTTCTGCGGTCCACCTGCCGGTGAGTTTGCCGGCTTGTGCGACACCCGCAAAAACTCGGCCACCCGATGCCGCTGCTCCAGATTCAGCACACCCTTGCCCATCGAGCGGCTGGCGTACTCCTCCACGTGCTTTCTCACCCGGTTGGGCACCTGGTCGGCATTGCACACCACCGAAAGCCCCCCGCTGGACGGCCATTCGATCGTGCCCTTGTCCGGCACCGCCACCAGCACGGCAATCTCCACCCGTTCAAAAAACTCGGGCCGCTTCACTTTAATGTCCAGAAACTGTTTGAAAGCGGCCGCCTGCGCAAACACCCGCTCGATGGGCGAAGGCATTTCCAACGCTTTGCTGTTGCGCCAGCTCAGCCAGCGCCCGTCGTAATGCACCTGCAAACCGCCCAGCACACTCTGGCAATCCACCAGCAACATGCCAAACGGGTGCAGCACCAGATGGTCGATCTGTGCCACCACCCCGCCCGTGCTCAGGCGCAGGCCACTTAACGCATCAATCTCCTCGCTCGTGCCAAACGCGCGGCGCAGGTAGTAAGTCATCTGCTCTTGCGCACGATGAATTGCCAGCAAGTCCGCGTTCTGGCTCTCGAACGGGTCCAACTCCTTGAAGATCATGGTCGCCCAAGCCCTCGTTTATATGTAATGCGCCGATATTACCGCCAGTTGCGGCCATCTGGCAGCCTGGCTGCTATAACAACCGTAGCTACCTGCGCACAGCAACCAAGGGCTGCACGACCCCCCGCTCTCTCTTCTTGTAACCAAACGCTACAAGAGCGTGCGGTTGGCAACTTCGTGCCGGTCAGCGGCGCAATACAGCTCTTGCGCAAAGCGGGGGTCTGACTGCAGCCACTCATCGGCGATGGCGCGCAGATTCTCGGCCTCTTCAAACGCCGTCAACGGGGCCTGCTCAGCCACGCCTGCACGCTGCGAAACCGCCGCCCACAACGCCACCACAACCCCCTGCGCCGCCACGGCCAGGCCGTGCAAAGCGTCGGCCACGCCGGGACGCGGGGCAGTAGAAAGACCAGAAACATGCAAAGTTGCGCTGTTCATAACCATTCCTCCATCAAAGTGAGTTATGTTGCAATGCAGTATAGGGTAAACCCTAGGTTTGTCGTGATGGATTGCGGGAAAGCCACTGCTGGTGTGGGCGAATGGCAACTCAAATTGCTACTAAATTAGTAGCTGCTCAGGCATATTGGACGAGGGCTAGGTGCCAATTTGATGGGTGAAAATGACTCAAATTAGGTTAAAGCCCCAAATGAGGTCTCAAGGCGCGGGTCAGCAACGCCTTAAAGCGGTTGTCACCCCAGGCAAAGCCCTGGGTCACAAAACGGCGCGAGGTGATTACGCTGAAAACACCGTTACTTCCCGCACAAACCATGAACAACCCCGTCAAAGAACTCCCTGAATGGGGCGCCATGCCCAAGCGCCCCGGCCTGTACTTGTCGCTCACGCATGGGCGAGATTTCCCGCAGCAATACGTCAAAGCGCGCGGCTTTGCCGGACCCAAACTCGGCCCGCTTCTGTACGTTCAAACGCTGTACGCACAGCAAATCACGTTGCGCTTCGCCAACCAGCGCGATGCGAAACGGTTCTTTCCGGAGGCGACGCTGGCACTCAACTCACTCGATGTGGTTGAAGGAACGTTGGTCTATAACGGCAAGTGCTATGGGAACTGGGATGTTTGCTACATCGCGAAGGAGTTTTGCGAGCGGCTAGGAATTTAGATTTCTGCGAAACCGATGCTCTTCAGGTATTCAAATGTGGGGTCATAGAAGGAAGCATCACGGGTAGGGTCTTCTGCATCGCCATTCGGAACCACAACTACCATTCCCTGCCGTGCACGCGTAAGCAGCACACGATAGGCGTTCTTTAAGTACATCTGCCGGTGCTGCAAGTTGATTCGATTCCATTTGCTTCCAACAAAAGAGCGGTGTTGCCATCCGTCGTCACCGTACCGGAAATCAGCATCCCACACGACACACGCCCAATCCAACTCCAGGCCCTGAACGTGGAACTCCGTCGCAACATCTTCCAAGTAAAAAGAGGAGCGCACATCAGCCTTGCCATCCAAAAACCAATGTATGGGATCCATCGGGGAGCGCACATCTATCGCATGTGGTTTAAGACGTTGCGCCTGCGACGAAACGACGATTCCATATCGTTCGGACCCGCGTGCTTGCTCTTTCAACCAAGCCTTTGCCGCTGTTACATCTCGGGTAATAACGATCGGATATCGACTTTGAATTTCCAGTTGCGTCGCTCGCGCTGCAGCTACATCCCGGTCCAAAACCTGCTTTACAAGCGACGACACGTTTTCCGCACGGAAAGAACGCATGGACACGGCAAGGTGAAGGTCACTGTCCAAATGGACATTGGGCCTATCCGCTATCTCACGAATGACATTCCCGGCTCCGTATTCCTCGGCAAAAAGTTGGGAAGAGATGTGGATATGCCAGTCGGGGAATGAGCGTTGCAATGAGTGAATCCACTCGCCGATTCCAGCTTCACCTGTATTGATTTCCTGTCCACCTCCAACTAGGCACACAACCACAGCCCAATCATCATGGCGATTCAAACAAGAAATCAAAAACTCGGGCTCCGATTGATTAAAGTCAGCCTTACCCTTCTTTCGCAGCATGAAGGCTGAGGTCTGCTCAAAATCCCACGCCCTTTGTGCCTCATCGAAAATCGCGACATGCTCAACAGGTGGTCGATCCAAGTCTTGGAGGCAGTCGTCACGGAAATGATGCACATTCTGAATGAACGCCTTGACTTCGCTAATCGCGGTACTCTTTTTTACTTTGCGTCCAGCAGCATGTTCTCGCGCAACTCGGTCGCGCGCCAACGCCTCCCTCAGAATATCGACAAGCGGCCCATTGCCCGAAAGGAAAACACTGTAAAGATCGCTGTCTTTGTCGATGTGTTTCGTTGCGATATTGAGGCCAACCAGCGTCTTGCCTGCGCCAGGCACCCCGGTGACAAAACAAATTGACTTTCTTGAATTCTCCTTCGAGGCGCTAATGATCTCTGCGACCGACTCTGACGTTTTGCTCAAATTGACAGCAGTTGCATCATTTCGAGAAATATCAGATACCGAATGTCCACCATATAAAGCCATCGCGGCCTCAATAATGGTTGGGGTCGGGTGATAGCGCCCGGTCTCCCAACTTGTTGGGTCAATAAGGGGCCCGTCAAAGAAAGCTAGCACCTCTTCAATGACCTGGCCTAAATCCGAGGGCGAGCTTCGAATCGGTTCTAGCACTGAATCGTTCTGAAGGGTCGTTGCGATTACGGCAATTGCACTATCAGCCTGAGTTGCGATCAACAATGGCGCAATTGGCTTGTCATGAGTTGTTTCATGAAAATTCTTCAAATCCAGCGCGTAGTCCCAAACTTGGTCAATCGCGCTGGAAGTGAACTCCCTCTCGCCAACCTTGAATTCGAGAATAAATACAACGTGATCAATCAGAACAACCACGTCAATCCGCTTACCCAAACGCGGAACGGCATATTCGAAATAGAGTTTCCCACGAGCCCGATACCCTCCTAGGGAAATTCCAAGAATACGGATTTGCTGTACCCAGGCATCTCGCTGCGTTCCTTCGATTGGAAACGCACTATGGCGAGCCAAAAGTCCCAATACCTCATCGGGCGACGCGTCTAAAAACGCCCCAATGTCATCTGAGTAATAGGCTCGATTTGTCAATGCCGCCCTTGTTAATCATGTAAAAGCTCAGAAAAATTTTCGGCTCTGAGCAAAGTGAAAGTCTGAGTAGCGCGATACAGGAAACAGTATCGCCTAAGGCCACGGCACTCAGAAAACACCGCCAATTGAACCCGAATTGCTACACATTTAATAGCTACTCCCGCATATACGACAAGGGCTAGAGGCCAATTTGGCACCTAAAACAGGGCTTTTTACGGCCCATCCGGCTCAAGAGTAGCCCGCCAAGGCCGAAGACAGTGGAAAGGGAAAATCGTGCGCTCACGTGTTGTGCGGCGTCGTTCTATCCATGCAAACCACACAATTTCAGTTCACCGCCGATTCCGCCTGGTCCAGCTCGCTGCCCTGCTCGCTGGACGGGCCGCAAACACTGGTGCTGGCGTTTGGCCCCCGTTCCCTCATCGCGCAGCCGGGCGCCCTGCACCAGCTGGCGGCGGCGTTTCCGTCGTCGGTTCTCATGGGCTGCTCCAGCGCGGGGGCCATTTCGTCCAGTGAGGTGAATGACAGCAGTGTGAGCGTGGTGCTGGCGCGGTTTGATCACACGCCGTTGCAGCGCGTCAGCACGCCGCTCAAGGGCATCCACGATTCTTTTGACGCCGGTTCGCGTCTGGCCGCCCAACTGGCGCCAGAGGGCTTGCGGGCGGTGTTCATCCTGTGCAGCGGTCTGGCGGTGAACGGGTCAGCGCTGGTGCGCGGCATCGCCAAAGGTCTGCCGGGCAATGTCAAGCTCAGCGGCGGCCTGGCTGCAGATGGCAGCCTGTTTGAACGCACCTGGGTGCTGGACGGCGGCGAACCCCAAGAGAACGTGGCCACGGCCGTGGGCCTGTATGGCGACGCCCTGCTGGTGGGCCACGGCTGCTCGGGCGGCTGGACAGAGTTTGGCCCAGAGCGCCAGGTCACCCAGTCCGAAGGCAACGCGCTGTATGCGCTGGACGGCCAGCCCGCTTTGGCGCTGTACAAACATTACCTGGGTGATCTGGCTGCCCAGCTGCCCAGCAGCGCGCTGCTGTTTCCGCTGTCGCTGCGCGCGCCAACGGGTAACTTGGGAAGTGCTGGCAACGCGGGCACGGTGGTGCGAACCATTCTGGCGGTGGACGAAGCCCGCCAGGCCATGGTCTTCGCCGGCGACATGCCGGTGGGGTCAACCGTGCGGCTGATGCGCACCAGTGTCGACAGTCTGGTAACCAGCGCCGAGCAGGCGGGGCAACGCGCCGTGCAGCTGCTGGGGCACCCGGGTGGCGACGGCGCGGCGGGCGTTCTGGCCCTATCGGTCAGCTGCATTGGCCGCCGTCTGGTCATGGGCGAACGCACGGAAGACGAGGCAGAGGCGGTGGTGCAGCAGCTGCCACAGGGCGCGGTACATGGCGGGTTTTATTCCTACGGGGAAATTGCCACAGCCAACAGCGCCAATGTGGCCGAGCTGCACAACCAGACCATGACATTGACCGTGTTCTCGGAGAGCTGAAGCACCATGGCCGCCGCTGAACTTCACCCCATCATCGCCCGCCAGATGCGCCGGCTGGGCCTGTCGCCCGGCCAGGCGCCCGACGCCGAAACGTTCGACCGTCTGCTGGAGCGCGTGAGCCAGACCTACGCGGAGTTTGACCGCGAGCGCTACCTGCTGGACCGGTCACAAAACATCGCCTCCAGCGAGATGTTGACGCTCAACACCGCACTGAAGGCCAGTGAAGCCCACCTGAGCAGCCTGTTGTCGCTGTCGTCCGACTGGATCTGGGAGCAGGATGATGAGGGGCGTTTCACGTTTGTGTCTGAAGACCTGGAGCTGCGCACGGGCCTGGAGCGGTCGGCCCTGCTGGGGCACGCCTGCAGCGTGAACGGCCCCTTGCATGCCGCAGCCGAGGCACTGACCCGCCATCAGGCGCTGGTGGAGTGCCGCGAACGGTTTGACCCCTTCACGTTTGAAGTGGAGTCGTCTGCCGGGCAGAGCCACCACATGCGCATCACCGGCGAGCCGGTGTTCGACGGCATCCACTTCAAGGGTTACCGGGGCGTGGGCAGCGACGTGACGGCTTCGGTGCTGGACGCCCGCAAGATTCAGGAGCTGGCGCGTTATGACAGCCTGACCGGGCTGCCCAACCGGCACAGCTTCATGGACGAGCTCAACCGGGCGCTGGTGCGCGGCGCACGTTATGGGCGCCCGTTTGCGCTGATGTACATCGATCTGGACAGGTTCAAGGCGGTCAACGACAACCTGGGCCACGCGGCCGGTGACGCGCTGTTGAAGACCATCAGCACCCGGCTGCTCAGACTGCTGCGCGAGGCCGATTTGCTGGCACGCCTGGGTGGCGACGAGTTTGTGGTGCTGACCGAGTCCAGCTGCCAGGTGGATACCTTGTCCAAAGTGGCCAGCCGGGTGCTCGGCCAGATTTGCGAGCCCATGCTGCTGGAGGGCAGAACGGTTGAAATATCCGGCAGCATTGGCATGGCGATCTACCCCAACGATGGCACCACGGCCGAAAGCCTGCTGAAAGCCGCCGATGCTGCCATGTACAAGGCCAAGGATCTGGGCAAGAACACGTTTGAGTTTTTCACAAACGACCTGGCCGAGCGGGCTGCCCTGCATTTCGAGCTGGAAGGCGAGCTGCGCCTGGCCGTGCAGCGCAACGAGCTGGCGCTGCATTACCAGCCCAAGGTGGATGCCGCCACGGGCGCACTGGTGGGCATGGAGACGCTCTTGCGCTGGAACCACCCCCAGCGCGGCCTGCTGTCGCCAGCGGTCTTCATCCAGCTGGCCGAAGAAAGCGGGTTGATCGTGCCCATTGGCCGCTGGGTGTTGCAGGAGGCCTGTGCGCAGATGCGGGCATGGCTGGACATGGGGCTGTCGCCGCCCCGCTGCGCGGTGAACGCGTCCGTCCGGCAGCTGGCAGACGATGCACTGGTGTCCGACCTGCAGGCTGCACTGGAGCAGTCGGGGCTGGACGCGCAATACATCGAAGTGGAAATCACCGAGAGCCTGATGATGGCGAACGCCACGCAAGCGTCCATCGTGCTGGAAAAGCTCCATGCACTGGGCGTGCACATCGCCATCGACGACTTCGGCACCGGGTATTCGTCCCTGGCGTACCTGAAGAAATTCCCGGTCAGCACCGTGAAGATTGACCGCTCGTTCATCAAGAGCCTGCCCGATGACAGCAACGACCTGGCCATCACCCGCGCCGTGGTCGCCATGGCACATAGCCTGGGGATGGTTGTAGTAGCCGAAGGGGTTGAAACGGCGGCACAGCAGCAATGCCTGAATGCGCTGGGTTGCGATGTGCTTCAGGGCTACCTGTTCGGCCGGCCCGTGGCGGCGCACATCCTGGAAGAAACCTTGCGGAAAAACTGCGTCGCCATCAGCTGTTACTGAGGAAGCCGCCTCAAGGTCCGGGCGGCAGCTGCCGATACAGCTTGTAACATGAAGACTCTTTCCGACCTCGCCCCCTACGCTGTTGCAGCCGCCTTGATCTGCACGGCCCCCGTTGCGTTCTCTGCCACCCAGGAAGCCGGGCCGGACCCGGAGATCTGGGTCAATGTGGGCGGGTTCTCCCGACACTTTGCCAGGGACAAGGGCTATAACGAGTCCAACCTGGGTGTGGGCATTGAATACCGCACCAGCCCGGACGTCTCGTACATGGCCGGCAGCTACTACAACAGTGTGCGCAAAACGACCTACTATGCTGCAATGAACTGGCAACCGTTGTCCATCGGGCCGTGGAAGCTGGGCGCGTCTGTGGGCGTGATGAATGGTTACCCCGCCATGGCGCACGGAGGCACCTTTTTCGCGGCATTGCCGATGGCAACCTATGAGGGCAAGCGCTTCGGCATCAACCTGGGCCTGATTCCGTCAGTTGGCAAAGTGGATGGCGCCGTAGTGGTCCAGTTCAAGCTGCGGGTGAACTGAACGCGTTTCCCCTGCAAATCAGATATCGATATTTCCTGCCCGCAGGGCGTTGGTTTCGATGAAATCACGGCGGGGCTCCACCTCGTCGCCCATCAACATGGTGAACACGCGGTCGGCTTCGATGGCGTCGTCAATTTGCACGCGAAGCAAGCGGCGCACCGTGGGGTCCATCGTGGTTTCCCACAGCTGGGATGGATTCATTTCGCCTAGCCCTTTGTAGCGCTGGCGGCTGGTGGTGCGTTCGGCTTCGGTGATGAGCCAGGCCATGGCTTCGCGGAAGTCGGAAACCTTTTCTTCCTTCTGGCGCTCGCCTTCGCCCCGCATCACACGGGCACCTTCGGCCAGCAAGCCCCGGAAGGTATTGGCGGCCTCAGCCAGAGCCGCGTAGTCAGCACCGTGCACAAAGTCTTGTGTGAGCACGCTGCTCTTGACGTTGCCGTGGTGGCGGCGGCTGATGCGCAAAATGGGTTTGTCGGTACGCACATCAAACTCGCCCGCCACTTCGGCATCAGGCAGGCGGGCCTGCAGGGCAGCGGCTGAAACTTCGGCTTCGCCAACCGTATCCAGATTCAGCACAACCCCGTCTGCCACCGAACGCAGCGCTTCGGCGTCCATGAAGTTTTTCAGGCGGGCAATCACGCCCTGGGCAATCAGGTGCTTGCGGGCCAGCTCGGCCAGCGTGTCGCCGGTGATGGTGGTGCCGTTCGGCCCACCGGTGAACACCGATGCGTTCACCAGGGCAATGCGCAGCAGGAAACTGTCCAGCTCGGTCGGGCCCTGCAGGTAAAGCTCTTCCTTGCCGGCCTTCACCTTGTAAAGCGGCGGCTGGGCAATGTAGATGTGGCCGCGCTCGACCAGCTCGGGCATCTGGCGGTAAAAGAACGTCAGGAGCAGGGTACGGATGTGGGCGCCGTCCACGTCGGCATCGGTCATGATGATGATGCGGTGGTAGCGCAGCTTGGCAACGTTGAAGTCGTCATTGCCGGTGCTGCCACCGGCCTTGCCGATGCCGGTGCCCAGGGCGGTGATCAGGGTCAGGATTTCGTTGCTGGTCAGCAGCTTTTCATAGCGGGCTTTTTCAACGTTCAGAATCTTGCCGCGCAGCGGCAGGATGGCCTGGAATTTGCGGTCGCGGCCCTGCTTGGCAGAGCCACCAGCGGAGTCGCCCTCAACGATGTAGATCTCGCACATCGCCGGGTCTTTTTCCTGGCAATCGGCCAGCTTGCCGGGCAGACCCATGCCATCCAGAACGCCCTTGCGACGGGTCATGTCGCGGGCCTTGCGCGCAGCTTCGCGGGCACGGGCGGCTTCAATGATCTTGCCAACGATGATCTTGGCGTCGTTGGGGCGTTCCTGCAGGTAGTCGTGCAACAGCTTGCTCACAATGTCTTCCACCGGACCGCGCACTTCGCTGGAGACCAACTTGTCCTTGGTCTGACTGGAGAATTTGGGCTCCGGCACTTTCACAGAAAGTACGCAGGTCAGGCCTTCGCGCATGTCGTCGCCGCTCACCTCGACCTTGGCTTTTTTGGCCAGTTCACTGTCGTCGATGTATTTGTTGATGACACGGGTCATGGCGGCACGCAGGCCGGTCAGATGGGTGCCACCGTCGCGCTGGGGAATGTTGTTGGTGAAACAGAGCACCTGCTCGTTGTAACCGCTGTTCCACTGCATGGCCACTTCGACACCGATGTTGGTGCCCTGGTCGCTCTGGCGGTCACCCATGGCGTGGAAGATGTTGGGGTGCAACACCGACTTGCCCTTGTTGATGAAGTTCACGAAGCCCTGCACACCACCGGCGCCGGCAAAGTCGTCTTCCTTGCCACTACGCTCGTCTTTCAGGCGAATGCGCACACCGTTGTTCAGGAAGCTGAGTTCGCGCAGACGCTTGCTCAGAATTTCATAGTGAAAGTCGTTGTTCTGCTGGAAGATTTCGGTATCGGGCAGGAAGTGAACTTCAGTGCCCCGCTTTTCGGTTTCGCCAATGACTTTCATCGGTGACACTTCAACGCCGTTTTGCACTTCCACAATACGGTTCTGCACGAAACCTTTGCTGAACTCCAGTGAATGCACCTTGCCATCGCGGCGGATGGTCAGGCGCAGCATTTTGGACAGTGCGTTCACGCAGCTCACGCCGACGCCGTGCAAACCACCAGACACCTTGTAGCTGTTCTGGTTGAACTTGCCACCCGCATGCAATTCGGTCAGCGCAATTTCGGCAGCAGAACGCTTTGGCTCATGCTTGTCATCCATCTTCACGCCGGTGGGGATGCCGCGGCCGTTATCGACCACGCTGATGGAATTGTCGGAGTGAATGGTGACCAGAATGTCGTCGCAATGACCGGCGAGTGATTCATCGATCGAGTTATCCACCACTTCAAAAACAAGATGATGCAAACCTGTGCCATCAGAGGTGTCACCAATGTACATGCCGGGCCGCTTGCGCACGGCTTCCAGCCCTTCCAGGATCTGGATGGAGCCCTCGCCATAGGCTTCTGTCGCGCCGGCCTGGTTGGTGTCTATGGTGGGCTGGAAATTGGAGCTGTCAGCCGTACTTTCGCCCGTATGGACCGATTCATCGGCATTGGCGGGGGTGGGTACAGGCTTGTTTTCTTCAGTCATGGCAAACTTCTCTAACTATTTCTCAAACTCTTGAATGACCAAACCCCCTTTGGAGAGGGGGTTTGCGTCTTGAGGCGCTACGGTTTTGGTAGCGTCAGATTCTCATGGGCATCACGACATATTTGAACGTGGTGTTATCAGGAATGGTGAACAGCGCCGAGCTGTTGCCATCCGACAGTTCCAGTTTCACCATCTCCTGGCCCATGTTGGCCAGCGCGTCGATCAGGTAGGTGACGTTGAAACCGATCTCGATGCTGTCGCCACCGTAATCGATATCCAGCTCGTCCACGGCCTCTTCCTGCTCGGCATTGTTGGATGCCACGCGCAGTGTGCCAGGGTCAATGTTCAGACGCACACCCTTGAACTTGTCACTGGTCAGAATGGCTGTGCGCTGCAAGGTGGCCAGCAAAGCGACACGCCCGAGCGTGATGCTGTTTTTGTGGTTCTTCGGGATGACGCGGTTGTAATCCGGAAACTTGCCTTCCACCAGTTTGGTGACGAATTCCATGCCATCAAATGTGAACTTGGCCTGGTTGTTGGCAAACTGCATTTCAATCGCGCCTTCGGCATCACTGAGCAGACGCTGCAATTCGATCACTGTCTTGCGCGGGAGGATAACTTCCTGCTTGGGCACTTCCACATCCAGCGTGGCAGAAGCAAAGGCCAGCCGGTGACCATCGGTGGCGACCAGGCTGAGCTGCTTCCCTTCGGCCACAAACAAGATGCCATTGAGGTAGTAGCGGATGTCATGCACAGCCATGGCAAACGACACCTGGCTCAACAAATCTTTCAGTGTCTTTTGTGGCACGCTGAACACCGGTCCGAAGCTGGCCGACTCCTGCACCAGCGGAAAATCTTCAGCCGCCATGGTCTGCAATGTGAACTTGCTTTTGCCACCTTTGAGGATGACCTTGGATGCACTGGACTCCAGCGACACGGTCTGGTCGGACGGCATGGTCCGCAAAATATCGATCAGCTTGCGCGCACCCACAGTGGTGGTGAAGCTGCCGGTATCACCGTCCAGCTCAGCCGATGTGCGGATCTGGATTTCCAGATCACTGGTGGTAAGTTGC
>Ga0116157_10002291_pt1 | contig 18689 bp, 12 predicted proteins | sample AD_UKC048_MetaG_FD_89882 | JGI IMG/M metagenome (GOLD analysis project Ga0116157, IMG submission 89882) | Active sludge microbial communities of municipal wastewater-treating anaerobic digesters from USA - AD_UKC048_MetaG | ecosystem: Engineered > Bioreactor > Anaerobic > Digestate | place: USA...
CCCTGATCAGCGGAAACGTGGAACGGGTCAAAATCGAACTGATCGACGGCAACTTCAATCCGGTCGATTCCAACGAACTGGCTTTCCGCATCGCCACCTCCATGGCGGTCGGCAAAGGCTTGCGCGAGGCGTCGCCGGTGGTCATGGAACCCATTATGCTGCTTTCGGTGCTGAGCCCGGACGATTTTGTAGGCGACATCATCGCGGACATCAACGCCAAACGGGGCCACATCTCCGTTTTGCGCCGGCACAACGAATACCAGCAGGAGATTGTGGCGGACGTTCCCCTCTCCGAGCTGTTCGGCTACGCGACCCGCATCCGTTCGCTCAGCCAGGGTCGGGCGATCTACACCCTGGAATTCAAGAAATACGAGATCACCCCGGCGCAGGTGCAGAGCGCGGTCCTGAAGCGGATCCGCGGTTATGTGGAATAATTGCTTGACACTTTCATGAGTATGATTCAAATTGACAATAGCGACGTAGACAAGGAGTTAGGTATGAATATCAACCTGAAGTACGAAGGCGACAGGGCACTGATGTCCATCGATGGCTTCCTCAATAGCGACGGCGCTCATTTGTTTCAGGAAAAACTGGACGAAGTGCTGAAATCCGACGCCCGGATGCTGGACCTGGATCTTTTCCAGTGCAAAAACATCAGCAGTGTGGGCATCGGCAAACTGTTGCTCTTCTACAAAGATTTTATCGGTAAAGGCGGCGACATCGAGGTCGTCCGCAGCTCCTCCACCATTTACGATCTTTTCGCGATGCTCAAGCTGAACCAGCTTTTCCCTGTGAATCTAGAATGAACTCCAACCCACCGCGCATCCTGATCGTGGACGACAGCTATTCCGTGGCGGAAAGCCTGAAAGCATATCTTTCGACCAGGGATTACTCGGTGGACAGCGCTTCCAGCGGATATGAAGCCCTGCGTCTGATCCGGAAACACAATTATGACATTGTGGTCTGCGATATCGAGATGCCGGAAGTCTCGGGCCTGGACATCCTGGAAACCATGCGCAATGAAGGCATTTCCAAGAATGTGATCCTGATGACCGGTTATCAGGAAAGGGATTACTACATCCGAGCCATCCAACTGGGAGCGTCGGATTTCATTACCAAACCCGTGGAAGCGGAGCAGCTGCTCAAATCGGTCCAGTCTATCATGGACAAGGACGGCCGTCTCTTCGGCAAAGATGACCTGCTCAACAACCTGGACGACGTCCATTTCAACTGCGTGATCAATCCGCTGAGATATGGCGGTTATTCAATTACGGCGGTTATGGGTCCCTTCTTTTACAAGCACATCAACCTGCCGCAAGACAAGATGAACTCGATAATCCTCTGCGCCGATGAAATGCTCAACAACGCCTTTATCCACGGCGTTTTGGGCCTGACGTCCGTGCAAAGGCACAGCCAGTCCGGCGAGCTGCGGGATCTGATCGCGGCCAAACTGCAGCAACCGCATATCGCTTCACGCCGCATCCGCTTTGAATTGCACATCAACAATTCGGAGGAATGCATCCACGTGACAGTTGAGGACGACGGCGACGGATTTGACCACGAAAGCTGGCTGCAGCGGCTCGCGGAGGAAAAGGACACGAATCTGGAAGGCAGCGGCAGGGGGCTGCGGATGCTGCTGCACCTGAGCGACAATCTGCATTTCGCCAACGGGGGGAGAAAGGTCAGGGTCACGCATTACTACAATTCACATCAGCATTCGGTTGAATGAAAGCCGGTGACCTGATGGCGGCGTTTTCCGCGAAACAGCTTGAGCAGCAGGACCTGAACTACATTCTGGCCGATTTGCTGCATTGCCCGATCCCGGAACTCGCTTTCCGCCGCGGCCAGGAACTGAGTCCGGAGCAGGAAATCCTCTTTCATCAATATTCAAGCCGTTTGCAAAAGGGCGAGCCGCCCCAATACATCCTGGGCAAAGCCTGGTTTTACGGCCTCGAACTGGAGGTCGATCCCGCCGTGCTGATCCCGCGTCCCGAAACGGAAGGGCTGGTGGAACTGGCTTTGCGCCACATCCGGCCGGGGCAAAAAGTCCTGGAGATCGGCACCGGTAGCGGTGCGATTTCCATCGCTTTGCACAAGGCGCGACCGGAGGCCTGTTACACGGCGACAGAGCTCAGTTCTGAAGCGTTACAAATAGCCCGGCGCAACGCCGCGCGCCATAAATGCGCTATTGATTTTCAACTGGCTGATCTGTTTCCGTCCGAGCTTGCGCGCTTTGATTTGATCGTCAGCAATCCGCCCTACGTCAGCCCGCAGGAATATGCAAAACTGGAACCGCGGGTGCGCGATTTCGAGCCCCGGCTGGCGTTATACGCGGACGATGGCGGCCTGGCCTTCTACCGCCGCATTTTGGAAACAGCGCCACAGTTTTTGCCAGAGTGCGGATTGGTGTGTTTCGAGCACGGATACTCACAGCGGAAACCGATCCTCGAACTGGCCGGAAAGCTCGGCTGGGCCTGCCTTGAAGCGCTGCAGGACCTGTCCGGCCGGAACCGCTATTTGCTGCTGCAGAAGTCCGCAGCCAGCGTTACGCCTGCATTTGAAACTTGATTGCTTGGAAAAGGTGAATCATGGACCGTTTTATCATTGAAGGAAACCGCGACCTGGCTGGGACCATCTCCGTCAGCGGCGCGAAAAACGCCATCCTGCCGGCTATGGCGGCCTGCCTCCTGGCACCGGGAAAATCCGTTCTGCGCAACGTTCCCAACCTTATCGACCTCAAAACAATGGCCCATTTGCTGCGTTTTTTGGGCGCCCATGTGGATTTCAATTCCGGCGAGCTTTCCATCGCTGCCGCGACCATCACATCCAATGAAGCGCCCTACGAATTGGTCAGCAAAATGCGGGCCTCCATCTACGTTTTGGGACCGCTGCTGGCCAGGCAGGGCGAGGCTTTGGTTTCATTTCCCGGCGGCTGCGCCATCGGCACCCGGCCCGTGGACCTGCATTTAAAAGCGATGGAAGCCCTCGGAGCCAGGATCAGCGTGGAACACGGCTACATCCACGCCATCGCGGAAAAACTCATTGGGGCGGACATCCATTTTGAAAAATCCAGCGTCGGCGCCACCATCAACGCCCTTATGGCGGCAGTTCTGGCCAGCGGAACCACGCGGATAATCAATGCCGCCCGCGAGCCGGAAGTCGATACGACCATTGAGTTGTTGAACAAAATGGGCGCCCGGATCAGCGGTTTGGGCACGACCAGTTTGACCATCGAAGGCGTGGAAAAACTCGTCCCCGCCGCCATGGACATGATCCCCGACCGCATCGAAGCCGGAACCTTCCTGGTCGCCGGCGCGCTCAGCACCCAGCCAGTCACCGTGGAAAACTACGTTCCCGGGCATTTGGACAGCCTCCTGGAAAAGCTCCGCGCGGCAGGCTGCGAATTGGATATCCGGGATACCGGCATCACCGTCAATCCTCCCCAAAAGATCAAGCCGGTGGATGTGCTCACTTTGCCCTATCCGGGATTTCCGACCGACCTGCAAGCCCAATTTACGGTCCTGATGACCCTCGCCGACGGCGTCAGCTTCATCGAGGACACGATCTTTCCCGACCGCTTTATGTACGTCGCCGAATTGAACCGTTTGCAGGCGGACATCCGCATGGAACGCAACGTCGCCCGCGTTAGAGGAGTGGCCTCCCTCAGCGGCGCGGAGGTCATGGCCAGCGATCTGCGCGCCAGCGCGGCTTTGGTCTTGGCCGGGATCGTGGCGCAAGGCCAGACGACGATCTCGCGCATCTACCACATCGACCGGGGTTACGACCACATCGAGGAAAAACTCAACCGCCTGGGAGCGAGGATCAAGCGTGAAACAGCCTGAGCAGATCCTGGTGACCGGCGGGGCGGGCTTCATCGGCTCGCATCTTTGCGAAGCCTTGCTGGGCAAGGGTTATGAGGTTGTCTGCCTGGATAATTTTTACCCGTCCTACGAACCTTCCATCAAAAAGAGGAACATCGCCCAGTGCGGCCTCAATCCGCGTTTTACGCTTGTCCGCGCCGACATCTGCGACAGTGACGAGTTACGGGAAAAACTGGCCAAATTCACTTTCGCAGCGGTTATCCATCTTGCCGCGCTGGCTGGAGTGCGGCCCTCGGTTTTAGAGCCGGAAAGATATGCCCGCGTCAACGTGCTGGGAACCCTGAACCTGCTGCAATACTGCGAGTTCAACCATATTTCGAGATTCATTTTCGCCTCCTCCTCCTCGATCTACGGCAACGATCCCCACATCCCTTTCTCGGAGAGCGATCCGGTCGATAATCCGATCTCGCCCTACGCGGCCACCAAAAAGGCTGGGGAATTGCTCTGCCACACCTGGCACAATTTGCATAAAATTTCCGTGCTGTGCTTGCGTTTTTTCACGGTTTACGGACCCCGCCAGCGACCTGACCTCGCCATCCATAAATTCGCCGCGATCATGGCCCGCAACGGGCTGCTTCCCATTTACGGCGACGGCTCCAGCAGCCGCGACTACACCTACATCGACGACCTCATCGACGGCGTTTTGGCCGCCCTGGATTACGTCCGTGAACATTTTTGCTTTGAGATCGTGAATCTCGGCAATGACCGCAGCGTCTCGCTAAATGAAATGCTTGCTACTCTGGAAAAAGTGACCGGACTAACTGCGCGCCGCGAAACCAAGCGGGTGCAGGAAGGCGACGTTTTGCACACCCGTGCCGACATTTCCAAAGCCCGTCAGCTGCTGAACTACGCCCCCCAGACCGGTTTCGAGGAAGGCGTAGGCGAGTTTTGGGAGTGGTGGCAGGAAGAAAACCGGATCTCGGAATAGCAGTATCCTGATTTCAGGCTAGTTTTTCGCCGAGGGCATTCCAGACAGACACAGCTCTAACAGCCATATCTTTATCCCACAATTGTTTCCCCCTTCCGCCCTTGCTCGCTGGCCTTTATCACTTCTTAGTCAAGCCTTAATCAAGCGTTAACAATTAACGCTTGATTAAGGCCTGATAAAGACTTGATTAACGTTTTGAGACGAGAAACACGACAGAATAGAAAGGGCTTGCATGGCTTTGGGGATGAGGTTTTGAGATCAGGCTGGGGCGGCTATTTTCCGATGCAGAAGCCCGAGAAGATCCTCTCCAGAAGGTCGTCGGCGGTGACAATACCCAGAATTTCTTCGAGGGCCTGGCTGGCCTCGGTCAGGTCGAAAGCCGTAAATTCGAAGCCCGCCTGCTCGCGCAAAGACTTTTGCGCGCTTTGCATCGCCGTGACGCATCTGGACAGCGCGGCAAACTGGCGCGCGTTCGTGACCAGGGGCCGCTGGGGGATCTCATCCGGCAGCTCGAAACGTTGCAAAATGGCTTCGCAAAGGGCTTCCATGCCTCCCGTGGCCTGGACCGAAACCGGAATTCCGGTTTGGGGCGAAAGACCGTCCCGGGCAGGATAACTATCCGCTTTGGCGCATGCAGGCATCAAGAGGTCGAATTTGCTGGCTACCCAGAGGATCTTGTTGTACAGATTTTCCGGCAATTCTTCACTTTCCGTAGTAGTCCCTGCGGCGGCAGCTTCGTTCAAAAACAAAACCAGGTCCGCGTTTTGCATCAGTTCCCGGCTGCGGCGGATGCCCTCTTTTTCGCTGCTGTCCTCGCTTTCCCGCAAGCCCGCGGTGTCATAAAGGACCAAAGTGTAGCCATGCAACGACACCGATTCTTCCAAATAATCGCGCGTGGTGCCGGGATGGGGGGTGACGATGGCACGATTGAATTTGAGAAATGCGTTAAAGAGCGATGATTTTCCGGAATTGGGCGGTCCGGCCAGGCATACGCGGATGCCCTCGCGGATGAGTTTACCGCGCGAACCCTCGCTGTGCAAGGCTTTGGCCTGCTCCAAAATATCTGAGATCCGCCTGTCCAAATCTTCCAGATCGAGCTGGGGCAGATCCTGGTCGGCAAAATCGATGGCCAGCTCGCAGCGCAGCCTGGCTTCCGTTATTGCGTCCAGCAAGCCCTGCAAATGGCGTCCCAAAACGCCCTGGACCTGCATCAACGCAGCCGCTTCCGCCTTGCTGCCTGTGGCCGTGATGAGGTCGTTGACCGCTTCCGCCTGTGTCAGATCGAGTTTCCCGTTCAGCAAGGCCCGCAAAGTGAATTCGCCCGGACGGGCCAGACGCGCCTCCACAAGGAGGTTTTCCAGGATGCGCGAGGCGATGCGGGGGTTGCCGTGGCAGGAAATTTCCACGCACTCTTCGCCGGTATAGCTGTGCGGAGCGCGGAAAACGGTGCACAGCAGCTGATCGAGGGGATGGCCGCCTTTGTCAAAAAAAGTGCCGAAAACCGCAGTGTGGGAAGGGCTTTTGAGCAATTTTGCCCGGGGACGGAAAAATTGCGCCACGATGCCGCTGCTGCCGTGGCCGCTAATCCGCAGGACGTTTATAGCCGCGTAACCCGGTGGCGTGATCAGCGCGCAGATCGGCTCATTCTGGCTCTGCATCAGTTTTTCAGGCGTTTGGCGATCTCAGTGGCGAAATGCTCGGGCGTGAATCCGATCAATTCATTCAGTTCGGCTATCTTGCCGTGCGGAACGAACGAGTCCGGATAGCCGAAATTGACCACCTGGCAAGGCTCTCCAGCCAGCAGCTGTAAGATGCGGGAACCGCTGCCGCCGATCGCGGAGTTGGTTTCAAATGTGAAAATGCAGTCGCAGTTTTTGGCCATTTTTTTGAGCAGGGCCTCGTCCAGGGGCTTGAGGCTGCGCAGATCCACCAGCCAGGGTTTGCGGCCTTCCCGGGTTAGTATCTCCCAAGTCTTTTCCGCAACCGGGAAAGCCCCCCCTTCCGCTACCAGGGCGACTTTCTCGCCTTTATGCACGGTGTGGGCCTTGCCCAAAACGAAATCCGGAGCCGGTTTGGCGCTGCAAACGGCCGTTCCGCGGGGATAGCGGATGGCGATAGGTCCGTCCCGGTAGGAGGCGGCGAAACGCAACATCGCCTCCAAATCCTCTGTGGTCGTGGGTGACAGGATCACCAGCCCGGGAATGAAACCTAGATAGGATAAATCGAAAGCGCCGTGGTGCGTGGCGCCGTCCTCACCGACCAGGCCGGCGCGGTCGATGCAAAGCACGATCGGCAAACGCTGCAAAGCAACATCGTGGATGAGTTGGTCGAGAGCGCGCTGCAAAAAAGTGCTGTAGATGGCCACGAAGGGCTTGATACCTTTGCAGGCCATGCCCGCGGCGAGGGTGACGGCGTGCTGTTCGGCGATGCCGACGTCGAAAAAGCGTTTTGGGTATTTGGCCTCAAACCCGCTCAGACCGGTGCCGGAGGTCATGGCAGCCGTGATGGCTACGACCTTGGGATCCTGGGCTGCGATATCCGTCAGAACACGGCCGAAGGCCTCGCTCCAGCTTTCCTTGCCGCTGCAGGGCTGCATGCCGCTTTTAGCTTCAAAGGGACCGACGCCGTGGAACTTAGAGGAGTCCTTTTCGGCCGGAGCGTAACCCTTTCCTTTTTGCGTGACGATGTGCAAGAGCACCGGGCCGACCATGTGGCGCTTGACGCGGCGCAGCATCGTGCAGAGCAATTCGATGTCGTGACCGTCGATGGGGCCGATGTATTTGAAGCCCAGATCCTCGAAAATGATGTTGGGAACGAGAATGTTCATCATCGATTCCTCGAGTTTTTGGGCTCCGAGGATGAAACGGCGGCGGAGGTTGTCCGGCAAACTCTGGCTGAGATCCCAGACCTGCTGTTTCAAGGTGTTGTAGGGCCGGCTGGCCAGGGTGCGCGCCATGTATTTTTGCAGGCCGCCGACGTTTTTGGAAATGGACATCGCGTTGTCGTTGAGAACGACGAGGAATTTGTTTTTTTGCAGATGTCCCGCGTGGTTCAGGGCTTCGAAGCTCATTCCGCCGGTGAGGGCGCCGTCGCCGATCACAGCTACGCAATGGCCAGTGTCTTTCAAAAGGTCATTGGCGCAGGCCAATCCAAGCGCGGCGGAGACCGAGGTGCTGCTGTGTCCGGTGGAAAAGGCATCGCAGGGGCTTTCGTCGCGGTTGGTGAAACCGCTGATCCCGCCCAGGGTGCGCAGCGTTTCGAAACGTTCGTTGCGTCCGGTGAGGATCTTCCAGGCGTAGCTTTGATGTCCGACATCCCAGACGATCCTGTCCGCCAGCGGGTCAAACACGTTCAGCAGCGCGATGGTCAGTTCCACCGTTCCCAGGCTTGGCGCTATGTGTCCCCCGGTGTGTGAGACCACGTCCACAATGCGTTTGCGGACTTCGCGGGCCAGGATATTCAGTTCTTCAGTCTTGAGACTACGCAGGACGGAAGGATCCTTGATTTTTTCCAAGATCATGATGCGCTCCCGGTTAAGGGTTTTTCGCGGTTGGCGGCGAACGCAGTTCCTCGGCTTTGACCAGGATGATCTCCAGAAGGAACAGCGCCAGCGCCGCGGCGAGCAGGATCTTCCACAGGTCATGTCCCAGACGTGTGTGGAAGAGGGCGCTTTGCCAGTTTTTGCCCAGCAGTTTGGTGTTTTTCAAGCCCTTGAAATCCATAAGGGAAAATTCGCTTTCCTGGCGGGGCGTGTCCACCGCGGCCAGGGTCGAGGTGCCGTCGGCCTTTTGCAGGGCGTAAATTCCGGGCTGGGTGAGTTTGTAGGGCTGATTGGCCAGGTCCAGGCTGTTACCGTCGGGCAGCGTGATCTTGCTGGCGGTGACAGCGTCGCCCAAGTTGTAGCGTGTGCCTGCGGCGATGACAGAACTCGTGAATTCCAGACTGCGGTAGGCAAAAACGGCGAAAGCGGCGTCCAGCAAGAAAGTTGAGCGTTGGCTGGCCAGGTCGAAATTCCAGAGGACGAAGTTGTCCCTGGCCAAAGCGAAGGGACCGGCGGCTCCGGAAAGCAGTGTGGTGGCACCTTGCCCCGTTATTTTCCAGAAGTCCGCGATCTGATTGAAGCGGAGGTTGGTCCCCTGCATCAGTTGCGTGGCAAAATGATGGGGATTGATGTAACTGACCGTCTGCGCCTGGCTTTGGAAGGATCCGAAGCCGACGCCGAAAAGGCTGCCCAGAAAGGATTTGTATTCCGCCGAAAGATTCGGTCCAGCACAGAACAGGGCTCCACGCCGGGCGGTTTTCAGCGCGGCGATGATTTCCCGGAGTCTGGGAGAAAGGTAGGCGGAGGAATTGAAAACGAAGCTTTGGTATTGGTCCAGCGTGGCCAGGCTGATTTGCTGGGGATCGAGGATATCTATGCGGCCGCCCGCGCCGGTAAAGACCTCCAAAAGCGAGCGCAGGCTGGGCGGCAGTTTCTGGGTGTCCGAAACGACCGCGATGCGCGGCGCCAGCTGGAAGGGAAAAGCGAAATAGCTGCGGTTGTCGTGCACGAGGCGGTCGTCCAAAACCTCGACGTAGCCGCTCTGCCAACCATCCTGCTGCAGGTCGACCGTAATGCTTTGGTTCACGGTCTGGCGGGCGGGCAGATCCACGAATTTCTCGGCGACCTTGGCCTGTCCCAGCACGACTTTGACCAATACATCCTGACGGTCCGTGGAACCGTGGTTGGTGAGTTGGAATTCAATGCTCTGGCGGCGGGATTTTTCCACCAATTGAGGCAGGACGCGGGCTCCGGCGCAGCTGAGGTTGGTCTGTTCGCGCCTGTTGGCTACATTGATCACATACAGGGTTTGTTCCGGCGCAGCAGGATAGGCTTGTTTCTGGCCGTCCGTGAGCAGATAAAGTTCGCGGTTGGCCAGCTGGGTCTCACGTAATTTGTCCTGGGCCAGGTTGAGCATTTCCTGGAGTCTGAGCGGGCTATAGGTCACTCCTATTTGTTTGATCAGGTCGTCGGGAACCTGACCGGCGTAGATCTGGGCATGCAGGCGGTTCCAATCCGCGTCCGATGTGATCGGTATCACCCGGTCTTGGGGAGTAAAGAGGGAATTTATCTTGCGCAGGGCGTCTTTGGCGCGGTCGAGGTCGCTTTTGGACTCATCCGTGTAATCCAGGCTGAACGAGGTGTCCAGCATGACCGCGATGGCCGTCGGAGGATGTTTTTTGGCCGGTTTGAGGTGTTTGGTCTGCAACAGCGGACGCGTGGCTGCCAGGGTCACCAGCAAAATGATCAGCATACGGATGATCAGCAGGATGATGTTTTTCAGGCGGGTGCGCTTCTTTTCCTGCTCCTGACTGGCTTTGATGAAACGCAGGGTGGGGAAGACGATGCGTTTGGGCTTCTTTTTTGCCAGCAGCCAGATCAATAGCGGCAGGACCGTGGCGGCGGCGAAGATCAGCAGTCCGGAATTGAGAAAGCTCAGACCGCCCATAACTTAGGGCAAACCCACTCCCAGGGAAAAGAGATATTCGCTGTCCTTGAGCCTCATCCCTCTGTTGTTGAGGGAAAAGTCGAAACGGAACAGGTTGTAGTTGTAGCCAGTGCCAAAGGTGTAATTGATGTTGTCGGAGCCGTAGAAATCATGGCTGTACAGGCCCAGCCTGACGACTGCTCCCTGCTGCGCGGGCTCTCCGGAAGGGGAACTGCCGCCTTCCCAATTCCACAGATATTGAAAGCCCAAGTGGATGGTGGAATCGGTGGTCTTGGCAAGTTTGCCCTGCACCCCGGCGCTCAGGAGCAAGTTGTCCGTCGCGTATTGGGCTTGCAGGGCGGCACGCCGCTGGATTGGTACGGACGCGTAGTTTTCCCAATACAGCCGTGAGAAAACGTCGTAGCCCGTGAGGCCGAACTTGAAACTGCCGGTCTCCAGAGTGGCTCCGACATCGGTGGAAAAGCCCTTCACCTTGTCGTCGATAAAGGCGTCGCGGATCAGGCTGTTACCCATCCTGTGCTCCAAAAGGTAAACCAGCCGTCCGGCGAGGTATTTGACGTTGAGACCGAAGCCGATCGGATACCAGGATTTGTCTTGCGCGGCCAGCGTGACCTGCATTTTGTCCAGCTGAAAGTCATGGTAGCGGAAGCTGTCGGCGGCGGTGATCTCGCTGATATGCACGCTGGACACGGGCTGGTAGGTCCAGGCGGTTTTGTTTGTCAGCAAGGTGAAATACTTGAACTGCTTGGGCCGCAGGGCGTTGCTGATCCGCGAAGCTTCCCAGAAACTCAGTCTGTCGTTGTCCTTCAAGCGGAAGGAAGCCAGCAGCACGCTGTATTCGTTGTCGCTGACCAGGGCCGGATTGGAGTAGTTACCGTAAAAATCGCCCTTGTAGGTGAGGTTGAGGGCGCCCATGCCAATGGCGATCGGCGAAACATTGTTTTCGGGAGTGGCGTAATCGTAGGAGGTGATGGGCAGCGGTGGCTGCTGCGCGGCCAGCGGCAGCACCAAAGCCAGAAGCAGTAACGGGAAAAGTCTTTTCATGGAGTCCCTTTTTGCAGTTTGAGGCGGACGAAGTTTCCGGCAAAATAGCCCAAAACACCGGTCAGGACGCCAGCCACGGCGTCGATGAACCAATGGTAGTGGCAGAACACAGTGGCGATCGAAAGGAAGAGGGAGACCACGCAAAACACGTAGCCCCACTTGCGGACGTATTTGAGCGCCGCGACGGTCAATACCAGCGTGATGGCGATGTGCGAACTGGGAAAGGCGCCGCCCCAATGCCCGCTGTGGTTGTAGATGTAGGCCATGATATGGGTGAACGGCCCCATTCTGTAAGCGTGGGCAAGGTGGTAGGCTTCGGAAATATACCTGCCGCCGATCACGGGCACCAGGCTGTAAAACGTATAACAGCAATAGAATACAAAGGCCAGGTTGAAGATCAGTTCGCGGAAGGCCGCTTTGTTCTTGAAATAAAGGTAGGTTGGCAAGCCGCCGATCATCGGGTAATAGCAAAAATAGGAGAAATGAAAGAACTCCTGCCAGAACATGGTGTCGTATTTCATGCCCCAGACGAGAGAGGGATAATAACCGAAGATCGCGTGGTCGATCCTCATGAAATACGGATCCAGCCAATGCGGGAAGATGATGCGGCTGACACACTTGAGCGAGGTATAGAAATACGCGAACAGAATGACCGGATATATACCGCGCAGAAAGCTGAGAGCGCCAGCCAGCCGATCCGGCATTTTCGCCGCCAGATAGCGCTCGCACCAAGCCAATAGAAGCACTCCGGTGATAATGCTGAGATAGCGCGGCAGGTGGAATTGCCAGTTTACGGCACGTCCGATGGCGATTCCGGCCAGCATGTAGAGCACGATCCAGCCGCAATAGGCCAGGGTGATGATGTCGATGCTGCCCAGAAAAGGCCGCGCCAGAGAGGCTTCCGTGCTCTTTACCCGTTTCGCGGTGGTGGCTGCCAGCTGTTCCGCCATTGGTCAGAACTCGCCCAATTTCTTGGAAACGATGAAGTTGAGCGCGCCCATCATGATCGCGACGCCCCAGATGATGGCCACGAAATAGGGCGGCAATTCCTTGCGAAACAAGGGTATGAAGGTGTAAAAGACATGCGTCAGCAGCACGGGCAGGATCACGATCACGTATTGCGCGAAGCGGATCTGCTTCCAGATCATGATGATAAGCCAGGCAACCAGCAAAGCTATCAACATCGGCCAGGGCGCGAAATAAAGCAAAAAACCGGTGTAGGTGAAGATCCCCCGGCCGCCACGGAAACGATGCGTCACTGGGAGACAATCGCCGATCAGCATGGCCAGTCCGTAGATGAGCATAATGTTTTTACTGTAAAGCAGTTCTGAGCCGGGGACAGCGCCCGAACGGGCCAGCAGGCGGAGCAGCAGTTCTGTGACCAGTAAAAACAGCAGGGCCTTAAGAATGTCCAGCAGGCCCACCAGCACACCCAGCAGTCGGCTGACGTGGGCATAAATATTTTCCGTGTCCGCCAGGCCGGTGCCCACTTTGTAGATATTGAGCGAGCGGAAGGTCTTGGCCACCATTTTGGCGGTGGAGAAACAGCCGTAGAAATATGCCGCCACGGCTATCAAAAACATGATCAGGTAGATCATTGCCGGCCTCCGTATTCGCGGGCCCCGAACAGCGCCGAACCCAGGCGCAGCATGTTCGATCCCTCTTCCAGCGCCACCAGGTAATCGTCACTCATGCCCATGGACAGATATTCCATTTTGACTCCCGGAATTCCTTGTTTTTCGATCTTTTCTCCTAACTCCCGCAATTGGGAAAAATAGGGCCGGGTGCGTTCGGGATCGATGCTCATCAGCCCAATTGTCATCAGACCCCGGATGCGCAGACAGGGCAGCGCGGCGATCTGCCAGACCATCTCAGCGGCGTTTTCGAAACTGACACCGCTCTTTGTGGTTTCGGCCGTGGTGTTGACCTGGACCAGGATATCCTGCGTCAGATTCTTGCGGCCCAGCGAGTTATTCAGTTCCCGCGCGATGTAGAGGCTGTCGATGGATTGGATCAGGAGCGGCTTCAGGGTCAGCAGGTTGTTGATCTTGTTGGATTGCAGGTGCCCGATGAAATGGAATCCCTCGTAAGGAACCCTCAGCAGGGGGATCTTGCGCAGGGCTTCCTGGACCTTGTTTTCACCGATGTGCGCTATTCCGGCGCGTAAAGCGGCTTCCACCGCCTCCACCGGATGGGTCTTGGTCACGGCGATCAAGGTTACAGAGTCGGCCGCCCGGCCCAGCCGGTCCAGCCGTTCGGCAATTTTATCCTGCACTCGTCTGATGTTGTCCTCAATTGGGGGCATCAACACTCCTTACGTATGTCTGAAGTCCTTTCCGGAAAAGGCCAAAAACCCTTACGGGAAGCCGGAATCCTTTTCCAGACTGAATCCATATTGCTTTTCCATTTTTCCTTAAGCCCTTGTCTGTCAAGCAGAATCTCCCACGTCACGATCCCCCCGATGCCTTCTTTGCATCACATTGGATTTTGGCAATGCAGACTGTGTAAATAAGTTTGACATTATGTGAAGAGGCTTAACATAACCGCTGCCAGCGGAACAATACTTTCAATTCACTGTCCGGCAGGGGGATCAGATATGTTGTTGCCACCTGTCCAAAATAACATTGGCAGGGAAAATTCCATCCCGGTATTATTGGGTGAATGGCGTATCGCCTTAAATCTTACCTTATTGGAGAATTCATTGGCGCGGGAATAAAATTTGCGTATTTTTTAAGTGTCTTCAACCAAGAAAATGGTTAGGAAACACAATTTATTAAGGAGTTCCGTATGTACAAAGGCCTAGTTATCTTCATGTTTTGTCTGCTGCTTATCCCTTTCAGCGCTGCGGACATCCTCGTACGCTCAGTGTCCGGCCCGGACAAAGCTCCGGTCAGCGACATTGTCATTCCCGCGTCAGCGGTTGAGCAAAATGTTCCGGAATCCTCCTCCCCTTCTCAGGTCACTGCGCCTGAAAAACCGTTTCTGGAAGATCCCAACCCGGTTCCGGTCGATCCCAAGGATCTGCCCCAAATAGTCGATAAGAATGAGCCCAAGGAAGCCAATCCCACTCCGTTGGACATGAATCCGGCCGATTTCTTCAAAATCGTCGACAAAAATGAGCCCAGAGGGGGCGATCCCCTTCCCGTGGACATGAATCCCAACGACTTTTTCAAGATCACCGACAAAAACGAGCCCAAAGAGGCCAATCCACTCCCGGTGGAATCCACTCCGCAAATCCTGCCCCCCAAATCTGATAAGATCGAACCCAAGCCCGATCTGCAAGCCGGGAACAGGGAATTGCCCACTCTCGTACCCAAATTCGCGACCGGCACCGAACCCCGGGAAGACGATGCGCCCGGCGCGGTGATGGATCCCAGCCGGTTCTTCAAGATCACCGACAAAAACGAGCCCAAGGAGGAAAATCCCGCGGGCGTGCAGATGGATCCCAGCCGGTTCTTCAAGATTACCGACCGCAACGAGCCGAAAGAGGTTCTTCCCGTTATGGAGCCAGCCGTTCCGGTGAACTTGGAAAAAAAGGCTGGCAAGATCGGAGACGAAACGGATCCTTTTGGCTTGGTTCCCGACAAGGGACCGCTGGTCGATCCGGACGCTTACGAGCCGGACAACACCGCCGCCACGGCGCAGGCGATAACTGTCACAGCCAATCTGCAAACGCAGGTCCACACCCTGCACACGACTTCGGATTATGACTGGTTCCGCTTTTACGGCGTGGCCGGACGGATCTATTCATTTGCCTCCAGCGGTTCCATCGATACCGCGATCGCCATCTACAACGACGCCGCCACCACAATATTGGTCAACGACGACAACAGCGGCGACGGCAACAACTTCTTTGTGCAATACACTCCCGCCTCGTCCGCTTATTTCAGGATCGTGGTCGGCAGCGTTACCGGAGCGACCGGAACTTACGGATTTGGTTACCTCTACGTGAACGCGGACAGCTATGAATCTGACAATACGGCGGCCACGGCTCAATTCATCAGCGTTACGGCAACCCTGCAGAACCAGGCCCACACCCTGCATACCAACGCCGACGTCGATTGGTTCAGGTTTTACGCTTACACGGGCCGTGACTACACCTTTTACTCAACCGGCGACGTTAACACCCGCATCTACCTTTACCAGGACGACGGAACGACACTGATCGACACGGATGACAACACCGGCGACGGCTACAACTTCCTGCTGGAGTTTACGCCGACCAGCAACGCCTACTACAAATTCAGGATCGACAGCCCCAGCGGAGTGATCGTGGGTCCTTACACACTGTATTACAGTTACGGCGCGGATCCCGACGGTTACGAGCCCGACGATTCCGCATCCGATTATACGTCGATAACAGTCTATACCTACGACGCTTACCAAATCCACTCGCTGCACAACAGCAGCGACCAGGATTGGTACAGGTTCTACGCTATTGCCGGCATGACCTACACTTTCTGGTCCACCGGCAACACCGACGACATCATTTATCTCTATGAGGACAACGGCACCACGCTGATCGCTTCGGACGACCAGAGCGGCGACGGTAACAACTACATGTTGAGTTACACGCCCACCACAACAGCTTTTTACAAACTGAAAGTGGTCGGCTACTACGGAGCGATTGGAATCTATTACTTCTACTTCCATTATGTAGCCCCGTCGGACAGTTACGAGCCGGACGACTCGTCCGCAGATTACACCTATATTTCGCCCGCCTCGTACAACCAGACTCAGGACCATACCCTGCACAGCAACACCGATCAGGACTGGTACAGGTTCTACGCCTACACGGGCCGTTACTACACATTCTATTCGACCTACAACACCGACACCCAGATCTATCTGTATCAGGACGACGGAACCACCTTGCTGGAATGGGACGATGACGATGGCGACGGCCTCAACTTCTACCTCCAATACGCGTTTACGGCCAACGCGTATTACAAATTGAAAGTGGTCGGTTTCGGCGGAACGACAGGCTACTACCAGTTCAATTACAGCTACGGCGCCGATCCCGATGCTTACGAGCCGGACGATTCCAATGCAGACTACACCTACATCTCTGTATGGCAAACGCTCCAGAGCCAGGACCACACGATCCACAGCGAAACAGACGAGGACTGGTATGGATTCTATGCCTACACCGGCAGGATCTACCACTTCTACTCCGAAGGAAACACGGACACGCGGATCTTCCTCTACCAAAGCGATGGCACCACCCAGTTGGACTGGGATGACGACGACGGCGTTGGTAACAATTACGATCTGCTGTTTGCCCCTACCGTCAATGGCAGCTATTTCCTGAAAGTGGACGGCTACGGCACAGCTGTTGGCGCTTACGTCTTCTACTATGTCTATGGAGCCGATCCCGACAGTTACGAGCCTGACAATTCTTCCGCGCAGTTCACCACGATTTCCGTGACGCCGACCAGCCAGAGCCAGGACCACACCCTGCACAGTACCACTGACCAGGATTGGTACCGGTTCTATGGCTATACCGGCAAGATCTACCATTTCGAATCGACCGGCAACACCGACGGCATCATCTACCTCTACGCCGACGACGGCACCACGCTGATCGCTTCGGACGACCAGAGCGGCGCCGGCAACAACTTCCTGCTGGAGAACGAACCCACCGCCAACGCCTATTACAAACTTAAAGTAGTCGGTTGGGGCGGTTCCATCGGAGCTTATACACTGGAGTACTACTACCGGCAGGACGCGGACGCTTGGGAACCGGATGATACGTCGGCCACAGCCACTTCCTTCACCGTCTATGGCGGCTATAATACTTATCAATCCCATACCCTGCACACCACCACCGACCAGGATTGGTACCGCTTCTACGGCATCGCCACCGGAACCTACACCTTCTGGTCCACCGGCAACACCGACACCGATATTTATCTCTACCAGGATAACGGTACCACCCAGATCGACTACGATTGGGACGACGGCGACGGTTACAATTACTACCTGCAATTCACTCCGACCACAACCGGGTATTATAAACTGAAGGTAAACGGCTACAACGGCAATAACCTCGGCATCGGCGCCTACAAGTTCTATTACACTTATTCCGCGCCGGCGGACAGCTACGAGCCGGACAATTCGGCCACCCAATTCACTTACATCTATCCCTCAGCAGTTGTCCAGACCCAGAACCGCACCATCCACGCGTCCGGAGATCCTGACTGGATAAGGTTCTACGCGTATACAGGCCGGATCTACCACTTCTATTCCACGACTTCCGGCGCCACGGACACCCGCGTTTACCTCTATCAGGACGACGGTACCACTCTGATAAGCTCAGATGACGACAGCGGTGGTTATCCCAATTTCTCGCTGGATTTCTCGCCAACCGCCAATGCTTACTACAAGTTGATGATCAACGGCTTTAGTTCTTCCCAGGGTTTCTACGAGTTCAACTATTATTATGGCGCCAATCCGGATGCCTACGAACCGGACGATTCCGCGACCGATTACACCAACCTGACGGTCACGCCAACCAGCCAAAGCCAGGACCACACCCTGCATAACGGCACTGACCAGGATTGGTATCGGTTCTACGGCTACGCGGGCCGCATCTACCACTTCGAATCGACCGGCAATACGGATACCAAGATCTATCTGTATCAGTCCGATAGGACCACGCTGATCGATTGGGACGACGATGACGGCGCCGGCAATAATTTCCTGCTGGATTATGCTCCCACGACTTCGGCGTATTACCTGCTCAAGGTGATACCGTATAATTCAAATTACGCGGGAGCCTACACCTTCATTTACTATTACTGGGCGGAAGCCGACAGTTATGAACCCGACGATACCGCGGCCACTTATCACGCGATCACTGTCACATCGGTCCCGCAATCCCAAAATCACACCATCCACACCACCAGCGACCAGGATTGGTACCGCTTCTACGGCACTGCCGGCAGGATCTACAATTTCTGGTCAACCGGCAACACCGACGTCGATATATACCTGTACCAGGACGACGGAACAACCCTGATCGATTACGACTACGACGACGGGGACGCCTACAATTACAGCCTGCAATATACTCCCGGGACCAGCGCCTACTACAAACTGAAAGTGACCAGTTGGAACGGCGGCTACAACGGTGTCGGAGCGTATGTTTTCTACTACGTATACACGGCCACCCCGGATACTTACGAGCCGGATAATTCAACGTCCCAATTCACGTTCATCTATCCCACTATGACGAACCAGATCCAAAACCATACCCTGCACAACGACACCGACCAGGATTGGTTCAGGTTCTACGGATATACCGGCAGGATCTACGTTTTCTACTCCACCGGCACCACCGACACC
>Ga0116157_10002296_pt1 | contig 18672 bp, 17 predicted proteins | sample AD_UKC048_MetaG_FD_89882 | JGI IMG/M metagenome (GOLD analysis project Ga0116157, IMG submission 89882) | Active sludge microbial communities of municipal wastewater-treating anaerobic digesters from USA - AD_UKC048_MetaG | ecosystem: Engineered > Bioreactor > Anaerobic > Digestate | place: USA...
CCTCCCGCGGATCGGGCATCGACGACAACGCCTGGATCCGCAAGGCGGCCATCGTGCGCGATGCCCTGTTCCGGATCCGCCGGGCCGGCGCCGACGCCCTGACCATGCTGCGGGTCGGCGGCGGGCCCGACCTGGCTGCGCTGACCGGGTTCATCGCCCAGGCGGCGGTGCGGCGCACCCCGGTGCTCGTGCACGACATGCCCAGCACCGTGGCCGCCGTCCTGGCCCACCGCCTCGCGCCGGGCGCCGACACCTACCTGCTGGTGTCCTCGCTGGCCCCCGAACGCGGGCATCCGCGACTGCTGGACCTGCTGGGACGCCAGCCGCTCACCGACTGGTCGACGACGGGGCACTCCGGGGTCGGTGCGCTGCTGGTGCTGCCCTCGCTGCTGGCCGCGGTCGGGGCCTTCGATGCCGTCGACCGCGCGGTGACCCCGCCGCGGTCGGCCGAGGCGATCAGCACCTGGGACGCCACCCTGCTGTAGGCCCCTGCTGGCGGACCCCGAACGATCCGGCTCCTCCACCTGGGGTGAACTGCGGCGGGTGGGCCGGGGACAAACCGCCCAGCGGGTTATGTTGTCGGCTCGGAACCGCCTTCCGCCACTGAGAGGTGCCCCGATGGCCGACTCGACCACCCCGCCGGCCGCGTCACCCCCCGCGGGTGCCGGTGCGGCTCCCGGCGCGGCCGGCCCGGCCGCGATCGACCCGCGCAAGGTCATCCGGTCGCCGGCCTACCTGTCCGCGTTGATCCTGGCGGCCATCCTGGGCATCCCGATCTCGGCGATCGCCTACGGCTTCCTGGCCCTGGTCAGCAAGATCCAGCAGTACCTGTTCACCGACCTGCCCACCTCGGTGACCGGTGGCCCGGCCCCGGCCTGGTGGCCACTGCCCTGGCTGCTGCTGTGCGGTCTGCTGACCGGGCTGACCATCCGCTACCTGCCCGGCAACTGCGGCCACTCCCCCGCCTTCGGCTTCCAGACCGGTGGCGCCCCGCCGACCGGCAAGGAGCTCGTCGGCGTCTTCCTGGCCGCGCTGACCACGCTGAGCCTGGGCGCGGTGCTCGGCCCCGAGGCCCCGCTGATCGCGATCGGCGGTGGCCTGGCCGCCCTGGTGGTACGGCTGGTCCGATCGGACGCGCCGCCGATGGCCGTCACGATCATGGCCTCGGCCGGCAGTTTCGCCGCCATCAGCACCCTGCTGGGCTCCCCGCTGCTGGGCGCCTTCCTGATCATGGAGGCGGCCGGGATCGGCGGCGCCACGCTGAGCCTGGTCGCCCTGCCCGGCCTGCTCGCCTCCGGCATCGGCGCCCTGATCTTCGTCGGGCTGGACAACCTCACCGGTCTGGGCACGTTCTCGCTGTCCCTGGGCACCGTGCCGCCGGATTCCGGCCCCACCGTGGCCACCCTGTGCTGGGCGATCGTGATGGGTGCGGTCGGCGCGCTGCTGGCCTGGGTCATCCGCTCGGGCGCGCTGTCGTTGCGACCGTTGGTGCACACCAACCGGGTCCTGGTCACCGGCGCCCTCGGCCTGCTGGTCGGCGCGTCCGCGATGGTGTACCAACTGATCACCGGGCACAGCTTCACCCAGGTGCTGTTCTCCGGTCAGGACGCGATGCCCGAGCTGGTCAGCAACGCCGCGCAGTACTCGGTCGGCGCCCTGATCGTGCTCATCGTGGCCAAGGCGTTCGCCTACAGCCTCTCGCTCAGCGCGTTCCGCGGTGGCCCGGTCTTCCCGTCGATGTTCATCGGCGCCGCGCTGGGCATCGCCGCGTCCGGGTTGCCCGGGATGACGCTGGCCCCGGCGATCGCCATGGGCATCGGGGCGATGTGCGCGTCGATGCTGCGGCTGCCGATGACCTCCACCCTGCTGGCCGTCCTGCTGCTGGGCAGCGACGGGCTCTCGGTCACCCCGCAGGTCGTCATCGCGGTCGCGGTCGCGTTCGTGGTGACGTTCGTGCTGCCCGAGCCCGGACCCCGGCGTCCGGCGGCGCTGGCCGCGCCGGTCGGGGCGCCCAAGGCCTGAACCGGCTAGTTCTGGTCCTTCTTCTTGCGGGCCATGCCCCGCTGGGCGGCCGAGGTGATCACCCGGATCACCAGCCCGAACACCACCAGGTTCAGCAGCATCTGCAGGGTCACCAGCAGCTTCATCGGGTTGGACGCGGCGACGATGTCGCCGAAGCCGACGGTGGCGAACACCGTGGTGGTGAAGTAAAGCGCGGTGTCCTTGTCCAACACCTGGGTGAACACCGCGGGGTCCGAGGCCGAGTTGGACAGGTACACCCGGGCGAAGATCAGCAGGAACAGCAGCACGGTCAGGGCCAGCGACTCCAGTCCCCGCAGCACCGGGTACCGGGCCCGGCTGATCAGCGGCACCTGCACCCCCACGATCGCGCCGAAGATGAGCAGCTCCAGCAGCAACCAGGGCAGGTCCGAGTCGCCGTCGGCGGAGTCCTTGACCGGGATCGTGTAGTAGACCCACAGCAACGCGACGATCGAGACGGCCAGCCGCAGCCCCATCCACAGGGCCGGCTTGACCATTCCCGAGGACAGCTCCGGGGCCGGCGGACGCTCACTCACACCGAGGAACTCTGCCGCTCCGCCGGCCGATCCCGGCGCGGCGCGCCGAAGAAGGCCAACACCGCCGCGGCCGCGGTGATCGTCACCACCAACGTCATCGCGGCCGGCCACCCGCCGCGGGCGTACAGGGCGGCCCCGACCAGCCCGACCACGCTGGAGCCGGCGTAGTAGGCCAACGAGTAGATCGCGGAGGCCTGCGAGCGGGCCGCGGGCACCCGTTCCCCGGCCCAGGTGGCGGCGATCGCGTGCGCCACGAAGAAGGTGAAGGTGAGCAGCACCAGGCCGGTCAGCACGCTCCACAGCGGCGCCGGCACGGTGATCGCCGCGCCGATGGCCATGGTCAACCCGGCCCCGGCCAGCACCCGGCGGCGACCCAATCCGGCCACCAGCCGCCCGACCCCGGACGAGCCGATCGTGCCCACCAGGTAGGTCAGGAACAGCAGGCTGACCACCGAGGCGGGCAGCCGGTAGGGGTCGGCCAGCAGCCGGAACGAGAGCAGGTTGTAGACCGTGACGAAGGCGCCCATCAGCAGGAACGCCTGCGCGTAGAACACCCAGGCGACCCGGTCGGACAGCGCCAGCCGCACCTTGGCCGCCTCCCCGCCCGCTGGCCGCCCGCCCAGCTGATCGGCGGTGCGAGCCGTGGCCGGAGACTCCAGGAGCACGACGAACACCACCGCGGCGACGACCACGAACGCCGCCGTGGTCACCAGACCCCAACGCCAGCCGAACACCCCGCCGACGGCACCGGTCAACACCCGGCCGGACAATCCGCCGATCGTCGTGCCCGCGATGTACAGGCCGCCGGCCGCGGCCACCCGGGCCGGCGGGGCGGCGGACACCAGGTGCGCCACGGCCAGGGCCGGCAACGCGCCCAAGGCGGCTCCGGACACCGCCCGCAGGGCCAGCAGGATCTCGAAGGTCGGGGCGATCGCCACCAGCAGTCCGGACAGGGCGGCCACCAGCGCCGAGATCCGCATCGCCCGGGCCCGCCCGATCCGGTCGCCCACGGCCGCCCAGGGCAGCACCGACACGGCCAGCGCCCCGGTGGCCACCGACACCGCCAGCGTCGCCTGCGATTCGGTCAGCGACCACTCGGCGGCCAGCCCGGGGAGCACCGCCTGCACCGCGTACAGCTCGGCGAAGGTGGCGACGCCGCCCGCGAACAGGGCCGCGGTGAGCCGCCGGGACGGGGTCACAAGGTCCAGTCGACCGGTTCGCCGCCCTGCTCGACCAGCGAACGGTTGACCCGGGAGAACGGCCGGGACCCGAAGAAGCCGCGGTCGGCCGACATCGGCGACGGGTGCGCGGACTCGATCACCGGGGTCTGACCCAGCAGCGGCCGCAGGGTCTGCGCGTCCCGGCCCCACAGGATGGCCACCAGCGGGCCGCCGCGACGCACCAGCGAGCGGATGGCCTCGTCGGTGACCGGCTCCCAGCCCTTGCCTCGATGCGAGGCGGGCTTGCCCGGCTGGACGGTCAGCACCCGGTTGAGCAGCAGCACCCCCTGGTCGGACCAGGCGGTCAGGTCGCCGTGCGCGGGCGGGGTGATCCCGGTGTCGGCCTGCAGTTCCTTGTAGATGTTGCCCAGGGACCGCGGCACCGGACGCACGTGGCGGTCCACCGCGAACGACAGGCCGATGGGATGACCGGGGGTGGGATACGGGTCCTGGCCCACGATGAGCACCTTGACCTGGGCCTGCGGCCGTTCGAAGGCGCGCAGGATGTGCGGGCCGGCCGGCAGGTACGGGCGGCCGGCGGCCACCTCGGCCCGCAGGAACTCGCCCATCGCGGTGATCCGGTCGGCCACCGGTTCCAGGGACTGCGCCCAGTCGTCGGCGACAAGGGAACTCAGCGGTGCCGGCATGGGCGGCAGGCTACCCGCCGGAGCCGAAGTGGTCCCAGCCGCCGGTCCCGGTCCACGGCTGCCCGTCGACGACGATCCCGCTGCCCTCGCGGACCATGCCGATCGGCGTCCAGTCGGCCGGCACCGACGCCTTGTCCGGGAAGGTCGCGGCCAGCGCGTGGTCGTCGCCGCCGGTCATTGCCCACTCCATCGGATCGCGGCCCAACGCGGAGGCCACCTCGGTCAGCCGGGCGTGCACCGGCACCACCCGGGTGGCCACCTCGATGGCCACCCCGGACTCGTCGGCCAGGTGGCCCAGGTCGGCGATCAGGCCGTCGGACACGTCGATCATCGACGTCGCCCCGGCCAGCGCGGCGACCACGCCCTGCTCGATCGGCGGCTCGGGCACCCGGTACGAGCCCACCAGCGCGGCCGGCGAGCGGAAGCCGCGGGACAGCACGGCCAGGCCCGCGGCCGCCCAGCCCAGCCGCCCGACCACGGCGACGACGTCGCCCACCCGGGCCCCGGACCGGCGCACCGGTTCCCGCCCGGCCAGATCACCCAGCACGGTCACCGAGATGGTCAGCACGGTGGATCGGGTGATGTCGCCGCCGACGATGCCCGCGCCCACCTTGCTCGCCTCGGCGTCCAGGCCGCGTCCGATGTCCATCACCAGGTCGGTCGGGGTCTCGGCCGGCGCGCATAGCCCGACCAGCAGCGCCGTCGGGGTGGCGCCCATCGCGGCGACGTCGGCCATCGAGGCCAGCGCCGCCCGCCGGCCGATCTGCTCGCCGCTGGCCCAGTCGGTGCGAAAGTGCACGCCGTCGACCAGCACGTCGACGGTGGCCACCACCCGGCCGTCGGCCGCCGCGACGATCGCGCAGTCGTCCCCGGGGCCGAGCAGGGTGGTCGTCGGCTGACCGGTCCGCGCGACCAGCGCGTCGATCACGGAGAACTCGCCGGTGGAGGCCAGGGTGGCCGGTTGGTTGCTGATGGTGCACCTCGCTGTTGATCACTGCCGCTGTTGATCACTGCTGTCGGGAACTGTCGAAAGCCGCCTGACCATCATGGCCGATCCGGGTGCCGGGAATCGGACGTCGCGCGGACCGATAGGCTCTGGCCGGAACCACACCGTTCGCACGAGTTCGCAGGATTTCGCAGAAGTACGGAAGGGGCACACCGTGGTGCAGGCGTTCATCCTCATCCAGACCGAGGTCGGCCAGGCCGCCGCGGTCGCCCAGGCGATCGCCGAACTGCCCGGTGTCACCAGCGCCGAAGACGTGACCGGCCCCTACGACGTCATCGTCCGGGCCGAGGCGCAGACCGTGGACGAGCTCGGCAAACTGGTCGTCGCCCGGGTTCAGGGGGTTGCCGGGATCACCCGGACGCTCACCTGCCCGGTGGTGCACCTCTGACCGCAGTGATGCCCGAGTCGCCGCCGGCCGCCCGGGACGGGCTGCCGCGCTGGCGGTTGGTCGCGGCCATCACGGTGGCCGTGCTGGCCGTGGTCGGCGTGATCGTCGCCGCCGGCTACGTCAAGTCCCGGCCGGCCACCTCCGTCGACGACCCGTTGTCCCTGTCCTCGGTGCAGTCCCCCGGGGCGACGACGCCGGCGTGTACGAGCCTGATGGCCGCGCTGCCCGATTCCCTGGCCGGCCTGCCCCGGCGCGTCATCGAGCACGCCGACGATCCCTCCCTGGCCGGCGTGGCGGCCTGGGGCGAGCCGGCGGTGGTCCTGCGCTGCGGGGTGCCGACCCCGGCGGAGCTGACCTGCACGGCGGCGTTGCAGGAGGTGGACGGGGTGGCCTGGTTGCCGCTGTCCACCGGCGGGGACACCACCTACTTCCTGGTCGACCGGTCCGTCCGGGTCGCCCTGACCGTGCCGGCCGCGGTCACCTCCACCGGGCCCTGGCAGCAGGCCTCCACGATCATCGGCGCGACCCTGCCCGAACGCGCCATCTGCCGGGACGGCGTTCCGTTGCTCGGCGACGGCGAATAGCGCCCAGCCGTCTCCCCGGGGTCAGCCCGGTCGGCTCACCCCGGTCGGTTCGGTCCGGCCGGGTCAGCCCGGCGGGGTCAGCGCAGGCCGGTGCCCCGGGCCAGCGCGGTGCGGATCAGCACGGTGATCAGGTCCCGGTAGGACACCCCGGCCTTGGCCCACATGGCCGGGTACATCGAGATCGGGGTGAAGCCCGGCAGGGTGTTCACCTCGTTGATGACGACCCGGTCGGCCAGGTCGCCGTCGGGCCGGACGAAGAAGTCCACCCGGGCCAGGCCCTGGGCGTCCAGCGCGGCGAACGCCCGGCGGGACAGCTCGTGGATGCGCGCGGTCACCTCGTCCGGCAGGTCGGCCGGGATGTCGAAGCTGGCCGCCGTGTCGTCCAGGTACTTGGCGTCGAAGTCGTAGAACTCGTACCCGCCGCCGACGTGGATCTCCGCCGGCGGGGAGGCCTCGATCCGCCCGTCCGGGTGCTCGAGCACCCCGCACTCGACCTCGCGGCCGACCACGGCCGCCTCCACCAGCACCTTCGGGTCGGTCTCCCGGGCGATCGCGATGGCCCGGTCCAACTCGGCCCATTCGGCGACCCGGCTCACCCCCAGCGACGAGCCGGCCCGGGCCGGCTTGACGAACACCGGCAGCCCCAGCCGCTGCTTTTGCTCGGCGGTCAGGGTCGGCGTGCCCGGCCGCAGCACCACCCAGTCGCCCACCGGCAGCCCCTCGGCGGCCAGCAGCTTCTTGGTGAACTCCTTGTCCATGGCGGCGGCCGAGGCCAGCACCCCGGCGCCCACGTAGGGCACCCCGGCCAGCTCGAGCAGGCCCTGGATGGTGCCGTCCTCGCCGTAGGGACCGTGCAGGACCGGGAAGACGACCTCCACGTCGACCACCGCGGAGCGATCGACGGACGGGTCGATGCTGACCAGCGCGGCGGCGGTGGGATCCACCGGCAGGGCGACCGCCGAACCGGTGCTCACCTCGGGCAGGGTCGGCCCACCGGTCGTGGGGATCGCCGCCGGGTCCATCTGCAGCCAGCGGCCCGCCGGGGTGATGCCGACGGCGGTGACGTCGAACAGGTCGGTGTCGATGTTGGCCAGCACGCCGGCGGCCGAAATGCAGGACACCGGGTGTTCCCCACTGCGCCCGCCGAACACCACGGCCACCCGGATCCGGTCAGCACTCATGGTCGTTGACCCTATCGGGGCGCCGCCGGTGGGCCACCGATCGACACAGCGTGGCCGGGGCCGATCGAGACGCGCTCACTCCGCGCTGTGCGGCTGGTCCATCAGGAAGCGGATCATCTGGCCGGGCGGCAGATGCCGGTAACAGACCTGGTAGACGGCCTCGGTGATGGGCATGTCGACCTTGTGCCGGACGGCCAGGTCGCGCACCGACCGGCAGCTGACGACGCCCTCGGCGACCTGCCCGCCGGCCGCCTCCAGCGCGGCGTCCAGGCCCATGCCGGCGGCCAGCCGGCCCCCCAGCGTCCGGTTGCGCGACAGCGGCGACCAGCAGGTCGCCACCAGGTCACCGAGCCCGGCCAGGCCGGCGAAGGTCGCCGGCACCGCACCCAGCTCGACGCCCAGCCGGGTCACCTCGTTCAGCCCCCGGGTGATCAGCGAGGCGCCGGCGTTGAGCCCCAGGCCCAGGCCGTCGGCGATGCCGCAGGCCAGCGCGATGATGTTCTTGCCGGTGCCGGCGATCTCGGCGCCGACCACGTCGGTGGTGGTGAACGGCCGGAAGTACGGGGTGGCGCAGGCCTCCTGCACGGCCCGGGCCCGGTCGTGGTCGGTGCAGGCCAGCACCGAGGCGGTCGGCCGGGTCAGGGCGATCTCGGCGGCCAGGTTCGGCCCGGTGAGCACGACGATCCGCTCGGGGTCGATCTGGCCGACTCGCGAGATCACCTCGCTCATCCGCAGGCCGGTGCCGATCTCCACACCCTTGGCCAGCGAGACCACCGGGATCCGTGCCGGCAGGCTGTCCCGGAACACCCGCATGTTCTCCCGCAGCGCCTGGCTCGGCACGGCCAGCACCACCGCGTCGACGCCGTCCAGCGCGGCGTCGAAATCGGAGGTGCCGTGCAGGTTCTCGGGCAGGTCGACGCCGGGCAGGTAGTCGGGGTTGCGGCGGGTGTCGCGGATGGCGGTGGCCACCGATTCGCGGCGGGCCCACAGCGTGACGTCGCGGCCGGCGTCGGCCAGCACCTTGGCGAAGGTGGTGCCCCAGGACCCCGCGCCGAGCACCGCCAGCCGTTGCAGGGTGTCGGTCACCGGTCCGGCGTCTCCGGCGGGGCGGCGGCCGCCGGCGGTTCCGCGTCCGCGGCGGCCGAGCGTTGGGCCAACCGTTCGGCCTTGCGCTGGTCGTAGAACTCGGTCGGCGGGGTGATGCCGCGGACCTCGCCGACCATGTCCCGGACCGCGGTCATGATCCGGACCGAGGCGGCCCGGACGGCGCGGGCGTCCCGGGCCCCGGCCCGCAGATCGGACAGGTCGATCGGCTCACCGAAGACGGTGTGCACGTCCTTGCGCGGCCACGGGTGGAACCGGCGGCCCTGCACGTAGGAGGTGTAGACCTGGTTGGAGCCCCAGTGAGCCATCGGGATCACCGGGAAGTCGCCGGACAGGGCGAGCGCCCCCACGCCCATCCGCGGCTTCATCGGCCACATCTCGGGGTCCCGGGTGACCGTGCCGTCGGGGTAGATCAGCACCACCCGGCCGGCGTTCAACGCGGCGGTGGCCGCCTCCAGGCTGTTCTGGCCGGCCCCGGCGCCGGTCCGATCGACCGGGATCTGGTCGGACCCGGCCAGCGCCTTGCCCAGCACCGGCACCTTCCACAGCGAGGCCTTGGCCATGAACCGCGGGATCCGGCCGGTCTTGCGGACCGCGACGGCGTCGAACAGCGGGTCCAGGTGCGAGATGTGGTTGGCCACCAGCAGGTAGCCGCCGCGCCGGCGGGCGTGCTCGGCGCCGCCCACCTTCTGCCGGCCCAGCAGGGACGCCAACGGGTACATCACGACCTTGCAGAAGGCGAGCCAGGCGTTGCCCTTCTCGTACACGGGACTGCGCGCCACCTTGAGCTCTCCTTCGTGCCGACGACGTCGCTCACCCTAGCCGTTGCGCACCTTAGTCCTGGCGTCATCAGGACCGGCGTCATCGCCGCGGTCCCGGCGCCAGGGCTGGTCCGGGCACCGATACGCACTGTTCACCTCGGAGGTAGCGGGTCACGCTGGGCACCCTGGACAATGGCGCCGTGACAGCGAGCGAAACCACCAAGTCGACGACCGAAACCAACGGCACGGCGTCCGGAGCCACCGGGCGCCCGGCCCGACGCCCCCGCACCCGCCCGGCGACCCCGGCGACCACCAGCGGTCCGATGGGCGATCCGATGGCGGACGCGATGGTCGAGCCGTTCCACGGCGGGCCGTCCGAGGTCGCGGTGGACAGCGCGGTGGTCGCCGAGATCGAGGACGACGCGCTGCCCGACGACCGGTTCTCCAACCGCGAGCTGTCCTGGCTGGACTTCAACGCCCGGGTACTGGCCCTGGCCGAGGATCCCCGGCAGAAGCTGCTGGAGCGGGCCAAGTTCCTGGCCATCTTCGCCTCGAACCTGGACGAGTTCTACATGGTGCGCGTGGCCGGCCTCAAACGTCGCCGGGACATGGGGTTGTCGGTGACCAGCGCGGACGGGTTGACGGCGTCCGAACAGCTGGCGTTGATCTCGGCCCGGACCCGCGAGCTGGTCGAGCGCCAGGGCCGCTGCTTCGTCGACGAGGTACTGCCGGCGCTGGCCGATGCCGGCATCCGGATCGTGCACTGGAGCGAGGTGAACGAGGCCGACCGGGCCCGCCTGGGCGAATACTTCACCGCCCGGATCTTCCCGGTGCTGACCCCGCTGGCCGTCGACCCGGCCCACCCGTTCCCCTACATCTCCGGGCTGAGCCTGAGCCTGGCCATCATCGTGCGGAATCCGGAGACCGGCACCGAACGGTTCGCCCGGGTCAAGGTGCCGCCGAACGTGGACCGCTTCATCCAGGTCCGCCGGGGCGTCTACGACTTCCTGCCGCTGGAGGAACTGATCGCCACCCATCTCGGGCAGCTGTTCCCGGGCATGGATGTCACCGAGCACCAGGCGTTCCGGGTCACCCGCAACGCCGACCTGGAGGTCGAGGAGGACCGCGACGAGGACCTGCTGCAGGCGCTGGAGCGCGAGCTGGCCCGGCGCCGGTTCGGCCCGCCGGTCCGGCTGGAGGTCACCAACACCACCAGCGAACGAGTGCTGGCCTGGTTGCTGGCCGAGCTCGACGTCGACCCGGCCGATGCCGTCGAAGTCCCCGGACTGCTTGACCTGTCCAGTCTTTGGCAGCTCTACGGGATCGACAAGCCGGGCCTGAAGGATGCCCCGTTCGTGCCGGCCACCAACCCCGCGTTCGCCGAAGGAGAGACGCCCAAGAGCGTCTTCTCGACGTTGCGCGACGGAGATGTGCTGCTGCATCACCCGTACGAGTCGTTCGCCACCACCGTGCAGCGGTTCATCGAGCAGGCCGCGGCCGATCCCCGGGTGCTGGCCATCAAGCAGACCCTGTACCGCACCTCGGGCGATTCCCCCATCGTCGACGCGCTGATCTCGGCCGCGGAGGCCGGCAAGGAGGTGGTCGCCCTGGTCGAGCTGAAGGCCCGATTCGACGAGCAGGCCAACATCTCCTGGGCCAAGGCGTTGGAACGGGCCGGCGTGCACGTGGTCTACGGCCTGGTCGGGCTCAAGACGCACTGCAAGACCGCGCTGGTCATCCGGCAGGAGGGCAAGACCCTGCAGCGCTACTGCCACCTGGCGACCGGCAACTACAACCCCAAGACCGCGCGCATCTACGAAGATCTCGGGCTGCTGACGGCCGACCCGGACATCGGCGCCGACCTGACCGACCTGTTCAACGTGCTGACCGGCTATTCCCGGCAGACCGAGTACCGGAACCTGCTGGTGGCCCCGCAATCCATCCGCAGCGGGATCGTCACCCGGATCGAGCGGGAGATCGAGCACCAGCGGGCCGGGCGGGGCGGCCTGGTCCGGCTCAAGATGAACTCGATCGTGGACGAGCGGGTAATCGACGCGCTCTACCGGGCCTCCCGGGCCGGCGTGGCCGTCGACGTCACCGTCCGCGGGATCTGCGCCCTGCGCGCCGGCGTCCCCGGGTTGTCCGAGAACATCACCGTCCGCTCGATTGTCGGCCGGTTCCTGGAGCACTCGCGGATCTTCTACTTCCGCAACGGCGGCCAGCCGGTCGAGGGCGGCGGCAGCACCGAGGAGTACTGGATCGGCAGCGCGGACATGATGCACCGCAACCTGGACCGCCGGGTCGAGGTCCTGGTCCAGGTCAAGGACAAGGGTGCGACCGACCGGATGGCCCGGTTGTTCGAGCTGCTGACCGCGCCCGACACCCGCTGCTGGACCCTGGGTCCGGACGGTTGGACGCCCTCGCCGGTGGACGGTCCGGGGGTGGACATCCAGGAGGAGCTGCTGCGCGGCCGGGTGGCCCGTGGCGAGTGAGTCCGCCGCGGTGATCCGCGCCGCCGGCGCGGTGCTGTGGAAGCCGTCCCGACGGGACGGCCTGCGGATCGCCCTGGTGCACCGGCCGCGGTACAACGACTGGTCGCTGCCCAAGGGCAAGGCCGAGCACGACGAGGTCCCCCAGGTGACCGCGGCCCGGGAGGTCGAGGAGGAGACCGGTTTCCGGGCCGCCATCGGCCGTTCGCTGACCACGGTGTCCTACACCACCAGCGCCGGCCCGAAGACGGTGCAGTACTTCGCCGCTCGCCGGCTCGGCGGCTTCTTCGCGCCGAACAAGGAGGTCGATCGGCTGGAGTGGCTGTCCATGGACAAGGCCCGGGCCCGGATGAGCTACGAGTTCGACCGGGCGGTGCTGAGCACCTTCGCCCTGGAACCCGCGGCCCAGCAGGGGGTGCTGCTGGTGCGGCACGCGCGGGCCGGCCAGCGGGAGGCCTTCGTGGGCGACGACGCCCTGCGCCCGTTGGACGCCAAGGGCCGCCGGCAGGCGGCGGCCCTGGTCGGTGAGCTGGGCGTGTACGCGCCGACCACGGTGCACAGCGCGCCGCTGGAACGCTGCCGGGGCACGGTGGCTCCCCTGGCCGAGAAGCTGGGCACCGGCGTCGTGCCGGAGAAGTCGTTGTCCGAGGACGCCTACCGGGACGACCCGGCCGCGGCCCGGCGCCGGCTGGTCGACCTGGCGGTGGCCCAGCTGCCGGGCGAGACCACCGTGGTGTGCAGCCAGGGCGGCGTCATCCCGGGCGTGGTCAAGTCGCTGGCGACCCGGGACGACGTGCCGGTCGCCGGGGTCAGCACCCCGAAGGCGGCCTATTGGTTCCTGTCCTTCGACGGTCGCCGGCTGGTGCAGGCGGATCCCTATCCGGCGCCCCAGGTCTGAGCACCCGGGCCGGACCGCCACGGGGTCTGCCGCGCGCCCGGCACCCCACGAACCCGCCGCCAACGCCAGCGCCCCGGCCGACGTGGCGCGAGACCACGTCCGCCGGGGCGGAGGTTCGAATCGGTGAAACCTGAACCGGGCTGACGGGCCGGACTAGCTGGACGCGGCCGCCGCAGCCTTGGTGGCGGTCCGCCGGGCCGGCGCCTTGGTGGCCGTGGTCTTGGCGGCGGCCTTGGGCGCCGCCGCCGTCTTGGCCGCCGCGGTCGTCTTGGTCGCCCGGGTGCTGGCCGCCTTCGGAGCCGCCGCCGCCGCCGCGGTCTTGGTTGCAGCGGAGCGCGTCCGGGTCGTGCCGGTGGTCGCCGTCGCGGCCGGCTTGGCCGCCGCCGCCCGGGTGCGGGTGGCGGTCGTCTTGGCCGGAGCCGCGGTGGACGCCGCGGCCCGGGTGCGGGTCGTGGTCGTCTTGGCCGGCGCGGCGGCGGCCGCGGCACGAGCGGCGGCCGCAGCGGCGCGGGCCGTCAGCGGGGTGTTGCTCGGCTTGGGCAGCTTGACCGTGCCGGCGATGACGTCCTTGAAGTACTTGCCGGGACGGAAGGCCGGGACGTTGGTCTTGCGGACCTTGACCGCCTCGCCGGTGCGCGGGTTGCGCGCGGTGCGCGCCGCGCGGGCCCGCTTCTCGAAGACCCCGAAGCCCGAGATCGAGACGCTGCGACCCTTCTGGACCTCACGCTGAATGAGGTCGATCACGCCTTCGACCGCAACCTGCGCCTTCTTCTTGTCTCCGTCCAACCGCTCGGCGAGCTGGTTGATCAGGTCGGTCTTGTTCACTGTCCCTCCCGGGCACTCGGGCCCGCGGTACGTTGGGGGCCGATTGCTGGCACACGGTAGGCGCAAACCGGCGAAAGCGCTAGTGCGCCACGCCCAGGAACCAGTGCAGTCTAACGGTTCTCAGCTTCTCCACACGCTCGCCGGGAGCCGCCGGACCCGCCGCGCCCGCTCGCCCCGCCGTCGAGATCGACTGCGCGACAGGCGATTCGGGATGCGGCGGGCCGGACGGGCGGTTACTGGGTGACCGGCTTGAACGACGGCCGGGACGCCTCGAAATTGGTGATCTCATCGGCGTGCCGAAGGGTCAACGAGATGTCGTCCCAGCCTTCGAGCAGACGCCAACGGATGTACGGATCGATCTGGAATTTGATGACCAGGGACCCCGCGGTAATGGTCTGGGCCTGCAGGTCGACGGTCACCTCGGTGCCCGGTTCGTTTTCCAGCAGCTTCCACAGCAACTCGACCTCGTCCTGGGTCACCTGTGCGGCGACCAGCCCGGCCTTGGCCGAATTGCCTCGGAAGATGTCGGCGAAACGGGGCGAGATGACGACCCGGATCCCGTAGTCCATCAGCGCCCAAACCGCGTGCTCCCGCGACGATCCGGTGCCGAAGTCGGCCCCGGCCACGAGCACCGAGCCAGACCGGAAATCGGACTGGTTCAGCACGAATGTGGGATCGCCTCGCCAGGCGGCGAACAATCCGTCCTCGAATCCGGTCCGGGTGATCCGCTTGAGGTACACGGCCGGGATGATCTGGTCGGTGTCCACATTGGTCCGGCGCAGCGGAATCCCGACACCGGTATGGGTCGTGAATGCGTCCATCGTTGTCTCCTTGGGCAGCAGGTTCGGCGAAATCGGGACCGGGTCAGGCGTTCGATCCGGCCGGAACGGCCGCCGGCTCGAGATCGGCCGGGGAGGACAGGGTGCCGCGGACCGCGGTCGCCGCGGCGACCAGCGGCGAGACCAGGTGCGTGCGGCCGCCCTTGCCCTGACGACCCTCGAAGTTGCGGTTCGAGGTCGACGCGCTGCGCTCGCCGGGAGCGAGCTGGTCGGGGTTCATACCCAGGCACATCGAACAGCCCGCGCTGCGCCACTCGGCCCCGGCGTCCAGGAAGACCTGGTCCAGGCCCTCCTCCTCGGCTTGCGCGCGCACCCGCATCGAGCCGGGCACGACCAGCATGCGCAGCGTCGGGTCGATGCGCCGGCCGCGCAGGATGTCCGCGGCGGCCCGCAGGTCCTCGATCCGGCCGTTCGTGCAGGAGCCGAGAAAGACGGTGTCCACGTGGATCTGGCGCAGCGGCGTGCCCGGCGTCAGATCCATGTAGGACAGGGCCTTCTCGGTGGCCAGCCGCTCGTTGTCGTCGACCATGGCCTCCGGGTCGGGCACCACGTCGGACAGCGGCAGGCCCTGGCCGGGGTTGGTGCCCCAGGTCACGAACGGGGTCAGCGCGGAGCCGTCCAGGATCACCTCGGCGTCGAAGGTCGCGTCGTCGTCGGTGCGCAGCGAACGCCAGTACTCGACGGCCCGGTCCCAGTCCTGGCCCTTGGGCGCGTGGTCGCGGCCCTGGACGTAGGCGAAGGTGGTCTCGTCCGGCGCGATCATGCCGGCCCGCGCCCCGGCCTCGATCGACATGTTGCAGATCGTCATCCGGCCTTCCATGGACAGGGCCCGGATCGCCTCCCCGCGGTACTCCAGGACGTAGCCCTGGCCGCCGCCGGTCCCGATCTTGGCGATGACCGCCAGGATGATGTCCTTGGCCGTCACCCCGGGGGCCAGCGTGCCCTCGACGGTGATCGCCATCGTCTTGAACGGCTTGAGCGGCAGGGTCTGGGTGGCCAGCACGTGCTCGACCTCGCTGGTGCCGATGCCGAAGGCCAGCGCGCCGAACGCGCCGTGGGTGGAGGTATGCGAGTCCCCGCAGACGATGGTCATGCCCGGCTGGGTGATGCCCAGCTGCGGACCGACCACGTGCACGATGCCCTGCTCGTAGTCGCCCATCGGGAACAGCCGGACGCCGAACTCGGCGCAGTTGGCCCGCAGGGTCTCCACCTGGGTGCGCGAGACCGGGTCCTCGATCAGCAGGTTGCGGCTGCGGGTGCCGCCGTCGGCGTCGACCTGGAACAGGGTCGGCACATTGTGGTCCTCGGTGGCCAGCGTGAGGTCGGGCCGGCGCACCGGCCGGCCGGCCTGCCGCAGCCCGTCGAAGGCCTGCGGGCTGGTCACCTCGTGCACCAGGTGCAGGTCGATGTACAGCAGGTCGGGCTCGCCCTCCGCCGCGTGCACCACGTGCGCGTTCCAGACCTTCTCGGCAAGCGTCAGCGCCATCGCCAGTTTCTCCCTGTCACCCACAGGGATGTCCGGGGGCATTCGGCGGCCGGATGGACATCTCACTATGTGGGAATCTAGTATCGCCTCGTGGGACAGCATAGCGGTATCGGTGTCCTGGACAAAGCCGTCGCCGTGCTCACCGCGGCGGCCGCGAACCCGTTGACGCTGGCCGAACTGTGTGCGGTCACCGGGCTGCCTCGGGCCACCGCGCACCGGCTGGCCGTCGGCCTGGAGGTGCACGGGCTGCTGACCCGGGACGCCGGCGGCCGGTGGTGCCAGGGACCGCAGCTGGCCGTGCTGGCGGCCGGGGCGCCCGACCCGTTGGTGCGGGCCAGCGCCGGGGTACTGCCCGAGCTGCGGGACATCACCGGCGAGAGCGTGCAGGTCTACCGGGCCGACGGGCTGTCCCGGGTGTGCATCGCGGTGGCCGAACCGACCTCCGGGCTGCGCGACACGGTTCCGTTGGGGGCCCGGCTGCCGATGACCGCGGGTTCGGGTGCCCAGGTGCTGACCGCCTGGGCCGATCCGGCCTACCGGCGGGCAGTCCTGGCCCAGGCCGGCTTCACCGAACGGTCCCTGGACCAGGTGCGCCGGCGCGGCTGGGCGCAGTCGGTGGCCGAGCGCGAGGCCGGGGTGGCCTCGGCGTCCGCACCGGTCCGCTCACCCGCGGGCGAGGTGATCGCCGCGGTCTCGGTGTCCGGCCCGGTGGACCGGATGGGCCGGCAACCCGGTGTCCGCTGGGCACAGGACCTGGTGGCCGCGGCCCGCGCGTTGACCGCCGCCCTGGAACCGGCGTCCTGAACCCTTCGCGGGCCCGGGCCCGACACGAAAAAGGCCGGGCGCTCGCGCGCCCGGCCCGTTCCACTTCTGTAGCCCCGAAGGGATTCGAACCCTCGCTACCGCCGTGAGAGGGCGGCGTCCTAGGCCGCTAGACGACGGGGCCCCTAGAACTACTCAGAACTTCAACATGTTCACCCGGCGACGCTGCCGAACCTCGAACATGCTACCCGACCGAAACGTGTGGCCACGCCAGCCGGACGCTGGGGTACTAGGACTCGAACCTAGAATGAGGGAATCAGAATCCCTAGTGTTGCCAATTACACCATACCCCAAGGGCCCCATTGACCTTCCGGCCGGCCGGGGCACCGGCAGACAATACTACCGGCCCGGTGCTCTCATCCCAAATGCAGCCCGTCGGCGTCGACGACGAGCTCGTCCAGGGTGGCGATCTGGACGACCGCGCCGGCCGCGGGGGCCTGGTCCGGCCGGGCCAGTCCGGCTCGATTGAGCCACACCGGGCCCAACCCGGCGGCTGCGGATCCCAGCACGTCGACATCCCAGCGGTCCCCCACGTAGGCCAGCTCGGCCGGCGCCCGGCCGAGTCGCTCGGCGGCCAGCCGAAAGATCTGCGGGTCCGGCTTGGCCACGCCCAGATCGCCGGAATAGAACCCGTCCGCGGCCAGCTCGTCCAGCCCCACCGCCGCGAGCTTGGCCCGCTGATGCGGCCCGTCGCTGTTGGACAGCACGTGCACGGCGATACCGGCCCGCCGCAGCCGGTCCAGCGCCGGCCGGACGTCGGCGAACGCGCGGAAGTGCCCGAAGATCGCCTCGTGCCGCCGCTGCTCCATCAGCTCGTGGTCCAGTTCGCGGGCCGCGGGCCGATCGATCGCCTGCAGGAAGGCCGCCATCCGGCTGCGCCGCATCTGGTCGAAGTCCAGCTCACCGAGGGTGAAGCGGGAGTACTCCCGTTCCGAGACCTGGCGCCAGGCCCGGTGCGCGGCCTCGAGCAGGTCCTGATCCGCGGTGGTGTCACGCCCCGGACCGGCCCCCAGCGCGGCCAGCACCAGTTCGGACAGCGCGGCCCGGGCCGCACCGGCGAAGTCGATGAGGGTGTCGTCGACGTCGAACAGGACGGCGGACAGCGGGCCGCCCGGCCGGGGACCGCCCTCAGGCACCAGCCGGGCCCACGGGCACGAGGGCCCGGGCGGCCCGCAGCCGGGTCAGCGCGACGTCGCGACCGAGCAACTCCATCGACTCGTACAGCGGCGGGGAGACCGTCCGCCCGGTGACGGCGACCCGGACCGGGCCGAAGGCCACCCGGGGCTTGAGCGCGAGGCGATCGATCAACCGGGCCTTGAGTTCGGTCTCCAACGCGGCCGCGGTGAACTCGGGCACCGTCTGGGCCGCGGCGATCGCCTCGTCCAGCACTGGGGCGGCGTCGGCCTTGAGCACCTTGGCCGCCGCGGCCTCGTCGACGGCGAAGTCGTCGCCGGCGAACAGGAACTCGGCCATGGTGGCCGCCTCGGACAGCAGCGCGGAGCGTTCCTGAACCAGCGGGGCGACGGCCGCGACCAGCGCACGCTGCTCATCGGACGGCTCGGCCGGCAGCGTCCCGGTGGCCGCGAGGTAGTCGGCCAGCCGGCCGGCGAAGTCCTCGGGTCCGAGCAACCGGATGTGCGCGCCATTGATCGCGGTGGCCTTCTTGCGGTCGAAGCGGGCCGGGTTGCCGGAGATCCGCGTCCCGTCGAAGGCGCCGACCAGCTCGGCCGGGGTGAAGATGTCCCGGTCCTCCCCACCTACCGCCGGCAGCGACCAGCCCAGCAGGGCCAGGTAGTTGACCATGCCCTCGGTGATGAACCCGTCGTCGCGGTACTGGAACAGGTTC
>Ga0116157_10002303_pt1 | contig 18650 bp, 14 predicted proteins | sample AD_UKC048_MetaG_FD_89882 | JGI IMG/M metagenome (GOLD analysis project Ga0116157, IMG submission 89882) | Active sludge microbial communities of municipal wastewater-treating anaerobic digesters from USA - AD_UKC048_MetaG | ecosystem: Engineered > Bioreactor > Anaerobic > Digestate | place: USA...
ATGTTTCCGACTTGATTTTCAGCATACGTAAATACCGTTAATAATGATGAGGTCAATAAGTGTAAATTAAGAATAAGTTAACATACGTTTTTTAGCAACCGAATAATGGGGTCACTTACTCTTATTAAAACGATGGACTTCGTCCACAAATAAAATCGTTTTGCGGCCAAACATTCTTTCTTGCTGAGCAACGGCAACTGCCGCACGAATTTCTTTTACGCCCGATAAAACGGCAGAGAGAGATTCAAACCTTGCATGTGCTTGCTCAGCAAATAATTTTGCCAGCGACGTTTTACCCACACCCGGCGGCCCCCACAAAATCATGGAGTGCAATTGACCGCGAACTATAGCTTCACGCAGCGGTTTACCCGGCGCTAGCAAATGCTCTTGGCCAATGTAATCATCCAGATTGCGAGGGCGCATACGCGCTGCAAGCGGCTGGTAATTACCTTGATGCGAACTAAACAAATCACTCATTCGCCATTAACACTATTGATTTTTAATAATGTCTGCACCGGCTGGCGCTACAAAATTAAAGAGTTTTTCGTCAATGACTTGATTGCGTTTGACATTGCTCAGTGAGAAATGTGTGAGCTGACCAAGGCTATCGCGAATAGAAAATTCGGTGAGCTGATTGTCCACAAACACCAATAACAACTCTTGAAATAAACCTTCAGTGACTTTTGGCGTAACTGAAAATTTTTCGGCTTTGTCGGCTTGCGAACGATTGATAGTGAAATTTTTACGCAGCTTGTCGACATCTTCACTTAATAACAGCACTGGCGTTTTTTTCAAGTCATCGCTGAATAGACGCTCATTTACGGTATTCAAATCAGGATCGTAAAGCCAAATGGTTTTTTGATTGGAGATCAGTAATTGTGGTGCAGGCGTTTCGGTTTTCCAAAAAAACTTACCGGGGCGCTGCATAACAAAAGTACCTGATTGCTCATCCTGCTTTTTGCCGTCTTTATCAAACAAGGTTTGCACGAAACTGCCTTGCAAGGTATTCATGGCATCTAGCTGTTTGCGCAGTTGCGCAGGAGATTGATCGTCGGCGTGGGCGGCGAAGGTACTGAGAATTAAGAGTGATGTAATTAGACGAAAAATGGATTTCATAACAATTCCGATAAATGGATTATTCGCGTACACGAATATAAAGATGGAGCCAATATTTTACTAAGCCAGTCTGAACTGGCACCGAATGGGTTTCATCTGGTGAGTTCAAATTCCCCCTTTGAAAAAGGGGGCTAGGGGGATTTAAAAGACGAAATATGAAAATCAAATCTCCCCTAGCCCCTCTTTGCTAAAGAGGGGGACTCAAAGCAGCGATTAATAATCCCCTCTCCCACCCGGCGCCAACACTTCACGATTCCCATTATGCCCCGCCGACGAAACCACACCCGCCGCCTCCATGGTTTCAATCAAGCGCGCAGCGCGGTTGTAGCCGATACGGAGTTTGCGCTGTACCGATGAAATGGACGCCTTGCGCGATTCCAACACAAATGCCACAGCTTCATCATAGAGCGCATCGCTCTCACCGTTATCGCCATCTTCGCCGCCTTCGCTAGGAATACCCGGTACAGGGATAGAGTTGTTGCTGTCGTCGGTGATGCCATCGATGTATTGAGGGGTACCGCGTTTTTTCCAATCGGCCACCACGCGGTGCACTTCATGGTCATCCACAAAGGCACCATGAACACGAATGGGCACGCTGGTGCCTGAGGGTAAATAGAGCATATCGCCGTGGCCGAGCAATTGTTCAGCGCCGCCTTGATCAAGAATGGTTCGGGAGTCGATTTTGGATGAAACCTGAAACGCGATTCTTGTAGGAACGTTGGCTTTGATCAAACCGGTGATGACATCCACCGATGGACGCTGCGTCGCAAGAATCAAGTGAATACCCGCCGCACGGGCTTTTTGCGCGATACGGGAAATCAGTTGCTCAACTTTTTTCTTGTCCACAATCATCATCATGTCGGCGAATTCGTCGATCACAACCACGATGCAAGGTAAGGTTTCCAAGTTGGGCGCAGTGGCAACTTCAGCACCGGCTTCGTAATTTTCCTCAGGTTTAAACAATGGATCAGCAATCGGGGTGCCTGCTTTATTGGCGTCATCCACCTTGCGATTGAAGCCGGCCAAGTTACGTACACCCATGGCTGACATCAATTTATACCGGCGCTCCATTTCACCCACACACCAGCGCAAGCCGTTGGAGGCATCTTTCATATCGGTGATTACGGGCGTGAGCAAATGCGGAATACCATCGTAAACCGAGAGTTCCAACATCTTTGGGTCAACCAAAATCAGGCGTACTTCTTTGGGCGTAGATTTGTAGAGCAAGCTGAGGAGCATGGAGTTCACGCCCACTGACTTACCTGAACCAGTAGTACCGGCGACCAGTAAGTGCGGCATTTTGGCGAGATCGGCAACCACCGGCTCACCGGAAATATCGTGACCGAGCGCCATAGTGAGTGGCGATTTGGCTTGATCGTAAGCTTCCGATGAAATCACTTCGCTCAAGCGCACCATTTCGCGGTGAGCATTGGGAATCTCAACCCCCATAAAGGACTTGCCGGGGATAACTTCCACCACGCGCACCGAAACCACGGCGAGCGAACGGGCCAAGTCTTTCGCGAGGCCGGAAATACGGCTGGCTTTAATGCCAGGCGCAGGTTGGATTTCAAAACGGGTAACCACGGGGCCAGGCTGAACCGAAACCACCTCAATCTCAATACCGAAGTCTTTCAGTTTTAACTCCAGCAATTTAGACATTGCTTCAAGCGATTCTTTGGAGTAACCCTTGTCGCTGCGTTTATCTGCGGGGTCAAGCAAGTTGAGCGGCGGTAAACTACCTTCGGCAGGTTCAAGCGCATCAAACAACGATGGCTGCTTTTCTTTTTCCACTCGTGGGCTAGGCGCGGGTTTCTTTTTGGGTGGCTCCGTAATCACAACCGGTGCAACGCGCTTGGCCTCTACTTTTGCGCGCTCTTCCACCACTTCGCGGCGATGTTGCTGCGCGACTACGGCGATATTCTTCTCAGCTTTTGCACGCTTATATTGCAACCAGTGCTCTTTGGCTTTTTCGATACCGATCAGTGTCCAATTACCCAGCTCATCCATTACAGTCAGCCAAGACAAATCAGTAAAAATAGTGATACCAAATAAAAATAACGCCAACGAGATCAGCGTGCCGCCGGTGTAGCCAAAGGCACCATCGATTAGTGTCGCCATGCCACTGCCGAGCAAACCACCATTGGAATAAGGCAACACTGATTCACCACCACTGTAGTGCATCGCGGCAATACATGTGCCCGCTACCATCACTAAAATAAGACCTACAGCGCGAATGCTAACCATCAACCAATCTAAATGCTTGTGGTGCGCACGATCTTTGAACACCAACACAATGCGATAGGCGAGCATAACGGGGAATAAATAGGCTAGATAACCGAAGAGGGAGAAAAATACATCGGCCAGCCACGCGCCAAAGCGACCGCCGAGGTTTTCGACTTGGGCATTTTCACCGGTGCTCGACCAACCGCCATCGGCGACGTCGTAGCTGAACATTGCCATGAGCAAGTACACACAAATGGCGACTAAACCTATAAGCGCACCTTCGCGCACTATGCGCAAACCAAGATTGCTAGCGGGTTCAGATACGGGCGGTTTACGGCTGGCGTTACTTGCTTTCAAAGGAGATTCCTGACGTGCTTGTTATTAGCGAGGTTCAGCTTGCCTTTCAAGGTAATCATTACCTTGAAAGGCAGAAGTAGCTTTGTACCAATTAAAGAATTCAAAACCCACACTGGGGCGCAACGCGCAGTATCTTATAACAAGTCGTCAGTGAAAATAGATTTAATTACTGCACTGTTGAAGCTTTGTACCAGCACTCATTTACGCCTTTAAAATCCGTGCGATAAATAAGCAAATTACCGGCTTCAGGCTGTGCGGCCAAGGCTTCGTCGCTCAAACCGATGCGCGCACTGGTGATAAACAATAAATTCATTTCATCGCCACCAAAGGCCATACACGTTGGTTGGCTAACGGGTGTCTTGAGCACAAAATCTTCTGCTCCTTCTTGTGTGTAGCGTACCAAGCGGCTACCGCCCCACTCGGCATTCCATAAACAACCGTTAGCATCTATGGTGCTGCCATCGGGCTCAACGCTATCGACCGTTTGAACGAAGACTTTGCCGTTGCTGAGCGTACCGGTTGTTGCGTCGAAATCGTAGACTTTGATTTGATGAGAGGGCGAATCGGCGTGATAGAGCTTTTTGCCATCTAAGCTCCAACACAGGCTATTGGAAATCGCCAAACCTGTGAGATGTTGCGATGCTTCGCCCTCCGCATTTAAACAAAACAAACCCGCGCATTGCTCAGGAGTATTTTTTTGCTCGAGGATAGAGCCAGCCCAAAAGCGGCCTTGACGATCTACACGGCCATCGTTTAAACGGTTGCCCACCAAATGTGCTTCTGGTTTGGCCAGCCATTCAACTTCGCCAGTGTTTTTATCAAACCATGCAAAGCCCGAGGCGAGCGCAAACAGAATTCGCTCATCGTTTTCAGCAAAGGCAAAACAGCCCACAGGCTCTGGCGTTGCCCAGTTTTGCAATTCTTTTGAAGCCAAGTGATAACGAAAGATTGTGTTGGATTTAATATCAGTCCACCACACCGCTTGCTCGCGGTGATTCCACTGGACACCCTCACCTAAAATATTGGCGCAGGGAATTTGATCTATGAGTTCATATTTGAGCATAAAATTCTTATTAATATTGAATCTGCTTATTAGGGGCAAAAAAAACGCCCCTTGCGGAGCGTTTTTTCAAGGTGCGCTAATTTACCACCACAGCGTATAAATTGCTGCCAAAACCAATACAACACCCAAGGCGGCAACGTTAAAGCCCGCCGTTGTTTTAAAGCTGATATCGCTAATCTCAATCGCTTTAGCTTGATCTTTAGCACCGCCAATGTAAGTAACCAGTACAGCCAAAACGACACAAATAACAAACACGATACTCACGCGGTCCATAAACGGCACTTCGGGGAAATAGATTTTTAACAACCAAGAGAATACAACCGATGCGATAGCCGCTGCTAAGGCCGAGTTAGCCGTCGCTTTTTTCCAGAAGAAACCAAACAAGAAAATCACCACAATACCGGGGGTAAAGAAGCCAGTAAATTCTTGAATAAATTGGAAGGCTTGTTCAGATTTCCCTACCAAAGGCTTAGCTAATAAGACGGCAATAACCATGGCGACAAACGCCGTAGCGCGGCCAACAAACACCAGCTTATGTTCGGACGCATTTGGATTAACGGATTTTTTATAAATATCCATGGTAAAAATAGTAGATACGCTATTGCTCATAGAGCTAAGCGAGGATGCAATAGCCGCAACCAGTGCGGCAAAGGCAATGCCTAACAAACCATGCGGCAACAATTTCATCATCTCTGGATAGGCTTGATCTGGCTTACTTAAATCTGGCGCCAATACCGCCGCACAAATACCCGGCAACACCACAATAATTGGCACAAACAATTTTACATAAGCCGCAAACGCCATACCTTTTTGTGCTTCTTGAATACTTTTTGCTGCAAGCGCACGCTGAATAATATATTGGTTAAAGCCCCAGTAGCTGATGTTCATAATCCACAAACCGCCAATCAATACCGAAATACCGGGCAAACTAATGTAGTTAGGATTATCGGGCGATAAAATCATATCGAATTTTTCGGGCGCTTTTTCTAATAAGGTATTAAAGCCGCTGACAATACCTGTGCCGCCAGAAATTTGATTAAGCGCCAAATAACTCACAAACAAGCCGCCTGCCACTAACAAAATCACTTGAATAATATCGGTCATGGCTACAGCTTTTAAACCGCCGTAAATAGAATAGGTCATTGAAAACAGCGCGAGAAAAATCATGCCGTACAACATATCTACACCAAGGAATTGTGAAATCGCCAGCGATCCCAAATAGAGAACCGAGGTTAAATTCACGAAGGTGTAAAGCGCCAACCAGAAAATTGCCATGACCGTGCGCACACGACCATCGTAGCGATCCTCTAAAAATTGCGGCATGGTGAATATGCCCTTGGCAAGAAAAATAGGCAGAAAATATTTTGCAATCAAAATCAAGGTGATCGCTGCCATTAACTCATAAGCGGCAATCCCCATCCCGATAACATAGCCTGACCCAGACATGCCGATAATCTGTTCTGCAGAAATATTGGCAGCAATTAGCGATGCACCTATCGCCCACCACGGCAAAGATTTACTTGCTAAAAAATAATCATTGGCATTTTTTTCGTGACCTTTTTCATCGCGAGAAACCCAATAAGCCACAAATAAAAGTACGGCGGTGTAAATAACCAATACGGCTATATCGACTCCATTTAAAATCATGATTGACCTCTAGTTAAATGTGCTTTTTAACAGCACCTTGTTATTGATAGAACGTTTTATTGATAGCACTTTTTTATTAATAGAACGTTGATAGCTCACTGGAAAGAGCATTGGTTTAATTATTTATATTTTGCACAACAGCCAATAGCCTAAATAACCTCAATGTCAGGATGCGAGAGGTTTGAGCCTATGGATATCGAAACCCAGCAAAATAGTATTTATAATACTTAATTAATTGATTATAAAAAAACGCGCCGGTCAGCGCGATTTTAAAACTGCTTTTTTAAATCCGACCGCCATCCACAATCATTTCTTGTGAGGTGATCATGGCTGAATCATCGGATGCCAAAAACAGCGCAAGCTTGGCAACATCGTGTGCCCCCAAACGCTTTCTCAAACAAACACGCTTCATTAACTCTTCTTCCTGCTCAGACGACAGCCATTTTTCAAGCTGCTTAGGCGTTGCCACCCAGCCCGGCAAAATCGAGTTCACACGAATATTATCGGCACCGAAATCGGTAGCGAGCGCTTTGGAGATTCCCAAAATACCCGCTTTGGCGGCAATGTAGCTCGCCAAATTCGGCGGTGCGAAATGGGTGTTGATGGAGCTGATATTCACAATGGAACCGCCACCCTGAGCTTTCATCATGGGCTGTACAGTTTGCGCCGAGAAAAACACCGGGTGTAAATTTACCGCCAAACCTTGATGCCATTGCGCCTCGGTAAGGCTTTGAGTCGCGTAGCGTTGGTCGTTAGCGGCATTGTTAATGAGCACACGAATATCGCCCAATTGCTTTTGCGCGTTATAAATACAGGTGCGTAAAGACTCTATATCGCTCACATCGCATAACTGAAACAGCGGGCGCGGCAAGCCTTTGGTTAGCAGGTGGGCGCCAAGTTGCTCGGCAGCCTCTTGGTCCACATCTACATAAGCAACCAACGCACCTTGGGCTAAAAAAGCTTCCACCAAACTTGCGCCAATACCTGTCGCACCGCCGGTAATAAACACAGGGCGATTTTCCAAGCTCGCGTAGCGCGTGTAGCTGTCATGTGAAGAATAGCTGTACATGTGTAGCTCTCTGGGCATTATCAGGCCAAAAAGGCTCTGGCGATCATCGGAAACGATGAGACGCTTAAGTAATCAGACACTTAAACCGTGAAAAAGAGTGTAGAGAATTTATTCCGCTTGTGGTGTTTTTACTAATGAGAGATTAATTAACTGCATCACTTCATTCAGCAAATACTTAACTGACTCAGCAGCTGCATCGGGGTTCCCTGCCAAAATCTCATCGTAGATTTTTTTATGATCTTCATAGCTCGCGTTGAATACACCCTTTAGCTGGTTAGTACTGGCAATACTGACACGCAAGGCCACTTGAATAAACTGGCGCAACTGTAAAAAGAACCGGTTGCTGCTCGCCGCCAAGATGGCGGTATGAAATTCAATATCTGCACTTAAGGGGTCATCTTGGCCGAGATCTGCCTTGCGCATACGCTCAAGCGCATCGCCAATGGCTTTCATTTTGGCTTTATCTTGGTTGTTGTCTGCTGCTAAACGGGCTGCTTCTGGTTCAATCGCAATACGCAGCTGAGTGAACTCGCGCAGCAAATCAAGCGATGGGCGCGCATGGAGAGTCCAGGCCAGTACATCCGGGTCAAACATATTCCACTGGGTGCTGGGCATAACGCGAATACCCTGACGTGGGCGCGATGCCAATAGCCCCTTGGCCGTGAGCATTTTCACCGCTTCGCGGGTCACGCTGCGGCTAATATTAAACTGTTGAGACAATTCTGCTTCGGTGGGAAAGCTTTTATCAACGGCATAACTACCTTGGATAATGGCAGCGCCGATCTGATGGGTAAGTTGGTGTGTGAGGTTTCGACCGGAATCCAACATCTTCTTTAGCCTATTTATATTATGTATGCGCATTATACGCCGAGAGAATGAGCCATGAACAGACAAACAACCATCACCAACACAATGACTTTATAGCCACAAATCTCGACCCAGGGGCAAAAAAAAACCCATACCGCGAGGATATGGGTTTTTGCGAAGCAGTGAAATAGTTATTTATCAAGATCAACGTGGCGGACATCCTCACCATTCACAAGATAAATCACGTACTGCGCCAAATTGCGCGCATGATCACCAATACGCTCAAGCGCGCGCAGTGACCACATGATGTTAAGTACGCGAGTGATACTGCGCGGATCTTCCATCATAAAGGTCACTAACTCACGCATAGCCGTACCGTATTCCATATCCACAGTGCGATCCATGTGCACTACTGCACCGGCCATATCCACATCCAAACGCGCGAAAGCATCGAGCGAATCCTGCAACATCCGCGATACTAAACCACCAATATGGCGAACTTCTACATAGCCGCGCGGTGCCATACCTTCTGTACTAAGCGCAATAGCTTGGCGCGCAATTTTAGTTGCTTCATCACCAATGCGCTCTAAATCCGTAATCGCTTTGGTAACCGCAATCACCAAACGTAAGTCGCTCGCTGCGGGCTGGCGGCGCGCAAGAATCAAAATACATTCTTCATCAATCGACATTTCCATAGAGTTAACGGTTTTATCCGCGCGTACTACTTGCTCTGCTTTAGTGATATCGGCATCCACCAATGCAGTAATGGCATCGTTCACTTGACGCTGCGCCATGCCGCCCATTTCAGACAAATGCTTGCGAATATCGTCCAACTCGTTGTTGTACTGCTGCGATATGTGATGCGTGTGGCTAGTAATATCCATAGTCGGGACTCCACCAAAAAGCCTTAGAGGCAAAATAATTTAATTTCAAATCAATTCTTAAAAACGTAAGAGATAAACCCCCTCCCCACCTCCCCCTTGAAAAGCCGGGAGGAGTAAGAGCACCCCCTCCCAGCCTCCCCCTTCACAAAGGGGAGGGGCTAACCGCTCGCAATATTTTATTTAGAGCGGAGTGATATTCAGCCCCTCCCCGCTTTTCAAGGGGGAGGTTGGGAGGGGGTTTTTAATTAACCGTAGCGACCAGTAATGTAGTCTTCAGTTTGTTTCTTGGTTGGGTTAGTAAACAAAGTATCCGTATTACCATACTCAATCAAATCGCCCATATACATAAACGCGGTGTAATCAGAAACGCGCGCTGCCTGCTGCATATTGTGGGTAACTATCACAATGGTGTATTTGTCTTTTAATTCGTAAATTAATTCTTCGATCTTCAGCGTAGAAATTGGGTCGAGTGCAGAAGCTGGTTCATCGAGCAAAATAACTTCTGGCTCAATCGCAACCGCTCGCGCGATAACTAAACGCTGCTGCTGGCCGCCGGATAAACCAAAAGCATTATCGTGCAAGCGATCTTTTACTTCATCCCAGAGTGCTGCACCGCGCAGTGAATTCTCTACTACGGTATCCAACACGCGTTTTGAATTTACACCTTGTAAACGCAAACCGTAGGCGACGTTTTCATAAATTGATTTAGGGAATGGATTCGGCTTTTGAAACACCATGCCCACTTGACGGCGCAACTCAGCAACATCGACTTTTTTGTCATAGATATTTTTGCCGTCCATTAAAATCTCGCCTTCTACGCGACATGAATCCACCAAATCATTCATGCGATTAAAACAGCGCAGCAAGGTAGATTTACCGCAACCTGACGGCCCGATAAACGCAGTCACCTTCTTCTCTGGAATCAACAAGCTAACGTTATTCAAAGCACGCTTTTGATCGTAATAGAGATTGAGATTTTTTACTTCAAGCTTCGTTGTTTCAGCGGTTGCTGTAGTAGTCATAACCTTTGCCTGCCCAATAATAATAAATTTTGATGTCACCTTGATTACAATTCAGTGACAAGATTTCACTCAATTAAACGCTTAATCCGATGCGGTGCGATACTTTTCACGCAAGTTGTTGCGAATTTTTATCGCGGTCACATTCAGCAACACAATTAACATTACTAGCACAAGCGAAGTTGCGTACACCAAGGGGCGCGCCGCCTCTACGTTGGGGCTTTGGAAACCCACGTCATAAATATGGAAGCCCAAGTGCATAATTTTTTGATCCAAATGCAGGTAGGGATAAATATTATCCACCGGTAAGGCTGGTGCTAATTTCACTACACCCACCAACATTAGCGGAGCTACCTCACCCGCTGCACGTGCAATCGCCAAAATTAAACCGGTCATCATTGCTGGCGTTGCGAGTGGCACAACAACTTTCCAAAGTGTTTCAGATTTGGTTGCACCCAATGCCAAACTGCCTTGACGAATAGTGCTTGGAATACGCGACAAACCTTCTTCAGTAGACACAATCACAATCGGTAGTGTTAAGAGCGCCAAGGTGAGCGATGCCCAAAACAAACCAGGAGTACCAAAGGTAGGCGACGGCAAACTTTCCGCGTAGAACAACTGATCGAGATTGCCACCTAAGTAGTACACAAAGAAACCTAAACCAAACACGCCGTACACAATCGAAGGAACACCGGCAAGATTGTAAACAGAGATGCGAATCGTCCGTAAAAACCAACCGTCTTTAGCGTATTCGCGCAAGTAAATTGCCGCCAACACACCAAAGGGCGTAACCATAATCGCCATCACGATAACCATAATGAAGGTACCGAAAATGGCAGGGAAAATACCGCCTTCAGTATTGGCTTCACGGGGCTCATCGGTCATAAATTCCCAGAAACGCTCTAGGTAATCACCGGTCTTAGCCAAAACACTCATACTGTTGGGGCGAGTGACGCGAACTACACTCGCCAGCGACAAAGTGACTTCTTTACCATCTGCGGTTTTAGCAATCAGTTGGTCGCGTTTAGACTGCACAGCCAATAGATCACGCTCTTTTTTAACCACTTCATATTCAGCTTCTAGGGCCGCTTTGCGTTCAGCTAAGAGAGCATCAGCTTCAGCCAAGGCTGCGCCAGTGACACCTTTCAGCTCAAGCCGACGGTGCTCCAATTTCAGCTCTTGAATTTGGTTGTTGATGGTACCGATTTGTACTTTTTCGATATGGGTAATTTGTTCATGCAGCTCAAGTGCGCGCTTTAAACGGGCATCCACTTCTTGCACAAAATTTGCGGCGTCTTTACTAACTACCACCTTACCCGCTTCACTTAGCGACTCTAAATAGCCGTAAAAATTACCCCACTCGCGGCGCTCAACCGCCACGGCATCCTGCGGGTATTCCCACTCATTCATGCCTATTTCAAGCGACCAGATAAAGTCGCGACCGGTAATATCGCGGTTACCCAGCTTCATTAAGTAGCGCGTAATCAGTTCGCGATCAGCCGCGATAGTGAAGCCATTATCGCGCGCAACTGCTGCAGGAATGACTTCCGAGCGCACTAATTCACCCAGAATCACTTGCTTGTGGCCGGCGTTATCCGTAGTGCTGGTTAAGGCTATGTCGGCCGGCCAAAAATGGCCAAAACCGCGTACCGCAATCAACCCCAAGAGACCAATCACCATAATCATACAAAGGGTGACGGCACCACCGTTTAACCAGATCCAAGGCGAGCCGCTCTTGTACCAGAGCGCGGGGGCTTTCAATAAATTCTTCATGTTGGAATCCCCTATTAAAGATTACTGTAACGTTTACGGAGGCGTTGACGCACAATTTCTGCCGCCGTATTCACCACAAAGGTGAGCGCCAATAACAAGAGCGCAGCAAGGAATAAGACGCGGAAGTGCGTACTGGCCACCGCCGTTTCTGGCATTTCTACTGCGATATTGGCGGATAAGGTGCGCATGCCTTCAAAGATATTGAAATTAACTACCGGGCTATTACCCGTTGCCATAAGCACAATCATGGTTTCACCCACGGCGCGGCCAAAACCCATCATGACTGCAGAGAAAATACCGGGGCTAGCAGTTGGCAGAACAACTCCCATCATGGTTTGCCAGCGCGTTGCGCCCAAGGCCAGCGAACCTTGGGTTAAGTGACGCGGCACGCTGAACACAGCATCTTCGGCGATAGAAAAAATACTGGGGATAACCGCAAAGCCCATCACCAAGCCAACCACCAAGGCATTGCGCTGTTCAAACTTAACGCCGTTATTGGTAAACCATTGCGGCAGGCTGCCATCGAAGAACCAGATTTCAAGGTAGGGGCTAATATCCACACAACCCCAAACAGTGAGGATAACGGGTACAACTAGAATCGCCGCTTCCCAACCTTCAGGCGTTCGCGAGCGAATCGCCAGCGGTAATTGACTCCACGTGAAGCCCACAATCAGCATGACTACAGGCACAAGCAAGAGGATGCAGAAGATGGCTGGCAAATGATTTTCAAGAAACGGTGCCAACCACAAACCGGCGAGGAAACCGAGAATAACGCTGGGCAGCGCCGCCATAATTTCGATAGTGGGCTTCACGATGCCGCGCAATTTTGGCGTCATAAAGTAAGCGGTATAAATCGCTCCCATGACGCCGAGCGGTACAGCGAACAAAATGGCAAACAATGCAGCTTTGAGCGTACCCAAGGACAGCGGCACAAAACTCATTTTGGCTTCAAAGTCATCGCTACCTGAGGAGGCTTGCCAAATATAATCTGGCGCATCGCGGCCCTCGTACCACACTTTTTCCCACAACATGCTGAAGGAGACTTCAGGGTGTTCGTTCCACACCTTGGCCATTCTGACTTTTTGGGTTTGATCCAGCAGCAACACGCGACCATTGATGGGTGATATACCTATATGGGTGATGGGTGTTGAGCCCATAGACTTGGTAAGTAAAGTGCGCGCTGAAGTACCAAAATAAATGCATATATCGCCCTTGTCATCGGCCGCCCAAAAGCCGCGACGGCCAAATTCTGGCGCTATGTGAGTAATGGCTCCCTCTAGGGGTTCAAAATCACGCACATGAGTCACATGATATTTATTTTGCGGGTCGCGCACCATCAACCACTGGCTCACCTGCCCTTGTTCGGTACCAATCGCTAGCGAGCCGGTGCTGACCAAAAAGCGCATAGCGGTGACCTTGCCGCCTTCCACTTTTACAGGTTCATAGCGTTCAGCCGCATCTGGCTTGGTGATGTTGTAAAGGTAGAGCTGTGCTTTGTCGTTGGCGACCACCAAATAACGGCCGTCGTTGTCCAACTGCATATGGGTGACTTTTTCACCCTCTGGCAAAGGCGGTAAATTGAAGGTTGCCGTGGTATTGGTCGTTTCTTCGGTAATGGCGTTAACTTCGCTGCTTACCACACCCAATACCAAGCGGTTATCACTAGTGGAGGCACTGAGCACCATACCTTCGCTGGTGGCTTGAATGGCTAATACCGAGATAGCAGCTTTGTTGGCATCCAATACCACAGGAGTTTCGCCCAAAGGATAGCCAAGGCTTGCAGTAACAACGCGCTTGTCGTCTGGGTAACTCAAATCATACTGGGCTTTGACTACAGCCACTTCGCCGTTGCTATAGCCGTAGGCAACCAAACCGTGTGACGCTTCACTTGCACCCAAGGTAGTGAAACTTGCATCGGCCGATTTAGGCACCTGCTGATGACTAATAGCGGCGCCGCTGAGCGCATTAAAGAACTGTACAGTGCCGTTTTTATGGTAGGCAGTACCGATTTCTTCATAGCGTTCAAGGCTGATAAATTCTGCAGAACTGCCTGCAACTTGGTCATTAGCCGGTAAAGAATAGGTTTGTTGAACATCCACCGATGCGCCACGCAATAAAGGGGCGATTTCAGAGAATAAATAGACAAAAATCAGCGCTAGGGATCCAACTACCGCGATACCCGCGGTCATGATGCCGTAACCTGAAAACTTATCTTTTATATTGCGCATGCGCCGTAGCTTGGTGCGCTGCTCGGCATTTGGCATGAGGCTGGCAGTCTGCGCTGCATTGGAAATAGGTTGTGACATAAAATTCACCCAGTGAGGTATTGGCGCATAAACTCTAACAATCAAAGATGACAAATTTGTTACAAAGGCAATTTAAATAACAAAGTCGCTAGGCAGGGAAAGAAAAAACGCTTAATCATCCACCCATAAAAAAACCGCTGCAAGCAGCGGTTCTTATGTCGGTATAAATACCTATTATTTACTCAAGGTTGCCAAGGTTTTTGCTGCCAAAGCAGCTGGCAAAGCAATGTAACCATCACGCTCAACCGCTTCTTGACCTTGCTTAGACAATACATAGGTGAAGAACTCAAGCTGTAGCTTATCCAAAGGTTGGTTAGGCTTTTTGTTCACATATACATAAAGCTGACGAGATAATGGGTAGCTGCCATCCAAACCGTGTTCGGTATTAGCTGGAATCAACTCTGAGTAAGAGGTTTTAGAAATTGGCAGTGCACGAACACCTGAAGTTTTGTAACCAATACCTGAGTAACCAATTGCATTGATACCTTCAGATACGCTTTGTACTACAGAAGCAGAACCTGGTTGCTCATTGATAGTTGACTTGAAGTCGCCCTTACAAAGAGCTTCTTCTTTAAAGTAACCGTAGGTACCAGATACAGCGTTACGGCTGTACAAAGAAATACCGCGTTTTTCCCAAGCACCAGTCAAACCAACATCACCCCAAGTTGTCAAATCTTTCTCGCCGCCGCACTTACGGGTAGCAGAGAAAATTGCATCTACTTGAGATATAGACAAACCTTTGATTGGGTTATCTTTGTTTACATAAACAGCCAAAACGTCGATAGCGACGGGTACTTTAGTAGGCTTATAACCGTGTTTAGCTTCAAATGCTTGAATCTCAGCTTCTTTCATTGCACGGCTCATTGGGCCGAAGTTTGAAGTGCCTTCAGTTAAAGCTGGTGGTGCAGTTGAAGAACCAGCACTTTGCACTTGGATATTTACGTTAGGGTAGAATTTTTTGAAGTCTTCAGACCACAAGGTCATCATGTTGGCTAAAGTGTCTGAACCAATACTGTTTACTGCACCAGAAACACCAGAAGTTACCTTGTATTCTGGTAATTTTGGATCTACAGCAGCTTGCACAGCAACGGCACAAGTCATTGAGCCAATGAGAGAACCGGCGAGAGCCAATCCTTTAATAAATTTGTTAGCGTTCATTGAGCGTTTCCTTTAGGAAAGATGACGATAATTAAAGATGAGCCTGCCTCACCCTTGACGCTCAATGTAGCAAGCAAATGTGACAAGTTTATGACTGCGAACAACAGCCTGTAAAAACTTATCGCATTTGCGCTTTAACTATTTCACCACCTTCAATGCTGGGCGCTTGAGCGATGTCACATTGCCCTCACCGGATCCGCTCGGCTTGGTGTTGGTTGGTTCGGGCTTAGTCGGTGGCGCTGGTGGCACGGGTGATTCAGGCGGAACCTCCAGCTCAAACATCATACCTTGGCCATTTTCGCGGCCGTAAATCCCCAATACTGCACCGCAGGGCACGTATATATGATTCACCACACCACTAAAACGCGCACTGAAAGACACGGCATCATTGGCAATCAATAAATCCCTAACCGCTGAGGGCGCTATGTTCAAAATAATTTGGCCATCTTTATTAATGTGCTGCTGCGGCACAGCCACACCCGGCACATTCGCAAACACCACCAAATGTGGCGTGCAGTTGTTATCCAACAACCACTCATAAATAGCTCTAAGCAAATAAGGGCGATTCGATGTCATATCCATAGAAAACTCACACAACTCAAAAAAAACACGTAACCTAAAAATACGTAATGAGAAAAATAACTGAGAAATTATCGCCCAAAAGAAAGGGCGACCTATAGTCGCCCTTTTTCACTCTTGATTCCAGAGTCGATTTAATTCTAGTGAATATTTCGCCAGAACTCTTTATTCAAGAAGTAAGCACAAGCGGCGAATATCAAGATAAAGAACAGCACTCGCTTGCCCATATCTTCACGTTTAAGCGCACCGGGCTCACCCAAATAAGCCAAGAAGTTCACTAGATCATAAGCAGCCTGATCAAACTCTTCTTTTTTCATTGTGCCTTTGATTGAGCCTTCAACCAAACCGCCGCAATGCTCATCCACTTCTAACTCACCAATTGTGTTACGCGCTGCGTGACCATGGTGATTGAGTTTCGGGCCTGGGCCGCACTCCAATAAACCTTGCGGGCCAATCAACACATGCGGCATACCTACGTTCGGGAACACACGGTTATTCACACCCCATGGACGCGCTTCATCTTTGTAGAAGTTGCGCAAATAAGTGTAAACCCATTCAGGCGAACGCACACGGGTAACCAAGCTCAAGTCTGGAGGTGCAACACCAAACCACACTTTTGCCTGTGCCGGACGCATAGAAATTTCCATCAATTGACCCAAGCGTTGGCCACCTAACACCAGGTTGCCTTCCATCATTTCTGGAGGAATTGCCAAATCCTCAGCCACACGCCCAAAGCGTGAGTACTTAGCCGAGTGACAACCCATGCAATAGTTGGTGAAATATTTCGCGCCACGTTGCAAGGATTCTTTGTCATGCAAGTCGACTTCCATCTTATCGCAAGGTACAGCACCGCAATCAAATGCACCGGTATTTGCTACCGCTTTAATAGGCACAATCATCAAAATTAAGAACAGCGCCAAACCGCCCAGAACTATGTGCAATGGCAAACCTTTCGCTTGAACACGCTCTGGCTCCACCAAAACGTGATCGCGCGACGCCAATAGGGGCAATACTGCGAAAATTACCGTCAAAAACACACAAAGCCCTAACAGCAACGCGGGCACATCAGCCTTCACGTAACTGAAGGTCATAGCAGCAAAGATCACTGCAAACACACCACACAGAACGAACGAAAGCTTCGATTTTGCCTTTGCCAAATCAGGTGTTGTCCATACTGGCATAGTCACAAAGTAAGCGAAGTAAAAGACGGTTGCGATTTGAGACAGTAGCGTACGGCCTTCGGTAGGCGCTTGCACACCCAAGTAACCAAGCACTACAAACATAGCCGCGAAGCTCATCAGCATGACGCGCGCAATCCAACCGCGGTAGCGGATTGATTTCACTTTGCTGCGATCTAACCAAGGCAATACAAACAGAATCGCAATCGCCGCCGCCATAGCCATGAAACCAAGGAACTTAGCGTTTAACGGGCCAATCTCCATGGTTACCGCACGTAATACTGCATAGAAAGGCGTGAAATACCAAACTGGTGCGATGTGCAATGGCGTTTTCAGATTGTTCGCTTCTTCAAAGTTGGCTTTCTCTAGGAAGAAACCACCCATTTCTGGCATGAAAAACATTATGAAACAGAATACAAACAGGAATACGCTAATACCTACAAGGTCATGCACGGTGTAGTAAGGATGGAAGGGAACACCATCTAATGGAATACCATTTTCATCTTTATACTTTTTAATCTCAACGCCATCTGGGTTGTTAGAGCCAACGTGTTTATCGTGCAAGGCCAAAATATGCATCACAACCAAGGCCAGCAACACGATTGGCAGAGCCACAACGTGCAAAGCAAAGAAACGGTTTAGCGTGATACCCGAGATCAAATAGTCGCCGCGAATCCACTGCACCAAGTCTTCACCAATTACAGGAATAGCACCGAACAATGAAACAATTACTTGCGCACCCCAGTAGGACATTTGACCCCAAGGCAATACGTAGCCCATAAAGGCTTCAGCCATTAGCACCAGATAAATTGTCATACCGAAGATCCACACCAATTCGCGTGGAGATTTGTAAGAGCCGTACATCAAACCGCGGAACATATGCAGATACACAACAACAAAGAACGCCGACGCGCCGGTGGAGTGCATATAGCGCAGCAAATCGCCGTATTCTACATCGCGCATGATGTATTCAACCGAGGCGAATGCGCCCTCAGCCGTCGGCGTGTAGCTCATAGTCAACCAAACACCGGTAACCAATTGGTTAACCAGAACCAGCAGCGAGAGCACACCAAAGAAATACCAAAAGTTAAAGTTTTTGGGCGCATAGTATTTACCCATATGGGTATCCCATGCTTTTTGTACGGGGAGGCGATTATCAACCCAGCCCCACAAACCTGCTAACTGATTTACAACCCAATTCATCTTATGCCCCTTGGTCTTCGCCGATGATAACTACGCTTTCACTCTCGTAATAATGCTTAGGCACTTCGAGATTGGTCGGAGCTGGAACACCTACATAGACTCGGCCAGCCAAATCGTATTTAGAGCCGTGACATGGGCAGAAGAATCCACCTTGCCATTTCTCGCCGCCTAAATCGGCAGCGCCAACGTCGGGACGATAAAGTGGTGAGCAACCCAAGTGAGTACAAACACCCAGCAGAATTGCAAACTCTTCTTTAATGGCACGAGC
>Ga0116157_10002306_pt1 | contig 18648 bp, 11 predicted proteins | sample AD_UKC048_MetaG_FD_89882 | JGI IMG/M metagenome (GOLD analysis project Ga0116157, IMG submission 89882) | Active sludge microbial communities of municipal wastewater-treating anaerobic digesters from USA - AD_UKC048_MetaG | ecosystem: Engineered > Bioreactor > Anaerobic > Digestate | place: USA...
CACAGACGAACGAAGCAGTTGTTGACCCAGAAGTCCGCACCGCTGACCCGCTGCTGGCTGGCGGTGACACGATCGTGAACGCTGCAGGTGCTGCCATTGGTGTGGCCGTCACTGGCGCTGCCAACACCCCAGCATCCTCGGGTATCGTCCCAGCGTCCATGTTCGACTTCCCAGACCTGTCCACGCCGTACGTTATTCGTCCGGCTTTGACTACTACTGAGCCTCTCGACCAGGCAGCTGCCCTGACCGGTTCGCTGGCCGTGACGACGGTCAAGAACGAGTACCTGACCAACCCTGGCATCACTGCCGGTACCGACTGGGTCTTCTCGTCGCCTACCCGTCGTTACACGGTGGCTGTGGACTACTCGACCACGCCTTTCCGCCGCGTCTTCAGCGCCTACGGCAGCTCGGCTGAGCAGTACTTCTACGACACCAACACGCTGTTCGACAGCGCATCTGGCCAAGTCTGCGTGCTGAACGTGACGCCTACGTCGTATGACCAGGAAGAAACGACCCCGACCAGCGGTGTTGGTTTCGTCATCTCCCCAGGGGGCCAAGCCGCTCCTCTGACGTTCTGCGGCGAAGTCAGTGTCTTGAGCTTCAACAACGCTTCGGGTACCTCGGTTCTCGGCGCTTTGCTGGCCCGCAAGGACATCGACCTGAACTACACGGACGGCTGGGTCAGCATCGCCACCCCAGGCAACCCGAACGGTGGCGCTCCTATCGGCCTGCCAATCCTGGGTGCTTCGTTTGAAACCGCCTTCAACCCAGCTGCTTCGGCTGGCATCGCTGGCAACTACGGCCTGACCTTCGGACACCGCTTCACCCGTCCGTAAGTTGAGCTGCTAGAGTTCTACTGTTGTTGAAAAAGGGCGGGGTTTCCCCGCCCTTTTTTCATTGGAGCGAACCAATCACTCGTTCGCCGGAACCAACTGCGTCAACGCCAATTGCTCGAGATCGGGCTTGCGCTTCCACCTCTTGCTTTTCCATTTCCCATGCTGAATTCAGTCGCCCAAACCATCCGTTGCTCGTTCCTCTGTGCCGCTCTCGTCTGCGTATCAGCCTTGGCAGAAGAAGCGCCCCTGGTATCCGGAGCCAAAGTCAGCATCACCGCTGCCGACATCCAGGCGGAAGCCCAGCAGGTTCCGGCCGCTGCGCGCAAGGAAGTGCTGGCGAAACCAGACAAGGTGATGCTGCTGGCTTCCAACCTGTACGTGCGGCGTGCGCTCGCGGCAGAGGCCGCCGAGCAAGGCCTGGCCGTCGACCCGATCGTTGCAGCAGCGCTGAAAATTGCACAGGACAAGGTCCTGTCAGACGCCCTGCTGGTCAAGATTGATCAGGCCAATACTCCGACCGATGCGGCGCTTGAACAATTCACCCTCGCCAGATACCGAACGGAATCCCAGAGATTCCAGAAGCCGGAAGAAACCCGTGCCCGGCATATATTGCTGAAGAAGGGATCTGCGGAAGCGCAGGCAGAGGCAGAAAAGGTTCTGGCCGAATTGAAGGCAGGCGCCAATTTCGAGGAACTGGCCAAGCAGTATTCGCAAGACCCGGGAAGCGCGGCCAGGGGCGGCGATCTGGGCTTCTTTCGCCGTGGGCAGATGGTGGCAGAGTTCGACACGGCGCTTGCCGCCCTGGTCAAACCCGGCGAACTGAGCGGCATCGTGGAAAGCCAGTTCGGCCTGCACATCATTCGCCTCGAGGAGCGCAAGGAGGCTCGACCCGTGAGCTATGAAGAAATACACACCACCCTGAAACAGGAAACGCTCGCGAAGCTGTTGAACGACGGTCGATCGCGCGAAGCACAACGCTTGTTGGGTGCAGCCAAGTTCGATCATTCTGCGGCTGCAACGATTTCCGCCAACCAGCGCTGACCCACGCTGCCACGGACCCCTACCCCGCGTATGACTTCGCCCGCGCGTGGCGCACAGGTTGACTGCGGATGCTTCTGGATGAAGTGAGAGCCCTCTGGGCGGCACGCGGCCTGGTATGGGTTCTGGCAAAGCGTGAGATTTCTGCCCGGCACGCCGGCTCCGTGGCGGGCGCGGTGTGGGCGTACCTGCCGCCCCTGCTCACGGTCGCCGCGTACTACCTGGTGTTCGATGTCGTCTTCGCGATGCGACTGGGTGAACAGGCGCCGGTCCGTTCGGTCGGGGCCTACCTGATCGTCGGATCGCTTCCGTGGATGGCGTTCTGCGACTCGATCTCTCGTGCGACGAACAGCCTCATCGATGCAGGCAGCCTGCTGCAGAAGAACCCCCTGCCTCCGGCGCTGTTCCCGGCCAGAACTGTCGTCGCCAGCGCCGTCATCTTCGGACCGCTGATCGCCCTGATGACGCTGGCATACGCCCCGATGCACCGCTTTTCTCCCGCCCTGGTGGCCCTGCTGCCTCTGGCCCTGCTGCAGGTGGTGCTGTGCTGGCTGCTGGGCTATCTGCTGGCTGTCTGCGCCGCAGCTCTGCGCGACGTGACAGCGATCGTCGGCTTCGTTCTGTCGGTCGGCATCTACCTGTCGCCGGTGCTCTTCCCGGCCAGCATGTTTCCAGCCGCCTGGGCATGGGTGCTATGGCTGAATCCGATGGCGCCACTCGTCGGAGGCTACCAATCGGTGGTCTTGTCCGGACAATGGCCGCAATGGAGCACGTGGATCGTCACACTGGCCTGGATCACGCTGACCGCGCTGCTGCTCGACAAGGTAGTCAAGCGCAGTCAGGAGCAACTGGTGGATTGGCTGTGAGCGAACTCGCGGAGTCTGACGGGGAGACCAGCGCTGTACTGCGGCTGGATGGGGTGGGCAAGGAGTACCGTCTCTATGACTCGCCCCGAGACAGGCTGTCTGCGCTCATCACCGGTCATTCGAAGCACAGGAGCCACTGGGCGCTTCGCGATGTCGGCCTGGAATTGCACCGCGGGCAATGCATGGGCGTCGTGGGTGACAACGGCGCCGGCAAGAGTTCCTTGCTGAAGCTGATTGCCGGCACCTTGCAGCCGACCACCGGACGGCTGACGCGCCACGGACGTGTCACCGCGATCCTCGAACTTGGTGCCGGATTCCACCCGGACTTCAGCGGGCGGCAGAACCTGTACTTCGGTGGCAGCCTGATCGGCATCTCGCACGAGGAGATGACGAAGCTGGAGCGCGACATCCTCGACTTCTCCGAGCTCGGTGACGCGATCGATCGCCCGGTCAAGACCTATTCCTCGGGGATGACGGTGCGACTGGCTTTTGCGCTCGTCACCGCGGTCGAGCCGGACCTGCTCATCATCGATGAAGCGCTGGCGGTGGGTGACCAGAACTTTCAGAAGAAGTGCGTTCAGCGCATCGATGCCTTCCGCCGCAACGGTTGCACGATTCTTTTCTGCTCGCACAGCCTCTACCACGTGAGACACCTCTGCAACGTGGCTCTGTGGCTCGACGGCGGTCGCGTAAAGGCCCTGGGCGACACCGAGTCGGTCCTGTCGTCGTACGAAGTACATGTCCGATCGCAGGACACCTCCTCGCCGCCAGAGCAAGTCATCGCCGTCGAACAGGAGGGCAACACGCTCGAGGTCCCTGCTGGCAAGCTTCCCGCGGCACGCGCTCCCGTGACGGCCAAACTTGTCTGCGTCGAAGTCGCGAACCTCGGAGAGGGAACGCCGCGGCTGCTGGAGTCGACCGATCTGGTGGTCACGGTCAAGGCGCAGTTGGGAACGGGCGAGCAGCCGAACTTCATCATCATGCTGGAGCAGTCCCGCGGGGTCGGCATCACTTCGATCGCCACGCATGCGGAGGGCATTGCGCCCCACCATCTGGGCGACGGCGTCTGGCAGACCACGCTGACCTTTCCCGAACTTCCGCTGCACTCGGGCGACTATGTCGTCAGTGCGTACCTGCTCGATGCGCACGGTCTGGTCGTGTACGAGGAATGGATGCGATGCGTCGAATTCAAGCTCGTGGCACCCAGCCTGACACCGGGCATCGTCCGCCTGCCGCACCGCTGGTCGTGAAACGCCTGAGAGGATTCCTGGCCCGGCTCAAGCGCGAGTCGCTCGATCTGGTCGAACTGGTGCTGATTCCCAGCCTTGCAGCACCCCTTCCCTGGCCGCTGTGCTTCAGGATATTTCGCTGGGTGGCATTTCACTGGCGCTTTCTGTATCGCGAGCCTTGCGCACGCGCGCTGTCTCAGGCGAATCAGCGGGGATGGGTCGACGAGCCCACCACCTGGCTGGCGATGCGCCGGCTGGTCACACTGGTCGACCATGCGGACTTCTATCTGGAACGCACGCGCTCGGACCGATGGCTTCAATGGCATGTGGATACCGACGGCCACTGGACGCCGCCGGGCAAGGCCGCGGTGTGGCTCACCTTCCACTGGGGCGCGGGCCTCTGGGCGCTGAGGCACGCCGCCGCCTCCGGTCTCACCGCAAGCTTCATGGTGGCCTCCTCCCACCCCGATCACTTCAAGGGGCGCACCGTACTTCGGCACTACGTCACCCGCCGCAATGCCAGCGTGACCAGGCTGCTGGGGCGACCGACGATAGACGTGAGCGCTCCGCTGCGACCGGCGCTCAAGGTATTGCAAGCCCACGAACAACTGGTTGCCGTCGTGGACGTGCCATCCGACCAGGTGGCAGCGAGCCAGCAGATACAACTGCTGGGGATGCCGGCCCGGGTGCCGCGCGCCCTGTTTCGCCTCGCCGTGGAGCGCTCGATTCCGGTCGGCGTGTTCCTGCCGGGCATCTGCCTGTCGACCGGACGACGCCTCCTGCGCCTTCGAGACTTCGGCACGCCCACGGACGTCGATGCCCTGGTGAATGAGGTCTTCGCGGAACTCGAAAGGGCCATCACCGAATGCCCGCCCGCATGGCACTTCTGGAGCGAGGCTGACCGTTTTTTTCGAGCCTGACACTGCCCTAGAAGGGATCGAACTCGTTGTCGGTCAAATCAGCAGGCAGGCTTCACACTGGCTCGACCGCCGGGCGGATGTACGGCCTGCGCAGCTTCAGGAACGGTCGTTCGATGAATCGATGACTCAGGTACCCCACGGGAAGCACCAGGATCAGCGCCACCATCGAGACCGGGAACGCGACATAGATACTGGAGATATCGACCACGCGCTGGTGAATCCAGGCCGCCAGTTCGAACACGAAGAAGTAGTGCAGCAGGTAGATGGAATACGAATATTCGCCCAGGGTCGAAAACAGGTTCGATACTCGCCCCGGCTTGAACGCGAACGACGTGTCATACCAGACGATCAGTACCGAGAATGCCAGTCCTTCAAGCGTCGGCAACACGATCCACAGCGGCGCCGGTGAGGGATAGCTCGGCTGCAGGAAGAAGCCTCCACTGCGGTCGAACCACCAGTAAAGCTGGATCAGCGAGACGACCGCAACCGCCGCCCAGTAGCGCAACCCTGAGAAGCTGTGTCTCCAGTGAAAGGCCAGTATCCCCAGCAGGAATTGATCTATCCGCCCGAAGATCGTGAAGTAGGCCAGGCTGTGCACCTCGCCCGTCATGGAGTGATAGGCGGCCCTCCAGGCCACCGCCGCCACCAGGACCAGACCGATCAGCCAGCGTGGCCGCGCACGCAGGAGCAGCAAGATCAGCGGAAGCAGCAGGTAGAACTGCAGCTCGACCGCGATGGACCAGCCGCCGTTAGGCCACTTCGGGTACACGAAACCCGGCACCATGGACAGCAGGTAGGAAAACGCTGCCTCTGCGCTGTGCGCGCGAACCGCCTCGATCACCGCATGGATCAGCAGGACCAGCAGCAGCAGCGGCATCAGACGCAGCAGGCGATTCCAGAAGAACAGCGGATAGTTCACCTGCCTGCCGTCGAGCAGCTTCGCGAAGAGATAGCCGCTCAGGGTCATGAAAAGTGCCACCCCGACATGCCCTTCGTCGAACAGGACCAGCGGGCCCCACAAGGGCGTTCCGTCGAACGGAACCGGATAGCCGCGCGGCCCGTGCATGAAATGCCACGAGAAGACCAGCATCACGGCCACGGCCCGGACGTGGTCCAGGGCCACGTAATGCTCGCCGGACGTGGATCTCATCGGATGAGAGTCAGGGCGGCCATCGTGAACATCACCGAAGCAGGTTCAGGCCCGGTATCCCGGCAGCAGCAGATACCGCAGCCGCTGCATCGCAGCACGCCGAAGCCGCTTCGCCCACGACATCGGCCGCTGCCTGAACACTCCCACGGTGTCGCCCCAGGGCGCACTGTCCGGCTCGGCATGCTCGGCCCAATCGGTCGTGACCGACACCATCTCCAGATCGCCGTACGCGGCCAGGGCTCGGTACCCGTCCGGGTAGAAGCGCCAGCAGTCCTGCGGATACCGGTGCTCCGGCCCGCGCGACGGTGCCAGCAAAAAAATGACGCCGCCGGGCTTCAGCACACGCGCCATCTCCAGCCAGGTCAGCCAGAAGAACTCCACATGCTCGAAGGCCTGCCCGGAAACGATCACATCGACCGAGTAGCTCGCGAACGGCAATCGATACGGCGACGACAGCACCACGTCGACATTGGGCCCAGCCGTCAGATCGACACCGGTGTACGTCCATCCGTCGCGATCGAACATCGGCTTGTAGCTGCCGTTGACGTCGTAGCTTCCGATGTCGATGACGTTCAGGGTCGGCTGGTCGGTCAGGTGACGATCGACCAGTTGTCTGACGTGCTGCAGGGAACTCGAGTGCATGCGGATGCCGTGACCGGGTTAATTGGAATGGGTAATGTCGCCGCTCGGCGCCAGCGCACGAAAGAGTCCGCAGACCGAAGAGAACATCAGGCCCGAAGCCAGCTCTTGACTCGCGTCTGCCAGCGCAGGGGAATGGCACGCGCCACGCTGCGCAGCATCGGCATCGCGCGCAATCGCAGTATGGCCATCAGCAACGACTGCTTGAAGCCCTGTCGCAATGCACTCACCCCGTGCGCCCGGTTGCTTCCGAATCTCGCAAGAAATTCCGGGCTCAGCGCTGCAGGATGACCCGGCGCCGGAACGGCGCTCAGGTAGTCCCGCGCATACGACCACGGTCGCACTCGCGGATCCTGCGCAAGCGACTGCAGGCGATGCGTGGGAGCCGGGCTCTGGCCGGTGGCGAAATGGCGCTCACGCACTTCATTGAAGAACGCGAGCCAATCTGACGGAGCCGCCTTCCAGGGCCGGATCCAGCTCCACGCACGACCGCTGAGCCGCTCGGCGAAGGCGCCCAGGTCCGGTGCCACCACGGGCAATCCCTGCTCGAGGCACGCGCTGAGGGTGTAGCTGTAGGTCTCGGGCCACAGGGCGGGAAACCAGACCAGATCGGGCTGAAGCCAGTCGAGCAGGCGCGCCAGATCGGCGTCTTCGTACTGGCCGTGAACCGTGAGACTGGCGCGAGGCCGGGTGCGCAGGTTCCGGTAGGCAAACCCGAGCAGATGGAAGTCGATGCGAGCCGACGTTTGAGCTGCCAAGGTCGCGACATCCTCGAGCAGGTCGGCGCCCTTGATCGGGCTGAGCGCTCCGATCACGACGACCTTCAGCGGAGCCCCCGTGGCGAGCTGGCGTGGCACCGGCACCGGGTGCGGCACGGGCTCCAGCAGTTCATCGTGCGGCGCATACCGCACGTCGGCGGAAGGGGCGTACCGCAGGAAGCGCTGGGCCGCGTCGTGGCTGGGCACCAGCACATGCCGCGCACCGGCGATCAGGCTGCCGTGGGTGACACGCCACTGCTCGATGGACACGCCGCCCGGCGCCGGCGAGCGGCTCAGGCAGCGCCGGCACTGATCCGGCCCTTCCTCGCCGCAGTAAGAGTTGTCGCTGCCCGTGAGACTGATCTGCGGGCAGAACGCGTGGTAGTCGTGCGCAGTGAAGTCATACCTTACCCCCAGATGCGCCGGCAGCGCCAGCACATCGGGAGTGTGTCCGAGCAGGTGGTGAAAGTGCACATGGCCGACGCCCAGCCCGCGCAGTGCATCCACCAGTGGCGTGAACTCGGAGGGCAGCTGGAAGGACAGCCGGAAGCCTTCGCTTGCACCGAGCAGATCGAGTTGCACCGAGGGTCCGCTGGCCGGCCTGAGCACGAAGAACACCGCATCCCGGACCGCCCATGCGGCCAGCTCCTGCATGTGTCGAAGCGTGCCGCCTTCACGATCGTGCATCACCAGCAGGACGACGGGCTTGCCGGCCGCGGAGACGCGGGCCAGGTCGATGGCCTGGCGTGCCGGCAGGGCAGGATCGAGCGCGATGAAGCGATGCACCTGCTGTTCGTACGCGGGATGCAGGCGACGCAGGGTCTCCATGGCCGCGATCTCGCGTGCGCCCTTGGACGCTCCGAAGCTGACTCCGCCGGAATGCAACACAAACGTGTCCAGCGCATGCAGGTTGCGCCAGCCGGCCTCCTGGGCGCGCTGGCAGAAGTCGTTCTCCTCGCCATAGCCCTTGCCGAACTGCTCGACATCGAACAACCCCACCTGCGCCAGACAGTCTCGGCGCACGTACATGCAGAAACCGTTGCCGGTGGGAACGTCGATCGTCTGGCCCGCGAGCGTGCGCGCGAACAAGGCATCCAGCGCTGCGGTGCTCAGTCCGGCGGGCAGCGTGTTGCTCTCGCAGAACCTGGGGTAGCTGCAGATGGTCGCGTTGTTCGAGAACGGCGTGACGGTGCCGACCCGGGCATCCGAATAAGCCGCACGCTTGAGGCGATCCAGCCAGTCGTTCGCGACCTCCGTGTCGCTGTTGAGCAGGATCACGTCGTGGGCATCACTCATCGCCATGCCACGGTTCACCGTGCCGACGAAACCGAGGTTCTGTTCGTTCTCGACCAGAACGACGCGCTGGTCGCGGGCCCGAAGCTCGCGCAACCAGCCCGCCAGTTCCGGCTCGGGGCTCGCGTCGTTGATGACGATCAGGCGGAATGCGCTGTCGTTGCGCGAGGCCAGCACCGACTCGAGGCAGAGTTGCGTATCGGCCAACCCCCGATAGACCGGGACGATGACATCGACAGGACACGGTGTCGGGGTGACCGGCGTGCTGACCAGTGCAGTCGCCTGGACCACAGCATTCGGGCGGCCAGGCCGTCCCCGCAGGTTGCGATCGACCCAACCCTTCAGATGCGACAGCGGGCGCGTCATCCGGAACAACCTGGAACGCTCGATGTCCTGCAGGTGGGCAGCCAGTTCGGCATAGTCATCCCGGAGCTTGAAATGCTGGTTGCGCAGCTCGGTCTGCTCGTCGACCAGCAGGCCCTTCTGCTTGAGGAGTTCGTCCCGTTGAGCCGAGAGCCTGCTTTCGACCTGCGCCAGGGATACCACTTCACGCGCCAGATGATCGCGCTCCTCGACCTGCTGATCGAGGTGCTTCTGGACCGACTTCAGGCGATCGTCGACCGTCTTCACGACATCTTTCAGAGCGAGGTAATCGGCCGACATCGGCCAGCCGACCTCCACCTCGAGCGCTCCACCGTGACGGCTGCCCATCGCGGCCAGTGCGGCAGGTGCGATCGGTAGTTCGATCCAGGGATCGTCACCGTGCAGCAGCGCCAACGCGGGGGCACCTTCGGGCCAGGGCGGACGCAGCAGCAACTGCTGCGAGGCCGACGCCTCGAGCGAGGACACGGAGTCCCGTTCGCAGCGCCATTCCCAGACACACTCGCCGTTGGAGGACATCAGACTGATGCGGTACAGATGGATGAACCCCGGGCGATCTGCCGGATCGAGCTTGATCGAGGTCCATGCGGGAACGTCATCGCCCCACGCAAAGCGCAACGTCTGACGGCTCCTGCCGATCACGCCGGCAACCACCTGCTTGTGCTGCTGCGAGTACGCTCCCGACTGGCCAAGGAACAGTTCCGCCGTGAAGAGCGCCTGGGCCGCCGGCTGCGTCGGCTCGCTGTCGACGGGGACAGCCAGTGAAGCGCTCGTGGCGGGGCGGACTTCCGCGACGAACTGATAGGCCAGCGCGTCCGGCACGGCCAGCAGATAGCGACCAACTGCGGGCGGCAGGCTGTCGAAGCGGGTTCGAAACTCCGAGGCACCCAATTCCCTGAGCACGGGAAGCAGGGACACCATCGACCAGCCTTCGCTCGCCAGGAACCGCCCCAGCGAGCGGCGCGTGAAGAAGCGCAGATGGGTGCTGTCGAGCAGACCCTCGGGCCGGTATTCGAACTCGCCCTCGAGCAGTTCGGCGATCAGCCCGCAATAGCCCGCGTTCGGCACCGAGATCAGCACCTTCCCTGTCGGAGCCAGCAATTCACGGCAGGCGCTCAGTACCTGTTCGGGCTGCTTCAGGTGCTCCAGCACGTCTGCACAGACGATGCAGTCGTAGGCCGCACCCTGAAACAGTTCCGTGAGCGGCGCCTGCTCCAAGTCGGCCACTTCGATGCGGCGGTAGTGCGGCCGGGCAAGCTCGGCTTCGGCATCGTTCAGCGTGACGCCATCGACCACGCACGCCTGCTGTTCACGGAGATGCCGCCCCAGCGCGCCGCTGCCGGTCCCCAGATCGAGCACCGAACAACCCGGCTGGATCAGACCGGCGATGACCGACAGCGAGGTCTGCTCGGAAGTCGAGATTTCGCGTCGATACACGTGCAAAGGCACGTCATTGCTGGTCATCCGGCCGATTATGGCTTCCCGGTGCACGCGCACGATCAGGCGGAGCGCGCACGACGGGCAAGTCGATGGTCACGACTTCCGGCTTCGCGCTTGCGATACTCAGCGCCCCGTATGCAGCCCGCCCAGAACGAGACCCTTCCGCCGCTCGCGCCTGTCGTCGCGGTGCTGCTGTGCAGCTACCAGGGCGAGCGCCACCTGGCCGAGCAGCTCGATTCGATCGCAGCACAGACCCATCGCGGCTGGACGCTGTGGGTGTCGGACGACCGCTCGACGGACGGCACGGTGGCGATCCTGGAGCAGTATCGATCCCGGTGGGGCAGCGATCGCCTGTCCATCCTGACGGGTCCGGCTCGGGGCTTTGCCGCCAATTTCCGGTCGCTGACCTGCCACGCGGAGATCGACGCGGACGGCTACGCATGGTGCGACCAGGACGACGTGTGGGAGCCCGAGAAACTCGAACGTGCGCTGGCCTGGTTGCAGTCCGTGCCAGCAGGCACCCCCGCCCTGTACGGCAGCCGAACGCTTCTGACCGATGAGGAGAACCGGCCCATCGGGATGTCGCCGATCTTCACACGGCCACCCTGCTTCCGGAACGCGCTTGTGCAGAGCATCGCAGGCGGCAACACGATGGTGTTCAACCGCGCGACGCGTGACTTGCTGATCCAGGCCAACCGCGAGGGCGATGCGGTGGCTCCGGACTGGCTGGCCTACCTGCTGGTCAGCGGCTGCGGTGGGCAGGTGCGCTACGACCCCTGGCCCAGCGTGCGCTACCGGCAGCACGATGAGAACCTGAGCGGATCGAACGTGAGCCTGCGCGGGCGCTGGCAGCGGATGCGGATGCTGCTGGGCGGTCAGTTCAAGGGCTGGGTAGACGCGAATGTGGGGTTGCTGGAGCGCGTCAGGTCTCGGTTGACCGAGGAGAACCTGCGGATCCTGGACACTTTCGTTCAGGCACGCCGGGAGCCGATGCCGGCTCGACTGCTGGGACTCAGGCGGGCCGGGGTGCACCGTCAGACGGCGGTCGGAACGATCGGCCTGGCCGTGGCGGCGTTGCTGAACCGACTTTGACAGGGCGGTGAAACGCCCGTCCCCATCGATAGGAAAAGCGAATCGCTTTGATTTCCCCAATTCATAAAGAACATGAATTAGGGCACCTATCATTTGATGGCCACTCAACGGCGAATCATCGCAACAGGAGACCCCTCATGTCATTGATCAACACCCAAATCAAGCCTTTCTCGGCAACCGCCTATCAAAACGGCAAGTTCATCGACATCACTCAGGACACCCTGAAGGGCAAGTGGTCGGCCATCGTCTTCTACCCGGCCGACTTCACCTTCGTCTGCCCGACCGAGCTGGAAGACCTGGCGGACAACTACGCCGAATTCCAGAAGATCGGCGTCGAGGTCTACGGCGTGTCGACCGACACCCACTTCACCCACAAGGGCTGGGCCGACGCCTCGCCGGCGATCAAGAAGGTCAAGTACCCGCTGGTCGGCGACCCGACCGGCACGCTGTCGCGCAACTTCGAAGTCATGATCGAGGAAGCCGGCCTCGCACTGCGCGGCACGTTCGTCATCAATCCGGCCGGCCAGATCAAGGTGCTGGAAGTGCTGGACCTGGGCATCGGCCGCGATGCCAAGGAACTGCTGCGCAAGATCAAGGCCGCTCAGTACGTGGAATCGCACCCGGGCGAAGTCTGCCCAGCCAAGTGGAGCGAAGGCGCCAAGACACTGACCCCGTCGCTCGACCTCGTCGGCAAGATCTGATCGGGCATTCCGATCGCATGCGACCACCCGGTGAACCTCATCGGGTGGTTTTCATCCGCCGCGAGCCCACAAAGCTGGCGGCGGACCTGAATGACGTCCGATCAAGGCGTTTGCATTCGTCACCGTACAAGAAGGAGACACCCCATGCTGGATGACACCCTGAAGGCTCAGTTGCAGGCCTACCTCGAGCGCGTGAAGATTCCGTTCGAGATCGTGGCGTCGCTGGACGACAGCGACGCGTCTCGCGAAATGCACGGCCTGCTGGAAGACATCATCAGCCTGTGCGACAAGATCACCTTGAGAACCGACGGCACGGACGCCCGCAAGCCGTCGTTCACGCTGGCCCGCATCGGAGAGACGCCGCGCATCCGCTTCGCCGCGATCCCGCTGGGTCATGAATTCACATCGCTCGTGCTGGCCCTGTTGCAGGTCGGGGGCCACCCGGCCAAGGTCGAGGCCGACCTGATCGAGCAGATCAAGAACCTCGACGGCGATTTCCGCTTCGAGACCTATGTTTCGCTGAGCTGCCACAACTGCCCGGACGTGGTGCAGGCGCTCAACCTGATGGCGGTGCTGAACCCGCGCGTCCAGCACGTCACGATCGATGGCGGCCTGTACCAGCAGGAGGTCGAGGACCGTCAGGTGCTTGCGGTGCCGATGGTGTTCCTGAACGGCGAGCACTTCGGCCAGGGCCGCATGGAGGCCGAAGAGATCGTGTCGAAGCTCGACAAGGGCGCGGCAGCACGCGATGCAGTCAAGATCAGCGCGAAGGCCCCCTATGACGTGCTGATCGTCGGGGGTGGGCCTGCTGGCGCCGCAGCGGCCGTGTACGCGGCGCGCAAGGGCATCCGCACCGGCGTGATGGCCGAGCGTTTCGGTGGTCAGACCCTAGACACGCTGGGCATCGAGAACTTCATTTCGGTCCTGGAGACGGACGGGCCCAAGTTCGCCATGGCTCTCGAGCAGCACGCCCGGCAGTACGGCGTCGACATCATGAACCTGCAGCGCGCCGAGAAGCTGATCCCGGCCGCGCAGCCGAATGGCCTGATCGAGGTGCAGCTGGCCAACGGCGGTTCGCTGAAAAGCAAGACCGTGATCCTGTCGACCGGCGCGCGCTGGCGCGAAGTCAACGTGCCGGGCGAAAAGGAATACCGCAACCACGGTGTGGCCTACTGCCCGCATTGCGACGGGCCGCTGTTCAAGGGCAAGAAGGTCGCTGTGATCGGTGGCGGCAACTCCGGCGTCGAGGCGGCGATCGATCTCGCGGGCATCGTCGGTCACGTGACGCTCATCGAGTTCGGCGAGCAGTTGCGCGCCGACGCCGTGCTGGTCAACAAGCTGAACAGCCTCGCGAACGTCACCATCCACACCCAGGCGCAGACCACCGAGATCACGGGCGACGGAGCCAAGGTCAACGGCTTGACCTACACCGACCGCCCCTCGGGCGCGTCGCATCACATCAATCTCGAAGGTGTGTTCGTCCAGATCGGACTGGTGCCCAACTCCGAGTGGCTCAAGGGCACGCTCGAGCTGTCGCGGCACGGCGAGATCGTGGTCGATGCCCGCGGCCAGACTTCGGTGCCGGGCGTCTTTGCGGCCGGCGATGTGACGACGACGCCGTTCAAGCAGATCATCATCGCCACCGGCGAAGGCGCGAAGGCCGCGCTGAGCGCCTTCGATCACCTGATCCGCACTTCTGCACCGGCTGCCGCGACGGCGAAACAGGGCGCGACCGTCTGACGCACTCGCGGTAGCCGCGAGCCTGCCCTCATCGCCGATCGCGTCTGCGAACACCGTGGGTGGATCTGGACAGCGAGGCGATTGACCGCGCGCTGTTTCACTGGCCAGGCCGGCGTCCGAGGACCGGCCGCAGCGCGACGCCCGTGTGGCTGTCGGAACGGTTCGCCAGATCCTCGGGCGTGGCGGCTGCAACCACACGCCCGCCCTGCGTGCCGCCTTCCGGGCCCAGGTCGATCACCCAGTCCGCTTCGGCAATCACGTCGAGGTCGTGCTCGATGACCACCACGCTGTGCCCGCCATCGACCAGTCGGTGCAGCACGCGTATCAGCTTCTCGACATCGGCCATGTGCAGGCCAACCGTCGGCTCGTCGAGAACATAGAGCGTGTGCGGCGCTTTATTGCCCCGCTTGCCGACATCGTCGCGCACCTTGGTCAGCTCCGTGACCAGCTTCAGGCGCTGCGCCTCCCCACCGCTCAGGGTCGGTGAGGGCTGGCCGAGCGTCAGGTAGCCGAGGCCCACGTCCTTCATCAGCCGCAGCGGGTGACTGACCGCCGGCATGCTGGCGAAGAAGTCGACCGCCTCGTCGATCTCCATGCCGAGCACCTCGCCGATGTTGCGGCCGCGCCAGGTGACCGCCAGCGTTTCCGGGTTGAAGCGCTGTCCGTGACACTGATCGCAGGGCACCTTCACGTCGGGCAGAAAACTCATCTCGATCGTGCGCATGCCCTGGCCTTCGCAGGCCGGGCAGCGGCCCTCGCCGGTGTTGAAGCTGAACCGGTTCGGAGCGTAGCCGCGCGCACGCGACTCCAGCGTGTCGGCAAACAGCTTGCGGATCGTGTCCCAGAAGCCGATGTAGGTGGCCGGGCAACTGCGAGGCGTCTTGCCTATCGGCGTCTGGTCGACCTCGAGCACGCGGTCGATGTAACCCCAGCCCTCGATGCTGTTGCAACCCTGCCATTTCGGTGCGCCGCCCTTCACGTTGATGAACTGCAGGTTGGCCAGCAACACATCGCGTGCGAGCGTGGATTTGCCCGAGCCACTGACGCCGGTGATCGCGACCAGCCGCTTGAGCGGGACGTCGATCGTCACTCGCTGCAGGTTGTGCAGAGTGGCGCCCTGAACCGTCAGGCGCCGGTTGGACTCCGACTCGCGTGGCCCGGCTTCCTCGGCCGCGGGCACCTCGCGCCGGGCCTGCAGCGGATGGATCAGCGGATGGGCCAGCAGGCGACCGGTCTGCGAGTCGGCTGCGCCTTGCAGGTCGGCGACCGTGCCCTGGGCGACCAGGCGGCCCCCGCGGGTGCCGGCGCCGGGTCCGATGTCGATCAGGTGATCGGCGCGGCGGATCGTGTCCTCGTCGTGCTCGACCACCACCAGCGTGTTGCCCTTGTCGCTGAGCGACTTCAGCGCCTTCAGCAGGATCTGGTTGTCGCGCGGGTGCAGCCCGATCGTCGGTTCGTCGAGCACATAGCAGACGCCCTGCAGGTTGCTGCCGAGCTGGGCGGCAAGCCGGATGCGCTGTGCCTCGCCGCCGCTGAGCGTCGGCGCGGCGCGGTCGAGTGTCAGGTAGCCGAGGCCGACTTCCTCGAGGAACTCGAGCCGGCCGCGGATCTCGCTGACCACATCGCGGGCGATCTCCGCGTCGCGGCCGGTGAGTGTCAGCGACTCGACCCATCGGCGGGCATCGGCCACCGACCATCGCGCGATCCCCGCGATCGAATGTCCCTCGAAGGTGACCTGCCCAGACACCGGATTCAACCGCGTGCCGGCGCAATCAGGACAGGGCTCGTCGACCAGGCCTTCGGCTTCGCTTTCCTCGGACGGGAAGCTCTGCTCGCGGCCCTTGCTGTCATCGTCGCGCACCGAATCGTCGTAGACCTTGCGCTGCTCGCGCGTCAGCGCCAGCCCCGTGCCGACACAGGTCGTGCACCAGCCGTGCTTGCTGTTGTAGCTGAACATCCGCGGGTCGAGCTCGGGGTAGCTGGTGCCGCAGGTCGGGCAGGCTCGCTTCGTCGAGAACACCTTCAATCGGCCGATGCCCAGCGTCGACGACCCGCTGCGCATCGCTTCGGTCAGGCCGTTCAGCGGTGTCAGCAGGTGCATCACGCCCTTGCCGAGCTCGAGCGCCTTCGCGAGCGCGGCGCGCAGTTCGCCTTCGCGGTCGGCGCTGACGAGGATGTCGGCGACCGGCAACTCCAGCGTGTGTTCCTTGAAGCGATCCAGCCGCGGCCACGGCTCGACCGGCACGAACTCGCCATCGACGCGCAGATGCGTGTGGCCGCGCGCCTTGGCCCATTTGGCGAGGTCGGTATAGACGCCCTTGCGCGCCACCACCAGCGGCGCCAGCAGGCCGACGTGCTCGCCGCGGTGGTCTCGCAGCAATTGCGCGGCGATGCTCTCGGCAGACTGCGGGCGCACTTCGGCCCCGTCCTTCACGCAATGCTGCAAGCCGAGCTTGACGTAGAGCAACCGCAGGAAATGCCACACCTCGGTGGTTGTCGCGACCGTGCTCTTGCGGCCGCCGCGGCTCAGGCGCTGCTCGATGGCGACCGTCGGCGGGATCCCGTAGACCGCGTCGACTTCGGGTCGCCCCGCCGGCTGCACGATGCTGCGCGCGTAGGCGTTCAGGCTTTCGAGGTAGCGGCGCTGGCCCTCGTTGAAAAGGATGTCGAAGGCCAGCGTGCTCTTGCCCGAACCTGACACGCCGGTGACCACGGTGAATTGGCCGCGCGGGATGCTGACGTCCAGCGACTTCAGGTTGTGCTCGCGGGCATTGACGATGCGGATCGATTCGTCGACAGCGACCCGCTCCGCGCGCGCCGCCTTCAGCAACACCTGGAGCGGCACGCCTTCCTCGACCACCAGACCGCCCAGCCCCATGGCGCGGTCGTAGTCGACCAGCGCGCGCCCGGTGTGCGAGGTCGGGTGCCGCTTCATGTCGGCGGGGGTGCCGAAGCACACGACCTGGCCACCGCCCTCACCGCCTTCGGGGCCGAGATCGATCAGCCAGTCGGACGCGTTGATCACGTCGAGGTTGTGCTCGATGACGATGATCGAATGTCCGGCGTCGAGCAGCTTGCGGAACGCGCGCATCAGCTTCGCGATGTCATCGAAATGCAGGCCGGTGGTCGGCTCGTCGAACATGAAGAGCGTGCCCTTCTTCGCCACCGCCTGGCGGCTCGCGGTCGCGCTGTTCGCCGACTCGGCGAGGAACCCGGCGAGCTTGAGCCGCTGGGCCTCGCCGCCGCTCAACGTCGGCACCGGCTGGCCGAGCTTCACGTACTCGAGTCCGACATCGACGATGGGCTGCAGCACGCGCAGCACCTCGCGGTCGTTGGCGAACAGCTGCACCGCTTCGCTGACCGTCAAATCGAGCACATCCGCCACCGAGAGGTCGCGAAGGACCTCTCCCGGCAGGCGTCGATCGATCTTGACTTCGAGCAGTTCCCGGCGAAAGCGCCGGCCATCGCAGTCCGGGCAGCGCAGGTAGACGTCGCTGAGAAACTGCATCTCGACGTGCTCGAAGCCCGAGCCGCCGCAGGTCGGGCAGCGCCCGTCGCCGGCGTTGAAGCTGAACATGCCGGCGCCGTACCCGCGCTGCTGCGCCAGCGGCGACGCGGCGAACAGCTTGCGGATCTCATCGAACGCGCCGACGTAGCTGGCCGGATTCGAGCGCGCGGTCTTGCCGATCGGCGACTGGTCGACGAACACCGCTTCACTCAGCCAGTCGGCACCGAGCAGCCGGTCATGCGCACCGGGCGCGTCGCTGGACTTGCCGAAATGACGCGCCAGCGCCGGGTACAAGACGTCCTGGATCAGCGTCGACTTGCCCGATCCCGAGACTCCGGTGACGGTGACCAGGCACTGCAGCGGGAACTCGACGGTCACGTCGCGCAGGTTGTGGTCGCGCGCCCCTTCGAGGATCAGCCTGGGCGTCGCAGGAGTCACCAGTCGGATGAAACCGCTGCCGATGTGCTTGCGTCCGCCGAGGTAGGCGCCGGTCAGCGTGTCGGCATCGCGGATCGTGTCGGGCGTGCCGTCGAAGACGATCTGTCCACCCCGCTCGCCGGGCCCGGGGCCCATGTCGATCAGCCGGTCGGCGGCCAGCATCACCGCCGGATCGTGCTCGACCACGACCAGCGTGTTGCCCGCATCGCGCAGCCGGTGCATCGCCTCGATGATGCGGTTCATGTCGCGCGGGTGCAGGCCGATGCTGGGCTCGTCCAGCACGAACATCGTGTTGACCAGCGAGGTGCCGAGCGCCGTCGTCAAATTGATGCGCTGCACCTCGCCGCCGCTCAGCGTGCGGCTCTGACGGTCGAGCGTCAGGTAGCCGAGGCCCACATCGCACAGGTACTTCAGACGCGTGCGGATCTCGTCGACCAGCAGCTTCAGCGCGTCGTCGAGCAGCGTGCTCGGCAACGACAGGCCGTCGAAGAGGCGGCGGATGCGCTCGATGGGCAACAGCATCAGGTCATGCACGGTCAGGCCTGGCAGCGCTTCGAGTTGCTCGCGCGACCAGCCCACGCCATGCGGCATGGAACGCAGCGATGGCGCCATCACCTCA
>Ga0116157_10002307_pt1 | contig 18646 bp, 17 predicted proteins | sample AD_UKC048_MetaG_FD_89882 | JGI IMG/M metagenome (GOLD analysis project Ga0116157, IMG submission 89882) | Active sludge microbial communities of municipal wastewater-treating anaerobic digesters from USA - AD_UKC048_MetaG | ecosystem: Engineered > Bioreactor > Anaerobic > Digestate | place: USA...
GCGCGAAGTTGCACCGGGCGACCGTGACGGAGGCCGACCTGCATTACGAAGGGTCGTGCGGCATCGACAGCAGCCTGCTCGAACAGGCCGACATGCGCGAATTCGAGCGCATCGAGCTCTACAACGTGAACAACGGGGAGCGCTTCTCGACGTACGCCATCAAGGCGGCGCCCGGATCGGGCGTCATCTCGCTCAACGGTGCGGCGGCACGCCGGGCACAGGTCGGAGACCTGCTGATCATCTGCACCTACGCGACGATGACCGAGGCGGAGGCGGCGGCCTACAAGCCGAAGGTGCTGTTGCTCGACGAGTGCAACCGCGTCAAGGAAGTTCGCAAGTTCTGACACCGACCAGGAAACGACGCATGGACATCATCTCGCCCACGATCACCAACCTGATCATCTTCGTGCTCGCGATCTACGTCGGGTACCACGTCGTCTGGACCGTGACGCCCGCGCTGCACACCCCGCTGATGGCGGTCACCAACGCGATCTCGGCGATCGTGATCGTCGGCGCGATGCTGGCGGCCGCACTGACCGAGACCACGCTGGGCCAGACCATGGGGGTGCTGGCGGTGGCACTGGCCGCAGTCAACGTGTTCGGCGGCTTTCTGGTGACCCGCCGAATGCTCGAGATGTTCAAGAAGAAAGAGAAGAAAGCCGTCGCGCCGGAGACAGCCAAATGAGCCTGAACCTCGTCACGCTGCTCTATCTGGTTGCGAGCATCTGCTTCATCCAGGCGCTGAAGGGCCTGAGCCACCCGACCACCTCGATCCGCGGCAACCTGTTCGGCATGGTCGGCATGACGATCGCCGTGCTGACCACCGCGGCCCTGATCGTCAAGCTGGCCGGCGCCTCGACGGCTTCGGCTTCCACCGGAGGGCTGCTCTACGTCATCGGTGCGCTGGTGGTCGGCGGCGCCGTCGGCGCCGTGATGGCCAAGCGCGTCGAGATGACCAAGATGCCCGAGCTGGTGGCCTTCATGCACAGCATGATCGGTCTGGCGGCCGTGTTCATCGCGGTCGCCGCGGTGGCCGAGCCGTACGCTTTCAACATCGTCGCCAAGGGCGAACCGATTCCTACCGGCAACCGTCTCGAGCTGTTCCTGGGCGCGGCAATCGGCGCGATCACCTTCAGCGGCTCGGTCATCGCCTTCGGCAAGCTCAGCGGCAAGTACAAGTTCCGGCTGTTCCAGGGCGCTCCGGTGCAGTTCGCCGGCCAGCACAAGCTGAACCTGATCCTCGGACTGACCACCGTCGGTCTGGGGCTGCTGTTCATGTTCACTGGCAGCTGGACGGCATTTTTCGCGATGCTGGCGCTGGCCTTCGTGATGGGCGTGCTGATCATCATTCCGATCGGCGGCGCAGACATGCCGGTGGTCGTCTCGATGCTCAACAGCTATTCGGGCTGGGCCGCCGCCGGCATCGGTTTCAGCCTCAACAACTCGATGCTGATCATCGCGGGCAGCCTGGTCGGCTCGTCGGGCGCGATCCTCAGCTACATCATGTGCAAGGCAATGAACCGGTCGTTCTTCAACGTGATCGGCGGCGGCTTCGGCGGAGAAGCGACATCGGCCGGTGGCGCGAAGGCAGAGGCCCGGCCGGTCAAGAGCGGCAGCGCCGACGACGCCGCCTTCGTGCTGGGCAATGCCGAGACGGTGGTGATCGTGCCGGGTTACGGCCTGGCTGTGGCGCGCGCCCAGCATGCGGTGAAGGAACTGGCGGCCAAGCTGACCGAGAAGGGCATCACCGTGAAGTACGCCATCCACCCGGTCGCCGGGCGGATGCCGGGCCACATGAACGTGCTGCTGGCCGAGGCCGAAGTGCCCTACGACCAGGTGTTCGAGATGGAGGACATCAACGGCGAGTTCGGCCAGGCCGACGTCGCGATCATCCTCGGCGCCAACGACGTGGTGAATCCGGCGGCCCACATCAAGGGCAGCCCGATCTACGGCATGCCGATCCTGGAGGCCTACAAGGCCAAGACCATCATCGTCAACAAGCGCTCGATGGCTGCCGGCTACGCCGGGCTCGACAACGAGCTGTTCTACATGGACAAGACGATGATGGTGTTCGGCGACGCCAAGAAGGTGGTCGAGGACATGGTCAAGGCCATCGAGTGATCTGGCCGGTCGTTTGCGAGTGTCCGAAGGCGACCGGTATGAAGATTGCTGTGTCTGGAGATGCTTCCATCTGCTGACCATGCCCCGACATTCCAGCCCATGGCTCGTCGCGCGGGCGTCGGGGCATATTCAGACACGGGAATGACTTCTCTTAGGCCGCCGCGATGACCAGCGCCCACAAGGAGTCGTCGACCCGCACCGCCGTCATCGCCGGCGCGGTCGACACGATGGTCTCGCTGGGTGCACTGCTGGCGGCGCAATCGTCGGTGCTGCTGGCCGACTTCCTCAAGACCAGCCTCGAGTTCGTGGCGGTGATGCTCGCCTGGATGGCGATGCGCAGGCTCGCTCGGGGCGGCGGCGATGCCTACGAATACGGCATCGGCAAACTCGAGAACCTGTCGAGCCTGTTCGTTGCTGCACTGATGGCGCTGGTATTCCTGGTGATCGCCGTCAACGCAGTGCGTGGGCTGATTTCACCTTCCCATGTCGGCGGCATCGGGGTGATCATCAGCCTGGTGGCGCAGCTGGTCTACGGTGTCATCAACGGCTGGCTGTGGCGCCGCAGCCTCCTGGCTGCTCGAACCGAAGAATCCCCGCTGATGGAGTCTCAGGCCAAGCTGTTCTTCACCAAGCTGTTCGGCAACATCTTCATCTTCCTGTCACTGGCATTGAGCCTGGCGCTGGCCGATCAGGCGTGGTCGGTCTACATCGATCCGATCGCATCGCTGGTGATCGCCGGCAGCATCCTGATGTCCGCGGTCGGCGTTTTCTCGAGCTCGGTCTACGACCTCCTCGATGGCACGCTCGAGGAAAAGGACAAGCTCGACATCATGCGCGAGCTGGTGCTGCACTTCCATCGCTACGACATGCTCTACGGCGTGCGTTCGAGGCGCGCGGGCAACCGGGTGTTCATCGACATCCATGTCGGGTTCGAGCCCGATCGACGCATCGGTGATGTCGAGCAGGACATCGCCGCGATCCGCGCGGGGGTGATGCGGCACTTCAAGAACGCCTGTGTCACGGTGGTGCTGGGTCCCGAAGACAAGAACCGTTCGGACGCCGCGCCCACCATCGCCGCCTGAGCACGCATCAGGGCGCCGAGCTGGCACCGCCGGCCGGTGCTGGCAAAGATCTGAAGCGCGCCGACCCCTGTCGAATCCCCTGATGGTCGGGGACGCACGTTCCCCCAGAATGGTCCGTCTTTCCCGAAGTCGGAGCACCATGGACAAGCCTTGGCTGAAGCATTACCCGCCGGGCGTGCCTGCACGGATCGACGTCGATGCATTTCCGTCGCTGGTGGCGATGCTCGATGACAGTTTCAGCAGGTTCCGCGACCTGGCCGCCTACCGCTTCATGGGCAAGTCGATCACGTTCGACGATGTCGACCAGGCATCGAAGGCGTTCGCGGCCTACCTGCAGGCGCAGGGCTTCGCGAAGGGCGACCGCATCGCGCTGATGATGCCGAATGTGCCGCAGTACCCGGTGGCCGTGGCCGGCGTGCTGCGCGCCGGCTGCGTGGTGGTCAACGTCAACCCGCTCTACACACCACGAGAGCTGGAACACCAGTTGAAGGATTCCGGCGCCACCTGCGTGGTGATCGTCGAGAACTTCGCGACCACGCTGCAGAAGGTGCTGCCGACGGTACCGATCAGGCGGGTCATCGTCACGTCGCTCGGCGACCTGCTGGGAGTCCCGAAGTCCTGGATAGTCAACTACGTCGTGCGCCATGTGAAGAAGCTGGTGCCCCCGTTCGAGCTGCCCGGCGCCGTGTCTTTCCGTGCCGCGCTGTCAGCCGGCCGGAACCTGCCGATGCAGCCTGTAGCCATCGGGCCCGACGACATCGCGGTGCTGCAGTACACCGGCGGCACGACGGGCATCAGCAAGGGGGCCGTGCTGCTGCACCGCAACCTGGTCGCCAACGTCCTGCAGTCCGAAGCCTGGCACGGCCCGGCGCTGAAGAAGCTCCCGCCGGGCGAACAACTCGTGACCGTCTGCGCGTTGCCGATCTATCACATCTTCGGCTTCAACACGAACATGATGCTGGGGCTGCGCATGGGCGGCTGCAGCCTGCTGATCGTCAACCCGCGTGACCTGCCGGCCATGTTCAACGAACTGGCCGCGGAGCGCTTCCACAGCTTCCCCGCGGTCAGCACGCTGTTCAAGGCCATGGCGAGTCATCCGGATTTCGGCAAGGTCGACTGGAGCCGGCTCATCATCTCGGTCGGTGGAGGCATGGCAGTGCAAAGCGCCACGGCGCAGCTGTGGCTGCAGAAAACCGGCTGTCCGATCGTCGAAGGTTACGGCCTGTCGGAGACCTCGCCCACGGCGAGCTGCAACCCGATCGACAGCACCAGCTTCAACGGCACCATCGGGCTGCCGGTGTCCAACACCGAGATGAAGCTGCTCGATGATGCAGGCGAGGAGGTCACCATGGGCAGCCCTGGCGAAATCGCCATTCGCGGCCCGCAGGTGATGGCCGGTTACTGGCAGCGCCCCGACGAAACCGCCAAGGTGATGACTCCCGACGGTTTCTTCCGATCGGGAGACATCGGTACGGTCGACGAGCGTGGCTACTTCAAGATCATCGATCGCAAGAAGGACATGATCCTCGTCAACGGCTTCAATGTGTATCCGAACGAGGTCGAGGAGGTGGTCTCGCAGCTGGCTGGCATTGCCGAGTGCGCCGCCGTGGGCCTGGCCGACGAGAAAGCCGGTGAAGTCGTGAGGCTGGTGATCGTGCGCAGCGATCCGCAACTCACCGAAGGTGCGGTGAAGGCCCACTGCGAAGCCCTGCTCGCAGGCTACAAGCGGCCCCGGGTCATCGAATTCCGCGCCGATCTGCCCAAGACCAACGTCGGCAAGATCCTGCGCCGAGAATTGCGGGATCGCCGTTGATGTCCGGCTGCCCGCTTTGCGCCTCCGCCCATGGCTCCTCGATTCTTCGTCCCGCCGCCGCTGCGCGCGGGTGATGTCCGCGCCCTGCCGCCCGGCCCGACACGCCACGTGCAGGTGTTGCGCCTGCAGCCCGGTGACGACATCACGCTGTTCGATGGCGGCGGCGGCGAGTGGCGCGCCCGCATCGATCGCATCGGCAGAAGCGACGTCTCGGCGCGCCTGATCGAACACGTCGAGACGAGCCTGGAACTGCCATTCGACGTCACGCTCGCCCTGGGCATGCCGGCCAACGACCGGATGGACAGCGTCGTCGAGAAGGCTACCGAGCTCGGCGTCGCAGGCATCCAGCCGCTGGTGTGCGAGCGCTCGGTGCTGAGGCTGACGGGCGAGCGCGCCGACAAGAAGGTGGCGCATTGGCAGGCTGTCGCAGCTTCTGCCAGCGAGCAGTGCGGACGCACCCGGGTGCCCACGGTGCATCCGGTACGCACGCTGCCGCAGTGGCTCGCCAGCCTGACGTCGGACGCCACGGATCGTCGGCTGGTGCTGAGCCTGCACGAAACCCGCCCGTGGAGTGTGGTCGCTGCTCAGGATCAGCGCCTGCTGTTCCTGAGCGGTCCCGAGGGCGGCTTGTCGGAGGCCGAGGAACAGGCGGCGCTGCAGGCGGGATTCGAGCCGACGTCGCTCGGGCCGCGCGTGCTGCGTGCCGACACCGCGCCACTCGCCGTGCTAGCGGCACTGGCCCTGCAGTTCACGCCAAACTGAAGGCGCTCGGCCGGTCGGTTGTCTTGTCATCGATCGGCCACCAGAATCAGGAGAACTCACTCACGGAGATTGCGATGGGCTTGCTCGATTCGGTCATCGGTGCGTTGGCAGGCGGCACCCAAGGGAACACAGCGGGAGCCGGCGGTGGCCAGGCGGCGTTGATCAGCATCGTGCTCGGCATGCTGACGCAGCGCGGCGGCGGCCTGGGTGCCGAAGGCGCCGAGGGCGGCGTCAGCGGTATGGGTGGTCTCGGTGATCTGCTGGCCCGGTTTCAGCAGGCTGGACTCGGCGATGCGGCCGCTTCATGGGTCGGCACCGGCGCCAACCAGCCGGTTTCGCCCGATCAGGTCGAGGGCGCACTCGGCTCCGATCTGCTGTCGCGGATCGCCCGCCAGATCGGCATGCCCCAGGGCGAGACGGCCGGCCAGTTGTCCGAGTTGCTGCCGCAGGTGGTGGACCGGATGACGCCGAACGGCCGGTTGCCTGAAAGCGGTTTCAACGAAGACGATATCGCCGGATTCGAAGGTCTCGACGACCTCCTCGCGCGCTTCTCGAAACCCTGAGCCTTGGCGAGCCCGGCCGGATTCAGCGCAGCGCAGCGTCGCCGCGCATGGTGCCGGCCACCAGATCGAAGCGGAACAGGCGGCACTCGATCGGGCCGTTCCACATCGGCGTGCGGCGCGATTCCTTCAGTCGCATCGAGCCGGGCAGCTTCATGTCGGGACTCAGGACATATGCCGTCCAGCCAGCGGGATGCCGCGTGTAGGCGCGCTTCCAGTGGGCGCTCAGGCGAGCGAAGAAGTCGTCGGGCAGTTCCTTGTTGCCGGGTCCATCGGCGGGCATCGCACCACGCGCCGCCTTGCCGGCGACCTCGATGCGTTCGCCGTACGGCGGGTTCAGCATCAGCGTGCCAGGCAGGTCGTCGGGCAGATCGGGCGCCGGGCGCTCCAGCGCATCACCGCCGTTGAAGGTGATGGCCGCCTCGACGCCGGCACGCTGCGCATTGCGGCGTGCGAAATCGACCATGCGGAAAGACACATCGCTGGCGTGGATCGGCACCGCCGACGCATGGATGCGCGACTGCGCGTGGCTGCGCAGCCGCTGCAACTCCGCGCGCATCTCGGGCGTCGCGAACGGCAGCAAGCGCTCGAACGCGAAGCGGCGCTTCAGCCCCGGCGCGATGCCGCAGGCGATCTGCGCGGCCTCGATCGCGATGGTCCCCGAACCGCAGCAGGGGTCGTGCAGCGCGCCGCCCGCGTCGGGCCGGCCCTGCCATCCGGCAGCAGCGAGCATCGCCGCGGCCAGCGTTTCCTTGAGCGGCGCATCTCCCTTGTCCTCGCGCCAGCCGCGCTTGAACAGCGGCTCGCCCGACGTGTCGACATACAGCGCGGCGCGCTCCTCGCCGAGGTGCAGCACCAGAGCCAGGTCGGGGTTGCGGACATCGACGCTAGGCCGCTCGCCGGTGCCATCGCGCAGCCGGTCGCACACGGCATCCTTGACGCGCAGCGCAGCGAAATTGAGGCTGCGCAACGGGCTTCGATGCGCTGTGGTGTCGACGCGCAGCGTGTGCTCGGGCGTGATCCACTGCATCCAGTCGACGCTGGCAGCCAGGTCGTACAAGGCCTGCTCGTCGCGGTACGGACCTTCGGCGACCTCGACCAGCACTCGCTGTGCTAGTCGGGATTCGAGGTTGAGCACCATCACTTCATGCGGGCCACCGTCGAGCGCGACTCCGCCACGCAACGTGTGCACTGCCGTGTCAGGCAGCACGCGCTGCACCTCGGTGGCCAGGAGGGCCTCGACGCCAGCGGCGCAAGGCAGGAAAAAAGGAGCGGACATGCGCGGAATTACATCGTCTTGCGCAGGTTGGCCGGAGCAATCCTCAACGCTTCGCGATATTTCGCCACCGTTCGGCGCGCGACCTGGATGCCCTGTTCCTCGAGCATCTTGCTGAGCTGGCTGTCGGACAACGGCTTCAGCACGTTCTCGGCCGCCACCAGCTGCTTGATCAATGCACGCACCGCGGTACTCGACGCGTTGCCACCTGCGTCGGTGTTCAGCGAAGAGCCGAAGAAATACTTCAGCTCGAACGTGCCGAACACCGTGGCCATGTACTTGGCGGTGGTCACGCGCGAGATGGTCGACTCGTGCAAACCCAGCTCGTCGGCGATCTCGCGCAGGACCAGCGGCTTCATCGCGATCTCGCCATGGGTGAAGAAGTTCTTCTGGCGCTCGACGATGGCCTGCGACACGCGCTGGATGGTGTCGAAGCGCTGCTGGATGTTCTTCATGAACCAGCGCGCCTCCTGCAGGCGCGAACTGAGCCCGGCGTGACTGCCGTTGGCATTCGCCGCACCCCGCCCCTGACGGATCGCCTGGGCATACAGGTCGTTGATGCGCAGCTTGGGCATCACGTCCGGGTTCAGCACGACCTTCCAGTTGCGGCCCGACTTCTGCACGATCACGTCCGGCACGATGATGTTGGCCTCCGCGCGCGCAAAAGGCCGTCCGGGCTTGGGCTCGAGCGCGGTGATGAGCGACTGCGCCTCCTTGACCAGGTCCTCGTCGGCGCCTGTCACGGCCATCAGCTTCTTCAGGTCTCGGCGAGCCAGCAGTTCGAGATGCTGCTTGCAGATCATGATCGCGATCATCTGAGCCTCGCTGCGTGGCAGCAGCCGCAACTGCAGGGTCAGGCATTCGGGCAGGTCGCGCGCGCCGACACCGATCGGTTCCATGTTCTGCAGCCATTTCAGCGCACAACTCAGGCGCTCCATCACCTCCTCGAGGCGGTCTTCATCGTCGCCAGCCAGCGATGCAGCGATCTCCTCCAGGCTGTCAGCCAGGTAGCCGTCGCCGTCCAGCGATTCGATCAGCACCTCGACCGCCGCCGCATCCTCGGGCGACAGGCGCATTCCGAGCAACTGAGTACGCAGATGGTCCTGCAGGCTGGCCGGGGTCGGGTTGCGGTCCTGTGGATCGAAGTCCTCTCCGTCGCTGCCTGTCCCAGCCTTGCCGGGCGTCTCGCGGATGCCATCGAAGTCTTCACGCTCGGTGCCGTTCTCCCAGTCGTCGCGCTCGGTGGTGCCGAACTCGGCCGCATCGACTCCCGGGGCGTCGTCACCGCCCTCGTTGCTCGACTCAGACGGTGTGTCGGCACGTTCGGACTCGCGCTCGGCCACCCGTTCGGTCGGCGTCGAACGCTCGACCATCGGCTCAAATGCGGGCAGGCCTTCGTCCTCGGTTTCGAGGAACGGGTTCTGATCGAGCATCTGCTCGACTTCCTGATGCAGCTCCAGCGTGGACAACTGCAGCAGTCGGATCGACTGCTGCAACTGCGGCGTCAGCGCCAGATGCTGCGACAGCCGTACCTGTAACGACGGCTTCATTGGGCAGCAAGCGGAGCGAAGCCTCCGCCATCAAACCACGCCCGTGGCACGGGTTTCCCGGGCCACCAGGCGGCGCCCCCTGGGGGCAGGAGTGAAACGACTGGGGGGCCCACGTTCACATCCGGAAGTTTTCGCCGAGATAGACCTTGCGCACGTCGGGGTTGTCGACGATCTCGGACGAGGTGCCTTCGGCCAGCACCCGCCCTTCGCTGATGATGTAGGCGCGATCGCAGATACCCAGCGTTTCGCGCACGTTGTGGTCGGTGATCAGCACACCGATGCCACGGGTCTTCAGGAAACCGATGATTCGCTGGATCTCGATCACCGCGATCGGGTCAACGCCGGCGAATGGTTCGTCGAGCAGGATGAAGCGCGGCTGAGTGGCCAGGGCGCGCGCGATTTCGACGCGCCGACGCTCACCTCCGGACAGCGCCAGAGCCGGCGAATCGCGCAGCTTCTCGATGCCCAGGTCGCGCAGCAATCCTTCGAGCAATTCGTCGATCACCGCCGGTCTCAACGTCTTGCCGTTGGCGTCGAGTTGAAGTTCGAGCACGGCACGGATGTTTTCCTCGACATTCAGCTTGCGAAAGATCGAGGCTTCCTGCGGCAGGTAGGACAGGCCGAGGCGTGACCGCTTGTGGATGGGCAGACGCTCCACGCGTTGCCCCTCGATGGTGATCTCGCCGGCATCGGCAGGCACCAGACCCACGATCATGTAGAAACTGGTCGTCTTGCCGGCTCCGTTGGGCCCGAGCAGTCCGATGACTTCGCCCGCATCCACCGAAAGGTGCACGTCCTTGACGACCTTGCGTGCGCCATAGCTCTTCTGCAGCCCGGTCGCACTCAGGCGGTGAACCGCAGGCCGAGCCTCTGCCGCGGCTGTGTTCAACGCTTGCTGCCCAGCGCCGTGCTGGGCTTCAGGGTGACGCCCCCGGCTGACGACGCCGCTTCGGCAGCGGGCGTGACTTCACGCGGCGTGAGCACGGCGCGTACCCGGCCACTCGGGTTGGTGGGCGTGGCAGCCGCGGCCCCACCCACCACGCTGAACACTTCGGCCGTGTTGTCGTAGACGATCACGCTGCCTGCGGTTTCATCGGCCAGCGTCGAACCGCGGAAACGCCGGATCACCGCACGATTGACGAAGCGGATGGTGTCGGCCTTGCCGTCATATTCGATCCGCTCGCCTTCGCCTTCGATGTACTCGTCGAGTCCTTCCCGCTTCTGCCGGAAGACGGCCCGCTTGTCCGCATCTGCCGTGGCAACGCCGTACTGCGCGCCATCGGGTGTCTGACGCACCTCGATCTTGGCAGCGCGCATCGACATGGTGCCCTTGGTCACCACCACGTTTCCAGTGAAGGTGCCCATCTGCTTGGCGTCGTCGTATCGACCGTTGTCCGCTTCGATGTTCAGCGGCTTGGACTTGTCAGCCTTCTCGGCATGAACGAACGGCGCGCCGATCGCGGCAACCGCGACCACGACGATCAACCGCAAGCGAGTCGACCAGGGAAGAGGTGAAGCGGATGTGAGTGGGTTCATGGGGCACGATTCTTGCAGGAAATTCTATCCCACAAGATCGTGTCGCGCCGACTGGCCATCATCTATTTCGTGCGCTTTCACCAACACTCGCAGCGAAAGACCTTGCCTGCCAGTCGACCCTTCAGGTGTTCTTGCGAACCCGGTTCAGCAGGTAGTCTGCCACGGCCAGGGACCGCTCACCGGATCCTGCCATCGAACCCGAGGTGTAGTAGCGCCCCTGGATGCCGATCGCAGGAACGCCGTCGATACGGTACGCCTCTGCCAGCTGTTTCGCCTGACGGGCCTTGGTCTGCACCGAGAAGGAGTTGTAGACCTCCGAGAATTTAGCGCCGTCGACTCCGTTCTTGTTCATGAACTCGACGAGTTCCGGCAGTTTGTCCAAGCGGGCGCGATCCAGGTGCACCGCGTTGAACACCTTGCGGTGCAACGTGTCCACCAGGCCCATCGTCTCGATCGCGAAGAAGAGCCGCTGGTGCGTCGTGAAGGGCTCCTCGCGAAACGCCACGGGAATGCGGCGAAACGCCACGTCGGCCGGCAGCTTCTTCTGCCATGCCTCGAGAGCGGGTTCGAACGCGTTGCAGTGCGGACAGCCGTACCAGAAGAACTCCACCACTTCGATCTTGCCGCCACCTGGAACCGCCTGCGGCTGGCTCAGCTTCACGTAGTGCTGCCCTTCGACGAAATCGCCCTGAGCGTGCGCGCTGAAGACAGCGGATCCCACCGTGGCACCGGCCACCGTGGCCAGCAGTTGCGTTGAAAACTCGCGTCGCTTCATGATTCTCGATTCCTTCGTCGTGACCCACTGCAGCGGTCGGTACCCGCCCCGCAAATATGCCCCGCAACCCCAACTGAGGGCGGCCGCCGCCAAAAGTTCAGGCCCGTCAAAACCATTTCACCCATCGTGTCGCGCATCAGCGCTCATTTTGGGGCGCGTACCAGCACGGCTTCGAACCCACCGGCAAGCAGCTTCTCCTTGGTGCCGTCCGCCTCGACCTTCTCCTCGAACGGGCCCAGACGCACCCGGTGCACGGTGCGTCCTGACTGTTCGCGCTCGGTGACCCGCGCCGAATAACCCAGCAGCGCCAGCTTGCCCCGCTGCGATTCGGCATCCTCTGCGCTGGCATAGGCACCCGTCTGTACGAAGTAGCTGAACGCTTCGTCGGCCGATCCGGTGGACACGGGCGTCGAAGCCTTGCCTGCAGGCTCCGGACCCGATGTCGCACGATCGGCCAGGATGCTGGCCGGATCGCGGCCGCTTCCTGCCGGGGGCGCTCCACTGGCCGGGGCAGAAGCTGCGGCGACAGAGGATGCCGGCCTCGCCGGGTTCTTCCCGGCCAGAGGGGCATTCGGATCCCAGTTCTTGTTCTTCTCGCGCTCGGCTGCGTCCTGCTCTTCCGTGCGCTGGGGCACCTTGTCGAGGAAGGGCACCGGGACCTTGGTCACGTACAGGGCGACACCCAGCGACAGCGCCAGTCCGATCAGCAAGCCGACGATGACACCGACGAAGAACCCGCCCCGCTGAAGGGACAGGCTGTGACGGGGGCGTGCGCGAGTTCGCATGGCAGGGCTCACATTTTCTCGGGCGCGCTGACTCCCAGCACGGTCAGGGCATTGCGGATCACCTGACGCGTGGCACTGAGCAGCGCGAGGCGCGCCTGGGTCAATGCCGCATCGTCATCGACGAGGAATCGCTCCGCGCCGTAATAGCTGTGAAACGCGCTGGCGACATCGCGGAGGTAGAAGGTCACGTCGTGCGGCGCCAGACTCTCCGCAGCGCTGGTCAGCATGGCCGGATAGTCGGCCAGCTTGAGCATCAGTGCGGTTTCGGTCGGCGCGGTCAGCACGGACACATCGGCGCGCCCGATGGCGTCCGGATCGCCGCCCTTGTCGACGTATTGCTGGATCACGGAGCAGATGCGCGCGTGCGCATACTGCACGTAGAAGACGGGGTTCTCGTCGTTCTGCTTGAGCGCCAGATCGACGTCGAAGGTGAATTCGGTGTCGGCCTTGCGGCTGATCAGGAAGAAGCGCACGGCGTCGCGACTGGTCCAGTCGATCAGATCGCGCAGCGTCACGTACGAGCCGGCTCGCTTGGAGATCTTGACCTCCTCGCCGCCCTTCATCACCGTGACCATCTTGTGCAGCACGTAGTCGGGGTAGCCGGGCGCGATGCCGACCCCCGCCGCCTGCAGCCCCGCGCGCACGCGGGCGATGGTGCCGTGGTGGTCGCCGCCCTGGATGTTGATGGCCTTGGTGTAGCCACGCTGGAACTTGCTGATGTGGTACGCCACGTCCGGCACGAAGTAGGTGTACTGTGCTTCGCCATCCGCCGAGGCGCCGGGGGCCGGCGACTTGCGCATCACGCGGTCCTTGTCATCGCCGTAGTCGGTGCTGCGCAGCCAGAGCGCGCCGTCCTGTTCGTAGGTCTTGCCGGCGGCGACCAGACGCGCCACGGTGGCCTCGACCTGGCCGTTCGCGTAAAGGCTCGACTCCAGGAAATAGTGGTCGAAGCGCACACCGAAGGCCTGCAGATCCAGATCCTGCTCGTGGCGCAGGTAAGCCACGGCGAACTGGCGGATGCCGTCGAGATCGTTCACGTCGCCTGACGCGGTGAACTCGCGATCGTCGGCCTTGACTGTCTTGCGGGCCGTGAAATCGGCGGCGATGTCAGCGATGTAGTCGCCGTTGTAGGCCGATTCGGGCCAGTGCGCATCGCCAGGCTGGTAGCCACGCAGGCGTGCCTGGGTCGATGCTGCCAGCGTCGCGATCTGCACGCCGGCGTCGTTGTAATAGAACTCGCGCCGGACATCCCAACCCTGGGTTTCGAACAGGTTGCAGATCGCATCACCGAGCGCAGCCTGCCGGCCGTGGCCGACGTGCAGCGGCCCCGTCGGGTTGGCCGACACGAACTCGACCAGCACGTGCTGCGCATTGGCGGCCTGGCGCCCGAAACACGCGCCGGCAGCCAGCACCTCGCGGACCACGGCCTGCCTGGCCGAGGCGCGCAGCCGCAGGTTGATGAACCCGGGCCCGGCGATCTCGAAGGATTCGACATGGCGCTGTACAGCCGGCTGACGTTCGAGCGCGGCGATCAGCGCCTGCGCCACCTCGCGGGGATTCTTCTTCAGCGGTTTGGCCAGCTGCATCGCCGAGGTGCATGCCAGGTCACCGTGCGCGGCCAGCTTCGGCGACTCGAAAGCGGCCTTCAGGGGACTCGCCGGACTGACTTCCTCGATCGCTGAGGCGAGTGCCTTCAACAGGTCTTGTTTCGCTTCAATCATCGAACGATTCTACGTTTCGGTCCTTTTTCGATCGGCGCGCTGCCTGCGCATCGGTTTGAGGGGTGTTTGGACGCTTGTTTGCCGCAATCGACCGGCTGTCACTGGTAGACCATCGGAGGACGCGGCGCTGCAGGCGCGGCGTTGCCGCCTTTCACTTCTGCCGACGCCCATGGCCCCTACCGAAACCGCCAGCCGACCGACGGACAGCACGGTCGACATCACGACCGATTCCGCACCGACTCGGCCGCGGGTGGTGCTCGACACGAGCAAGTCGATGCCCGAGCAGATCGGCAAGTACCCGGTGCTGCGCAAGCTCGGAGAAGGCGCCACCAGCGAGGTCTACCTGTGTCGCGACGAGTTCCAGGCCAGGGATGTCGCTATCAAGCGCGTCCGCGCCGCTTCCACGTCCGACGCAGTGGCCAATCGCTACAGCGAGCGGTTCTTCGCCGCCGAGGCCGCACTGGTCGGCAGGCTCCAGCATCCCAACGTCGTCAAGATCTATGACGCGGTGTCCGACGCATCGAGCCAGTACCTGGTGATGGAGTACGTGGCTGGCACGACGCTGCGGCCGTACTGCCGAGCCGACCAGCTGCTTCCGCTCGAGCTGATCGTTGAAATCGGCTTCAAGTGCGCGATGGCACTCGGCTACGTCTACCGGCAGGGATTGATCCACCGCGACGTGAAGCCGGCCAACGTGTTGACCGTGCTGACCAACGGAGCGATCACCGACGTGAAGATATCGGACTTCGGCAGTGTGCTGAATCTCGATTCGGACGTGACCCAGGTCTACCGTGTGGGGTCGCTGGCCTACATGTCCCCCGAGCAGCTCGACGGCAGCTCGCTGGACTGCAGAGCGGACATGTATTCGCTGGGCGCGGTGCTTTACCACCTGATCGCCGGGCGACCACCGTTCGACGCGCAGATCCAGTCGGCCATGATGCATCAGATCTACCACGCGACACCGGCCTCTCTGGTCGGCATGCGCGATGGCGTGGGTGTCGCCGTGGACAGCGTGATCCAGCGCGCGCTCGCCAAGCACCCGCAGGACCGCTATCCCGACTGGGATGCGTTCGCCCAGGCGTTGTCGGGCCTGATTTCCAATCAGGAGGTACCGCGCGGGCAGTTGCAGGGCGTGCTCGACTCCGAACGCTTCAACATGTTGCGCAAGCTGGAATTCTTCGCGAGTTTCGGCGACGTCGAGCTGTGGGAGGTGGTGCACCGCGCGAAGTGGCAACGCTTTCCGGTGGGTCACGCGCTCTACCGCAAGGGTGAAGAAGGACGCACCTTCCACATCATTGCGCAGGGAGAGCTCGAGGTGTTCCGCGAAGGCAACAAGGTCGCGGTGCTGGGAGCGGGCACGTCGGTCGGAGAGATGGCCTATCTGGCGCCGAGCCCCGATCTGCGCCGCCACAGCACCGACGTGCTGATCAGCGAGCAGGCGACGACCATCTCCTTCGTTCCCGAAACGCTGGCGCAGGTCAGCCCGAACTGCCGGCACCTGTTCGACGACGCGTTCATCCGCGTGCTGGTGCGCCGACTGCACGCAGCGCATGAGGCCCTGGCGCACCCTCGACGCATCCTTTGATCCTCGGGAGTTCTCGCCGGCGGCGGGCGCCGCTGTCGTGTGCACCGCCAGCCCGGCTGGCGCGTTGTGTCGGCTGCTGCCGCGGCCACGCATCGTTCAGAAGCGGTTCAGCGTTGTTTCACAACTCCACCACCCCACGAGGACGTTCCATGAAAAACCTGATGATCGCGCTGATCGTGTGCACCGCCGCCCTGTCCGGCACGGCCTACGCCAACAGCCACAAGGAAGCTCCCGAGATGGCGGCCGCAGCCAGCGCGCCCGAGATGGGCAAGCAGCAAAGCAAGATGACCACCTGCAACAAGGATGCGGGCGAGATGAAGGGCGACGAGCGCAAGGCGTTCATGAAGAAGTGCCTTTCCGCCAAGAAGCCGACGCAGCAGGAAAAGATGAAGACCTGCAACGCCGAAGCCAAGGGCAAGACCGGCGAGGAGCGCAAGGACTTCATGAAGAGCTGCCTGAGTTCCTGAGCCGCGCGTCGGGGCAGCCGTCACCCCTGGGGGCTGGCTGCCCTCCAGTAGGTCGCATCGCCGTAGGTGTGCTTCAGGAAATCGATCCACAGACGAACCCGCAGCGGCAGGTGCTTGCGCTGAGGGAACACCGCATAGATGCCATTGGGCGGGGATGCGAACTCGTCGAGCACGCTGACCAGCCGGCCGCTCGCCACGTCCTGCTCGACCTCCCACATCGAGCGCCAGGCGATGCCCAGACCGGCCAGACACCACTCGTGCAGCACCTGACCATCGCTGCAATCGACCCTGCCACTCGGTCTCAGGTGGGTTGTCACCCCCTCCAGCGTGAACGCCCAGCCGCGGGGCTGGCTGGCGTCGCTGCTGAATGTCAGGCATTCGTGCTGATACAGATCGCTGGGCTGCGTCGGGATGCCCGCGCGCTGCAGGTAGGCCGGTGAAGCCACGCACAGCCGGCGGTTGTCGGCCAGCCGCACGCTGACCAGGCTGCTGTCGGGCAGGTCACCCACCCGCACCGCGCAGTCGACGCCTTCGTTGACGATGTCGACGATGCGGTCGCTGAGGCTCAGGGAGACGTTCACATCCGGATGCAGTCCGATGAAGCGCGGCACCAGCGTCGCCACATGCCGACGCCCGAACCCCGCCGGCGCCGTCACCCGGATGTACCCGCTGGCCTTGACGCCACCGGCACTGACGCTCGCTTCGGCATTGTTGAGGTCGGCCAGCAGGCGCTGGCAGTCTTCGAGGAAAGCGCTTCCTTCGTGCGTCAGCGTGATCCGTCGCGTGGTGCGCACCATCAGTTTCACGCCCAGCCGGCTTTCCAGCGCATCGATGCGCCGCCCGATGACGGCCGGCGCGACCCCTTCGACCAGCGCGGCCGCGGTCAGGCTGCCCTTGGTTGCCACCTGCGTGAACGACTCGATCTGCTTCAGCTTGTCCACCGTCAGCTCCTCCAGTCCCGCCAGATTACCAACCAAAAAGTCATGAATGCATTGTCTTATCAGGGATTAATCGCGGAATAGGTCTGGAATAAAGTTTCCGAATGTCCGCTCCAGCACTCCGCCCGCGCCCGCTAGCCGTGCTGTTCGATGCCTACGGCACGCTGTTCGACGTCTACAGCGTCGCCACGTTGGCAGAGCAGCTCTTTCCCGGGCAAGGTGAGCGTCTGGCCACGCTGTGGCGCGACAAGCAGATCGAGTACACCCGGCTGACCTCGATGAGCAGCTCCAGGGGCGAGCATTACCGGCCGTTCTGGGAGCTGACGCGGGCCGGCCTGAAGTACGCCACGGCGCGCCTGGGGCTGGCGCTCGACACCGCGACCGAGGAGCGGCTGATGAACGAATACCGGCACCTCGGCGCGTTTCCCGAGAACCATGAGGTGCTGACCGCGCTGAAGTCGCGCGGCATCCCGGCCGGCGTCCTGAGCAACGGCGACCCCGACATGCTGGGCGTCGCCGTCAAGAGCGCGGGCTTCGCGGCGTTGCTGTCGCCGGTGCTCAGCGCGCATCCGCTGCGCAAGTACAAGACCGACCCGGCCGTCTACGCGCTGGGTACGCAGGCGTTCGAGTTGCCGGGCAAGGACATCCTGTTTGTCTCCAGCAACGGCTGGGACGCGATGGGTGCCAGTTGGTACGGCTACACCACGCTGTGGGTGAACCGCGCAGGAATGCCGCCCGAAACCCTGGGCCCCGAACCGACGCGCACCGGCACCAGCCTGCGCGACGTCCTGAGATTCTTTGAACCCTGATGGAGAACACCATGAGTCAAACCTCGTCATCTGCGGCAGGCACGCTGTCGCTGCCCGCCGGCATGCAGATCAACGCACCGATCCTGCCTGGATTCGAGTCGATACTGACCCTGCCCGCGCTCGAACTGGTTGCCAAGCTGCACCGCAGCTTCGAGCCGACTCGCCAGAAGCTGCTGGCCGCTCGCGTGGTCCGGGCGCAGCGTCTGGATGCCGGCGAGCGCCCCGATTTCCTCGCTGAAACGAAGCACATCCGTGAGGGCGACTGGAAGATCGCTACGCTGCCGACCGCACTGCACCGCCGTCGTGTGGAAATCACTGGTCCGGTCGACGCCAAGATGGTCATCAACGCCTTCAACTCGGGCGCCGACAGCTACATGACCGACTTCGAGGACAGCAACTCGCCGCTGTGGACGAACCAGATCCAGGGCCAGATCAACTTGGGCCAGGCAATCCGCCGCACGCTGACGCTCGACGCGAACGGCAAGCACTACAAGCTGAACGACCAGATCGCGACCCTGCAGGTTCGTCCGCGCGGCTGGCACCTTGACGAGAAGCACGTGCTGGTCGATGGCCAGCGTGTCCATGGCGGCATCTTCGATTTCGCGCTGTTCATGTTCCACAACGCGAAGGAGCTGCTGGCACGCGGCGCCGGTCCGTACTTCTATCTGCCGAAGATGGAAAGTCACCTCGAGGCGCGCCTGTGGAACGACGTGTTCGTGATGACGCAGAAGGAACTGGGCCTGCCGCAGGGAACGATCAAGGCCACCGTGCTGATCGAGACCATCCTCGCCGCCTTCGAGATGGAAGAGATCCTCTACGAACTGCGCGAGCACAGCGCCGGCCTGAACGCCGGGCGCTGGGACTAC
>Ga0116157_10002336_pt1 | contig 18540 bp, 13 predicted proteins | sample AD_UKC048_MetaG_FD_89882 | JGI IMG/M metagenome (GOLD analysis project Ga0116157, IMG submission 89882) | Active sludge microbial communities of municipal wastewater-treating anaerobic digesters from USA - AD_UKC048_MetaG | ecosystem: Engineered > Bioreactor > Anaerobic > Digestate | place: USA...
CGAGTTCCAGAATATTCTCCCCACGCCGTCGCCGAACATGCGCTGGGTTTAATTCTTATGCTGAACCGAAATTTGCACCGCGCTTATCATCGCGTGCGTGAAAATGATTATTCGCTTAACGGATTAATCGGTTTTGATTTAGTGGATAAAACTGTCGCAGTCATCGGCACTGGTAAAATCGGCCAAGTGTTCGCGCAGAATATGCTTGGCTTAGGGTGTAAGGTCATCGCCTTTGACCCCACCCCCAATCAGCTATTAATGACCAAAGGCGTAAACTATTTACCGCTGGAAAACATTTGGCCGCAAGCGGATATTGTTTCGCTGCACTGCCCGCTTAACCCATCTACCCAGCATTTAATTAATGCCCAAACCATCGCGCAACTGAAAACCGGCGTCATGCTTATCAATACGGGGCGTGGCGGTTTAATTGATACGCCTGCCGTAGTCGCAGGTTTAAAGAGTAAAAAAATCGGCTATTTGGGATTAGATGTCTACGAGGAAGAAGGCGATTTATTCTTTGAGGATAATTCCAACGAACTTCTGCAGGACGATACCTTCGCACGCCTACTCACTTTCCCCAATGTCGTTATCACCGGCCACCAAGCCTTTTTTACCCGCGAAGCTCTAACGGCGATTAGCGATATTACGCTGTCTAATCTCGACAATTTCGCCCGTGGCCAATTCGATCAAGTGTGTTTAATTTAAAACGGACGCTGTCATGGTTCCACTCGCTGAACGAACATTGCCAGAAGCGCTCGCTGTTTTGCGTGAGCTGGCTACCGACCTTTACTGGAGCTGGAATCACGCTGGCGACAAAGTGTGGGAGCACATTAACCCAGAGGTATGGGCGCACACCCAAAACCCCGTTAGCGTTTTGCAACTCACCAGTAATGAGCAATTACAGCACTTAGCAAATGACCACAGCTTCGTAGAAAAACTGCAGCAGCTGTCGCAAGCGCGTCATGATTATCTAACCAAACCCGCGTGGTATGGCCGTCATTATCCCGATCAACCTCTGCGCGGAATCGCCTATTTCAGTATGGAGTTTGGCCTGTGCGAGGCACTGCCACTCTATGCGGGCGGCTTGGGTATGTTGGCCGGCGATTATCTTAAAACTGCCAGCGATCTCGGCGTGCCCTTGGTCGGAGTAGGCCTACTTTATCAACAGGGCTATTTTCGCCAAACCCTTGATAGCAATGGCTGGCAGCAAGAAACCTATCTCTATAACGACCCCGCCACCCTGCCCATTAAACCCCTGCTCGCTGCCGACGGCACCTGGCAGCATATAGATACCCATTTCCTATCGCGCCCAGTACGGTTTCGCGTTTGGCGTGCGCAAGCTGGGCGAGTGACTCTCTATTTGTTGGACAGTAACGACGCCTGCAATCTGCCCAGTGATCGCGGTATAACCAGTAGCCTTTACGGCGGCGGTTCTGAACTGCGATTAGTGCAAGAAATGGCACTGGGAATTTGCGGTTGGCGCTTGATTGAAACCTTGGGGTTGGATATTGATATCTGCCATCTCAACGAAGGCCACGCGGCTTTTGCCACGCTGGAGCGTATCCGCAGTTATTGTGAAAAATATAAAGTGAGCTTTGGGGAGGGGCTTTGGGCTACGCGGATCGGTAATGTATTTACCACCCATACGCCGGTGGCGGCGGGGTTTGATCGCTATACACCTGCACTGGTGCGCCAGTACCTCGGCGAATATTGCCAGCACTTAGGCGTCTCTATTGAAACCATTATTGGAATGGCGCGCGCAAACCCTCATGACGAACAAGAGCTTTTCAATATGGCCTACTTGGCCATGCGCACCTGCGCCAAGAGTAATGCTGTAAGCCAACTGCACGGCAAGGTTAGCCAACGCATTTTTCAGCCCTTGTTTCCGCGCTGGCCTGAGCGCGAAGTGCCGGTAAACCATGTTACCAACGGCGTTCATGTACCTACGTGGGATTCGCCTTGGGCGGATCAGGAATGGACTCAGCTGTTTGGTAAAGAGCGCTGGCGCGGCGATTTAGACCCGCAAACACCTGCCGATTTGACGCAACTCAGCGATGTTCAGCTCTCGCAAATGGCGACTCACTCACGCACTTCCTTGGTCAATTATGCACGTCAGCGCTTGGTCACCCAGTGGCGACAAGAATCGCCGCCCTTAAATCATCCCCAAGAGAATGACTTAAGGCTCGACCCCAATATACTCACCCTCGGTTTCGCCAGACGTTTTGCCGAATACAAGCGCTCGGATTTACTGTTGCACGACCCTGAACGTTTGGCGCGCATACTCTGCAATAGCCGTTATCCAGTGCAGTTGTTGGTCGCCGGTAAAGCTCATCCTGCCGACAACCTAGGCAAACAGGCGCTGCAACACTGGCATCAGTTTGTGCATCGCCCAGATGTTCGCCAGCATGTGGTACTGATTGAAGATTACGATATAACGCTGGCGCAGCAGTTGGTGCAAGGCGTGGATTTGTGGATTAACACCCCGCGCCGCCCGTGGGAAGCCTGCGGCACTAGCGGCATGAAAGTCTTGGTTAACGGTGGCCTTAACCTTTCCACGCTCGATGGTTGGTGGGCAGAAGCCTACACACCAGACGTTGGCTGGGCCCTGCCTATCAATAATGAGGGGGATGGAAAAGAACATGGCTGCGAAAACGATGCACAGGATGCCGAGCAGCTCTATCAAATGCTAGAAAACGAGGTTATCCCGCTCTTTTACAAACACAACAGCAAAGGCTTGCCCGAAGGCTGGTTAGCGCGCATGCGCGCAAGCATGGCGCAACTCACAACCCGCTTCAGCAGCAACCGCATGATTAAAGAATATATCGACTACTTTTACCTACCCGCTGCCGCAGGCTTCTGCACTCGCACCCAAAATGGCGGCGCCTTGGCCAAAGACTTACAGCAATGGCAACAACAGCTGCTAAAACACTGGCATGAAATCCACCTAGGGGCGACTGAAATAAAAGCCAATTCGCGCGCAGAAGTCACGGTTTACCTTGGTGACATCCAACCCAACACTATTGCCGTAGAAGCCATCGCAGATGCAAACAACCAGCAACCTGCGGTAACCATCACCATGGCATTACTGCGCTCCGTCGATAACGCGCTCAACGCTTATCGATACTCCGGCCAGTTACCGAATGACCGCACACCCGAAGATTTCACAATGCGTGTAGTCAGCGCCCACGCGAGCGCGAATATTCCATCGGAGAGCGGGCTTATTTATTGGCAGGTGAGATCTTAGGATTGTTACAGATCTAGACTCACGACCTATGATTGCACTATGCTCAAAGTATCAAGATCACTGAGTTTACTATGTTAAAAACTGGCTACAAAAAATTTATAATCGCATTGCTGCTGTTGGCGTTTACCAGCCAAACCATGGCAACGGCGGCTATGACGTGTCAGTTAGAAAAGGCCACCCAAGCGGTGGCGGTTGCGATGGATATGAGCAGTGATGACCAGATGGCTATGGATCACACTGACCACGCGAGCATGGATCATTCCCAACACGCCAACTCTCTCACCGATACCCACCAAAAATCTGATTGCTGTAAGACTATGGGGCATTGTTTGTTGGGCGGATGTTCACTTGCAACAGCGACCACTAGCATCGATTTTTTATTTACCCAACTCGATTCTTCAACTGAAGACTTTTATTCAGACGTTGCACCTACACCTCTCGCTTCATCCCTCTTTCGACCACCCATTTCCTGCTAATACGGGATAGCTACGCCTAAAAAAAGCTACACCTAAAATTTGGCGAGCTATTCGCAACGCAATTTATTTTCTTTCCGGTATTTATTTTTTTGATCAAGAGCTTATGTAAGGAGGCTCTATGAAAACTTTCGATTCTCAAGTGTTATCGCGCAGACACTTTGTGCTGGGCGCGTCATCCGCACTCGCATTAACAACACTACCATTTTCTCAAACAACTTTTGCCAATTCACTTGCACCGACGGCGAACGCCAAAGTTTTAAGCGGTAACCAATTTGATTTGCAGATTGGTTATCAAAAAGTGAATTACACCGGCAAAACGCGCATTGCGACAACTGTGAACGGCAGCCTACCCGCACCTATTTTGCGCTGGAAAGAAGGCGAGCGCGTTAAGTTACGCGTAACCAATACCCTGCAAGAAGATAGCTCTATTCACTGGCATGGGATTGTGCTGCCCTCCACTATGGATGGCTCACCCGGCTTTGATTTTGCAGGCATCAAACCTGGTGAAACCTTTGAATATGAATTCGATGTAAAACAAAATGGCACCTACTGGTATCACAGTCACTCCGGTTTCCAAGAACAAACCGGTTTATTGGGTGCAATTATTATCGACCCGAAAGAACCAGACCCGGTTGTTTATGATCGCGACATGGTTGTGCTCTTATCGGATTGGACAGATACCGCACCCGATAAAATTTACACCACCCTCAAAAAAATGAGCCACTACTACAACTATCGCGAACGCACAGTGGGCGATTTTTGGAGCGAGGTGAAAGCCAAAGGTTTTGCAAAAACGTGGAACGAGCGCGCGATGTGGAATCAAATGCGTATGAGCGATACGGATATTGCCGATGTGACTGGCTACACCTATTTAATGAACGGTATTACGCCCGCACAAAATTGGCTGGGCTTATGCAAACCCAACGAAAAAATTCGGTTGCGCTTTATTAATGGCGCCGCAATGACGATTTTTGATGTGCGCATTCCCGGTTTAAAAATGACAGTGGTCGCCGCAGATGGCCAAAATATTCAGCCGGTCACTGTAGATGAATTCAGAATAGGAACCGCTGAAACTTATGATGTGATTGTTACACCTGAAGCAGAAACTGCTTACACAATATTCGCGCAAAATATTGATCGCACCGGCTTTGCGCGCGGCACGCTTACAACAAATCCAAACTTAAAAACTGAAATTCCCGCTATGGATCCAGCCCCAACTTTGAGTCATAAAGATATGGGCATGGATATGAGCGGAATGGATCACAGCCAACACACCGCATCGACAAGTGCAGCGGTTGATCATAGCGCTCACACCGCTAGCAACTCTATCAACAATGCAGCAGAAGATCACAGTGGCCACAATATGGATTCAATAGCAGGTATGGATCATAGCAACCACGATATGAGCGCAATGAAACACGAACCGCAAGTGATGAGCAATCTTGCTAAAGCAGGATTCGGCATTAACTTTGACACTAACGGAAAAGTAATTCACCCCAAAACCGAATTTGGCCCGCAGGTAGATATGCATGCAGAAGCACCGGCGAGTGGGCTTGCAGACCCAGGAATTGGTCTGCGCCACAACGAGCATCTCTATGGCCGAAAAGTTCTTACCTATGCAGACTTGCGCGGCCTTGAACCTACGCGCGACAAACGTGAACCTACTCGCGAAATTGAATTGCATTTAACCGGCAATATGCATCGTTATATGTGGTCGATGAATGGCCAGAGTTTTATGGAAGCTGCGCCGCTAGAATTAACATTCGGCGAGCGCGTGCGCATTATTCTCGTTAACGACACAATGATGACCCACCCCATTCACTTGCACGGTATGTGGAGCGAATTAGAAACGGGCGATCCGGATTTTATTCCACGCAAACACACCGTACTGGTACAACCCGGTTCAAAAATTAGTTATTTACTGACTGCCGACGCCAAAGGCCGCTGGGCATATCACTGCCATTTGCTCTACCACATGCTCGGTATGATGCGCATGGTTAAGGTGGTATAGGAGAATTATGATGAAAAAATATTATGCGAAAAATTTAATCGCAACACTCATCGCCACCAGCGTTTTTTTGCCAGCAGCTGTTGTACATGCAGACAACCATAGTGACGCACATGGAGCAGAAGCCATGCACGATCATGGCGATAATCCCGTCCTCACCAAAGTCATGTTTGATCAATTTGAATTGCGCAACACTGATAGTGAAAACTCATTTAATGTTGACGCGCAAGCATGGATCGGCAACGACTTAAACAAATTTTGGTTAAAAACAGATGTTGAAAAACGCGATGGCGAATTGGAAGAGGCAGAAGTGCAAGCGCTTTATAGTCGTGCTATTGCACCCTATTGGGATCTGCAACTGGGAATTCGCCAAGATCTAAAACCTTCACCAACTCGCACTTGGGGCGTGCTCGGTGTACAAGGCCTTGCACCCTATTTCTTTGAGGTGGATGCTGCTTTATTTGTAGGCGAATCCGGTAAAACTGCGATGCGTATTGCTGCTGAATACGAATTGTTGTTTACCCAGAAATTAATTCTCTCCCCTGAAATAGAAGTCAATCTCTACGGCCAAAACGATTGGGAAACTGGCGCAGGTTCGGGATTGTCCGATATTACCGCCGGCCTGCGTTTGCGTTATGAAATTAAGCGCGAGTTTGCTCCCTACATCGGGGTGAATTGGAGCAAGCAATTTGGCACAACGGCTGATATGGCTGAGAACAAAGGCGAATCCGCTAGCGATACCACGCTGGTGGCAGGTTTACGTATTTGGTTTTAACCAATAACCTGGTTATATCCGCACCATTAGAGAGCGAACCACGAAGATATAAAGTTTATCTTCGTGGTGTTTATCGCAGACTATAATACGTAATGCTGTTAACTTTAGCGGTAACCTTATCACTTGCATTTCGGACTGTATCGCCGCCATGACTGACACTACACCCACAGCCTTGTACGACAAAAAACTGGATGCGGAAAGTGAATTGCGCTTCCGGGCTTTAGCCGATGCAATTCCGTTAATTGTGTGGACAGCCAACGCGAGTGGCGAAACAGACTACTACAACAGCCAATGGGAAGCTTACACGGGGCTTAGCGCTGAGCAAGCAAAGGGCTGGGACTGGTCACCGGTTTTACATCCAGACGATTTACAAAATTGCATTGATAGGTGGACCCACGCATTTAAAACCGGTGAGCCCTACGAAATTGAATATCGCTTTAAACGCGCCGCTGATGGTACTTACCGCTGGCACTTGGGCCGCGCAATTCCGTTTAAAGACCCAGCAGGCAATATCGTTAAATGGTTTGGCATTTGTACTGATATTGATGATCAAGTAAGTGCAAAAAACACCCTCAATCAAGCCTACCTTGAAATTGAAAAAATAGTTGCGGAACGAACTACTGAACTTGCAGCCGCCAATCAACAACTCGCACGTCACAACGAAATACGCAAAGCGGCGGTAGAAGCATTGCAGCGCGACTCAGCGCGTTTGAATGAAATTATTACTACGCAAACTATGCTCGCCAAAGCCAACTTGGATTTGGATGCGTTTATCAATTTAGTCGTTGAACGAATGGCCATTCTGACACTCGCAACCGGTGCGGTAGTGGAGATGGTAGAAGGCGATGAGATGGTTTACCAAGCCGCTACAGGAATACTCAATGAGCACATCGGTCTAAGGCTCAAGATAGGCGCGAGCCTTTCCGGTTTATGTATTCAAAGCCGCGAAGTCTTAAATTGTATTGATACTGAAAATGACCCACGGGTAGATATTGTAGCCTGCAGAGCCATTGGCGTACGCGCCATGGTGGTTGCGCCCTTATTGAACGCAGGGAATCCTGTGGGCGTTTTGAAAATTGTAGCGTCTGAACCTTTTACATTTACTGATCGCGATTTGCAAACCTTGCGCTTAATGGCGGGGCTGATTGGGGCAGCCATCGGCCACCAAACGGATTACGATACCAACCTCCGTTTACTCTCGGAGCGCACTGAAGCCGTAACAGCACTTGAACAAGAAATTGCGCGACGCATTGAAATTGAAGAGTCAGTGCGTGAAAACGAATTGCGCACGCGCATGATTTTAGAAAGTTCCTATGACGCATTTATCGCTATGGATTCAAACGGTGTCATCATCGATTGGAACCAACAAGCCGAAATAACCTTTGGCTGGACACGTGAAGAAGCTCTGGGTGAAATACTGGGCAACTTAATAATACCTATCGACTTCCGACAAGCACATATCGACGGAATGAAAAAATTTGTAGCCACCGGCGTGGGCGATGCTTTAGGTAAGCGCATTGAATTACCCGGGTTGCGTAAAAGCGGAGAAGAGTTTCCGTTAGAAGTTACTATTCGTGCATTACCGCATAAAAATGGGCATGAATTCTGCGCATTTCTGCGCGATATTACAGAACGCAAACATGCAGAGGAGCGTTTGTTTCAGCTCGCACATAGCGACTACCTCACCGATTTACCAAACCGCAGTTTATTTAACGATAGAATCGTAGAGGCCATGCAGCGCAGCAAACGCACCCGCTCATTAATGGCTCTGATGTATTTGGATGTAGACAAATTTAAATCTATTAACGATAACTACGGCCACGCCGTGGGTGATGGTTTGTTAATTGAGTTTTCAAAACGCTTGTCTGCCTCTGTACGCGCAACCGACACAGTTGCGCGTTTAGGTGGCGATGAATTTACAATTATCGCTGAAGTATTAAAAAGCCCAGACGATGCACAACTCATCGCCTCAAAAATCATTAAGCATGTTAGAAAAGAAATGTGCATCCACGATTTCAACTTAAATGTAACCACCAGTATTGGTATTAGCTTTTACCAAGGCGAAGATATAGATGCAGATCAACTTATTAATAATGCCGACCGCGCGCTCTATCGAGCCAAACAAGCAGGCAGAGATCGCATGAGCCTATAGTTTGCATTAGAAATAACATTTTTGACACGCAAGCCGCTGCATATTTAAATTGTTACCAAACCGTCATTATTCCGACTTAAAAACTTCACACTAAGCCTCTACTTTAGCCACAGCTAAAGGAGGCTACTATGAAAAAACTCTTACTTTGTACAACAATTTCACTTGCGCTAACCGCATGCGGTGGTTCAAAAACTTCTGTAACTATTGACCCTACTCCAACACCAACCCCTACTACCACACCTAAAAATGTGATTTTTTTCTTGGGTGATGGCATGGGCATGACCACACTTACCGCCGCTAGAATTTATGGCGCAGGTGAAGATGGCGAGCTCACTATAGATACATTCCCAGAAACCGCATTTGTTAAAACCTTTTCAAACGATGCTCAAGTCACCGACTCAGCGCCTTCTATGGCTGCGTACATGACCGGTGTAAAAATGAACAACGAAGTCATTTCAATGACTCCAGAAACCAAAGCTTTTGATGATAAAGGTGCGAGCTATTTAAAAGGCACCGATAGCATTTGTCCGAGCACCAACGGCAAACCTGTTACAACTTTACTTGAAATTGCAAAATCTAAAGGCATTGCAACTGGTGTAGTCACTACCACTCGAGTTACTCACGCGACACCTGCGGCAACCTATTCGCACGTGTGCCACCGCGACGCAGAAAATACGATTGCTGCACAGCTTGCTCCTGCCACAACCGACAAAGGCTACAACGATAAATTGTTGGATGGCGTAGACGTTGTATTAGGAGGCGGCCGTCAATTCTTCTTGCCCGCTGCAGTTGGCGGTAAGCGTACCGATAGCCGTGATTTGGTTGCTGAAATGAAAGCCAAAGGTTATAGCTATGCCAGTAATAAAACTGAACTAGATGCAATCAACGCAAAATCTGCCACTAAATTGCTCGGCTTATTTAATTCAAGCCACATGAATTACGATTTAGTGCGCGGCAGCACCAATGAGCCAAGCTTGTCAGAAATGACAGTAAAAGCGATTCAAACCTTGCAGAAAAATCCTAACGGCATTTTCTTAATGGTTGAAGGTGGCCGTATAGATCACGCCCTGCACGAAACTACTGCAATTAAAGCACTGCAAGATACGATTGCTTTTGATGACGCTATTAAAGCTGCCATCACTGAAATCAAGAAAACTGATCCAACCTTAAAAAATACCTTAATCGTTGTAACGGCTGACCATGACCACACATTAGTGTTGCAAGGTTATGCTGCAAGAACGGGTAAAACCACCGTAAACAATTCTGGTGTTTTAGGTTTGTTAAAAAACTACACCGACGGTTCTGTTGCTAAAGATGCCGATGGCATGCCCTACACCATTATAGGTTTCGGCAATGGTGAAAACCGCGTTGCTGGTGACCGCAAAAATTTCGCAGCACTGAGCGATAACCAAGTGTTTGCCGATACTTATCACCAAGAAGCTGCAATTCCTGTTGGTGCTGGCAGTGAAACGCACGGTGGTACAAACGTGTTCCTCGGTGCAATGGGTAAAAATGCAGACTCCTTCACTGGCGTTATTGATAACACCAAAGTTTACACGCTGATTCGCAGCGCAATTGACCTTTAATTGCAAAAAGTCAAATAGGAAAAAATTATGAAAAAATTATTACTCGCTGCTGTTTTAGCATCAGCATGCTCGCCCGCAGCATTCGCTGCAGGCGAAGCTAAAAATGTTATTTTCTTTCTTGGTGACGGCATGGGCCCAACCACTGTAACTGCAGCGCGCATTTACAAATATAAGGAAGAAGGCGAATTACATATGGAGAAACTCGACGGTAAAACTCGTACCGCTCGCGTGAAAACCTATTCAAACGACGCTCAAACAACTGACTCAGCACCTTCAATGGCGGCCTATATGACCGGCGTTAAGATGAATAACGAAGTCTTGTCTATGTCGGCAGATACCAAAGCAATTCGCCCCAACGGTAAAGACTCAGCGTGCCCTGCTACTGGGAATGGCACTGCAGTTGATACCATTTTGGAATTGGCTAAAGCAAAAGGTAAATCCGTTGGCGCAGTAACAACAACAACTGTTACTCATGCAACTCCAGCGGCGACTTATGCGCACATTTGCCATCGCGATGCTGAAAATACTATTGCTGCACAAGCCGCAGTTGGCGGAGTTGGTTACAACACAAAACTCGGCGATGGTTTGGACGTGTTACTTGGTGGTGGCAGAACTTACTTCCTACCGACCACAGGCACAGGTGCAGCGAAAGGCAGCCGCACAGACGGCAGAGATCTAACCGCAGAAATGCAGGCTAAAGGCTACGCCTACGCGAGCACTGGCACTGCGTTGGCGGCAATTGATGGCAAAACCACCACTAAATTGTTAGGTCTTTTCAACCCGAGCCATATGGAATATGAATTGGATCGCGTAAAGAAAAACATTGATGAACCAAGCTTGGCAGCCATGACATTAAAAGCTATTGATGTACTTGGTCAAAACTCTTCAGGCTTTTTCTTGATGGTAGAAGGTGGCCGTATTGACCACGCATTGCACGGCACCAACGCAAAACGTGTTATGGACGACGCCATTGCATTCGATGACGCTATTAAAGCAGCGTTGGATGAAATGAAAAAACGCGATCCAGACTTGAAAAACACCCTAATCGTTATCACCGCTGACCACGATCACACCATGACCTTTAACGGTTACGGCAAACGCGGTAGTAATGTTTTAGGTACAGTGAAAAACTATAAAGACGGCAAAGAAATGGTGGATGCCGATGGCAAAAACTACACGACTCTGGTGTTTGGTAACGGCCCTAATCGCCCTGCGGTAAGATCTAATTTGGTTGAAGGTAATGCTGATAAAACTCAGGCATTGCATGATGACTATCAGCAAGAAACTGCCGTAAAACTTAGCTCTGAAACTCACGGCGGCGGCGATGTAATGTTGTTTGCAACTGGCGCTGGTGCGGCTTCAAAAACATTTAAAGGCACCATCGACAACACTAAAGTATTTAGTTTAATCACTACTGCTTTTGGCTTTTAAGTTTCAATTCACGCTTTACATTAACACTAACACCTGATCCACGGATCAGGTGTTTTCTTTTGTGGAATAGACATGAAAAAATATTTTATGGTTGTGGGCGCCCTGCTGCTCGCCCAAAACACTTTAGCAGCTCCACTCGCCGCGATTATGACGTTTGAAAGCATGACCATCACTGCCGATGGAGTTAAAAAGCAAACGCATTTCCAAGAATTATTTATTCGCGACACTAATCTTGTATGGAGCGAGCGAATTATTCCAAAATCCGTGCAACAACATGATCATGCCGAGGAAGAAAGCGCACAAGAAAAGCATGTTCATAAACACAATTTAAATTTTGCCACCTCAGGAAAATGGCTAGTGCGTGATGCCAGCGATAAGATTGACTTTCGTTTTGTGCGCAAAGAAGACAAAAAAATTATTGCACCACGGGTTTCTGAATACGGCACCTTAGGTTTTGATGGCGTATGGGAAACAGCCTATTATTTAGCGAATCGCAACGCACTCAAAAAAATGACACTGCTAAAAAGATCAGCCCCCACTGGGGCGACTTGGTATGAAAAAAAGACAGCGCATGATTTCACCCGCATCCTTTGGGATGAAAAGAATGAAATACCACTAAGCATTGAAAGCGGCACGCTTGATGGCAATAGTAATAACAAAATAACCTTGGTTATTACACCTACGCCATCACCACTGCCTTGGAGCACGCTTGGGAGCTACCAAACTATTGCCTATGAAGACCTGCTCGATTAAACGTTTTTACAAGGATACGCACTAATATCTTCTTGCGCCTCGGAGACTTGATCTACACTGATATAGCTATCAACCCGCTAATATCACCGAGGCATACTCACCATGAACGTATATAAGATTACTGTAATTGCTTTAAGCCTCACACTTATCGCCTGCTCGCCCAAAAATGCCGATGAAAAACCGCAGGGAGTATTGAGCGATGCGCAGAAGCAAACGCTTGATAAATCCAAAAAAACGGAAGAGTTGTTGGATAAAGCGAATAAAGAAAGGATGAAAGAAGTGGATGAGGAATCTACTGAGAAATGAGTTGGCAATCAAAGAAGGTTTAGCTCAATGCTAAACCCTGCTCGCGATAATCTTTAATAAACACACCAAAGGCACCATCTTTAAGCGCGCGTTTAATCAAAAATGTTTTTTCCATCTTGCCTTTTTCAACGTCGGCCAAATCGACTAATACATTTTTTGCGAGCGGCTTATCTTGATTTTTAACAACAATAATTTTAGGTAAGTGACGAAACTTAGTATTGGTTTCAAATACAATCGCCACCAACCCATTGACCAATTCCACTAGCGTACCGGGTGGATACAAACCGACACTTTTAATAAACTCCAAGGTTAAACGATCATCAAAATGTGTACCGCGATCTTTAAAAATAATTTTTAGGGCTTCAGTGGAAGGAATACTCGGCGAGTAACAGCGATCTGCAGTCATGGCATCGTAAGCATCCACAATAGCAATCATTTTTGCCAGTTCAGAAATGCCAGACGACTTTAAACCGCGCGGATAACCAGTACCGTCCATTTTTTCGTGATGGCTGTAAGCAACATCAATGGTGCTGTTGGGAATTCCTGGCGAAGCCATTAGCAAATTGCGACCATGCGTGGCATGCGCCTTCATGATGTTAAATTCTTTTTCCGTTAACGGGGATGGTTTATTTAACACCGCCGGATCAACTTTCATTTTGCCAACATCGTGTAGCAAGCCACACATACCCAACTTTTCTAAATCGGCTTCGCTCATACCCAAATGACGGCCGAACGCAATTGCCAAAATACACACGTTCAAACAGTGCTCGGCGGTGTATTCATCCTGACTGCGAATTTTAGACATCCACAGCAAAGCATCTGAATTGCGCAAAATACTGTGCACACAGTCCTTAACTGTTGCTTTTGCTTTTGCTTGCTCAGTATTAACGACTCCACCCAAACGCAAATCATCTAGCAAGGTGCGAGTTATACGGCGGGCTTCACGATAAGTTTGTAGCGCGGCCGAATGTTCGGCCTTGGTATCTACTTTGTTGATATAGCTGACTTTTTTGGACTGGCCTTTGGCAACCGCGCGCTCCTCCGGTGCCACCCATTCTTCACGCACAGCATCTATCCAAACGTGTTGCGAGTACTCAGAAATCGCATCTATATCATCCAAGCTTTCAACCACAAAGCCTTGCATCAAAAAGGGAGTTTCCAACCAAGGGCGGTCAAGTTTAGAGACGAACATGCCTATTTTTAGCTCCGATATATGAATCCTAATCGTCTTCTCAGACGACTTCACATACCCAGGGCGTACTTCATTAAAATCCAAGCTAACCTCGCACGAGATCTGATCCGCCTGACCACGGAGGTCAAGCTATCTATACATTATTCGATAGGCTAAGTTTAGCTGTTTTCACTTATCGTGAAGAAAACAAAAAGATCTAAGGAAGGCAAAAGCTATATCCAATGCCTAGCGGGCTTTGGCTCGATCCCACAAAACCGTCATTTCTTCAATACTGGCTTCAGACATAGGTTTGTTGAGATGAGTTTCAATATAGTTGAAACGGTCTTCAAATTTTTGGCTGGCTTTGCGTAAGGCAAGCTCAGGGTCAATTTTCAAATAGCGGCTTACATTTACGACAGCAAAAAACAAATCGCCCAGCTCTTCTTCAATCGCATCGTTATCATCTGCAATTAACGCCTCCTCTACTTCAATTAATTCTTCGCGCACCTTTGCGATAGGGCCTTGAACATCCACCCAATCAAAACCTACGCTAGCAGCGCGTTTCTGCAATTTTGCGGCGCGGCTTAACGCGGGCAAGTTGAGCGGCACATCCGCCAACAAACCCTGCACACCGTTGGCATCGCGTTCTTGTTGTTTAATGGCTTCCCAACGCGCTTTTACATCGGTTGGGAGCGTATGGCGATTATCAATTTTGCTCGCCAAAGTGCCATCGGGAAATACATGCGGGTGACGACGCACCAACTTTTCGACAAGATCGGAAACGACTCCAGCGAAATCAAAACGATTTTCTTCTTTGCCTAGCTGGCTGTAGAAAATCACCTGAAATAATAAATCACCTAACTCTTCTTTGAGATGCACAAAATCCTGCTTCTCAATAGCATCCACTACTTCATAAGCTTCTTCCAATGTCGATGGCGCTATGCTCGCGTAATCCTGCTTAATATCCCACGGGCAACCCGTTTGCGGGTCGCGTAAGCGTGCCATTAAATATAGAAGATCATCGGTGGTGTATTTGTAGCTTGTCATTTTAGTTTTCCAATATCACTGCGTAGAAAGCAAATTATCCATTCGCTCTAAATGTAAAATCAACGCTGCGCTGTTTAGATTGAGTGCTTGAAAATATTCTTCCGCCATTGGCTTCACGCCACTCACACTCGGCAGCGGCATGTGCTGCTCAACCATCATGTACAAGCGAGGAATAAAAATAAACTGTAACCATTGCGGGAAATTTAAGGTGTCTATCGCAAAGGGCTGCGTGCTTGCTAAAGCCTCTTCTGAGGGAGATTCAAATTCCCACAGGTGCAAATCGCGTAGCTCTTTTTCCACGTCCATTAAAATTTCTGCGACTGCTATGTGTTTTAAAGACATAAATTTATTACCTACGAAATTAACCCCTCGCAAAGTAAACCCCCTCCCAACCTCCCCCTTGAAAAGCGGGGAGGGGCTAAAAGCACGCTCAATTCACCGACGGAGTGACGTTCAGCCCCTCCCCTTTTTCAAGGGGGAGGTTGGGAGGGGGTGCCTTTCGTTATTTATGTACAACCTGCGTAAAGGGCGGCAACGAATTCAAAATTGCTTTGCCATAACGTTTGGTCAAAATACGGCGATCCAACAAGCTTATCTTTCCAGTATCAGTTTCAGTGCGCAACAAACGCCCGCAGGCTTGCACTAATTTCAGCGAAGCGTCTGGCACGGTGATATCCATAAACGGATTACCACCGCGCGACTCTACCCATTCTGACAACGCGGATTCAATCGGATCATCCGGCACAGCAAAGGGCAATTTAGCAATAATCACATGGCGACAATAGTCGCCCGGTAAATCCACACCTTCGGCGAAACTGGCGAGCCCAAATAAAATACTGCCCTCACCGTCATCAATTTTACGTTTGTGTTGCGCCAGCATTTCCTGCTTGGAGTTGTCGCCTTGAATCAAAATTAAATCGCGCACACTGTCTGGCATTTCTTCATAGACTTCTTGCATTTGTCGGCGCGATGAGAAGAGCACTAAACTGCCCTCTTTTTTATCGAGCAATTTCGGCAAATGATCTATCAGCGAAATGGTGTGCACATCGGCGTTGCTGGCATCCACCGCAAACGCGGGAATTTCTAAAGTTGCTTGCGCGAAATTAAAGGGGCTGGGCACCACTTGATAATTCGCATGATTCGGGGTGCCTGCACGCATTTGAAATCGTTGAAAGTTGCCAAGTGCAGTTAAGGTCGCAGAAGTAACAACTGCACCGCAACATTTATCCCACAAACTATATTCCAAGGTTTTAGAGGCAAGAATGGGGCTTGAACACACTTCAATATCCATGTTGCCGCCATTATCCACCGGCGTTAACCAGCGCGCTTTAGGCACGGCGGCATTCGCATCTGGCACGGCATAACTCGCCCAAAGTTCGCGATTGGCTTCAGCTCGCGATTGCCAAGTGCCGAGTACGGGATAATTATTTTCCAAATCAATTTTAGGAACAGGGCAATGCGGGTCTTCCATAGCCTCGGTCAATTCATCGGATATTTTGCTGAGCAAATCGGTGAGGCGATCAAAGCTGCGCTGCAACTCAACCGAGGGCAATAATAAATTTTGCGGAATTACACCTTCTTTAAAACGGTAATTGGATTGGCGATCATCCAGCGCGATAGTTTGCACCAACTCGTCTAGCAATGGATAGACTTGATCCAAGCGCTGTTTACAATCAATAAATGCCGCAGGTAATTGCTCTGCATATCTATCCACATTACCGGCGCCGCTAATTTGGCCGAGAATTGCGCCCAAACCTTTGTTGCATTGATCCAACCATTTACTGCTGGAAAGCATGCGGCTGTGATGTGCAAAATGGCTGAGCGCTTTTTGCGGTAAATGATGACCTTCGTCAAAAATATAGAGCGTGTCTTTCGGGTCAGGCAAAATTGCCCCACCACCCAGCGCCAAATCTGCCAGCACTAAATCGTGATTGGTAACAATACAATCCACACTGTGTAGCGAATCGCGCGCTTTAAAAAAACTGCAGGATGAAACATTAGAGCAGCGACGACCCGTACATTGGCGATGATCGGTAGTAATAATTTGCCATTCATCTTGCTCTAGCGCTTGCGGCCAGGTATCGCGTTCACCGCTCCATTTATTCGAGGCCAAAGCCTCCATCATGGACTGATAAAGTTTAATGCCTTGCGCGGTTACACTTGGTAGCTCATCTTCATAAAGTGCACGAGTGGGATTTAAACCACTTTCATATTCCGCAAGCAAACTATCCAATTTACTCAAACACAAATAACGACCACGACCTTTAGCGAGCGCAAACGAAAAAGATAAATCGCTGTGGCGCAGCAGCTCGGGCAGATCTTTACTGACAATTTGCTCCTGCAGCGCAACCGTTGCGGTAGACACCACCAATTTTTTGCCCATGGCTTTTGCAATCGCTAAAGCGGGCAACAAATAGGCGATGGTTTTACCCGTACCCGTGCCCGCCTCTACTACGCAGATATGATTGCCGTAGTTGTCCGAAGGCTCGCGAACATTTTCTTCGTCCAACTCAATATTACCGAAGGTTTTCGCAATTTCGGCAATCATCATTTTTTGGCCGAAACGCGGCTTTAAATTTTTGTTTTCCAAAAATGTACTGTAAGCACTTTGAATTTGCTTTTTAACCAAATCGGTTAGCATGCAGCCTCGGCATTGAGCTTGGCTAATTTACTCACTACAGGGTTAGCATAAATCGCTAGCGCAATATCGCGCTGCTCGGCAGGAATTTCATTCATTCGCGCTACAAACTCTGCTTTTTGAGTGGCGAGTGGTTGCGGGTCATAAGGAATATTTTTTTCGGTGTAGTTAATCGCAGGTACTTTTCCGTGCAACATTTCATATGCAAAGCAATTGGTAGCATGCAGCACGTAATTCATCACAATTTGATGATCTATTTCGGCAACCAATTGATCGGTGTCATCGTAATGGCCATCCAAAATTGGGCCAAAAGCAACGTGTACATGGCCTTTTTTACCAGCGATCCCCATAGCAATACTCTTTACATCTTCATGCTCTTCCTTTTGGTAAGAACCCAAAGTGCGCTGATGATAAAGCTCACGCGCTTTAGCGGCATCGCAAGGGTCTAATTCATAAGAAATAGACACAGGTACAATTCGTAACTCTTTTACGTATTCACTAAAGTCTTGCGTTTTTGGCTTGTTGAGCGTGATCATTCCCAAAACCGCAGAATTGGTTTTATCGAAACCATCTTTCGCGCGACCTTCGCGCTGGGCAATCCAAATACTGGACGCTTCATTCGCAATCGAATGATGGATATAAGCCGATAAATGTTTAGCCGCTTTTAATTTTTCGCGTGGCGCTTTAGCCGAGCGGTTCACAATGAAACATTTATTTAAACGCATTAAATCGGACACATAAGGTTTGGTCAGCAAGTTATCGCCAATGGCAATGCGCAAAGTATTGCAGTCGTTGTGAAATAAACTCCAATTCACAAATGCAGGGTCCATCGCAATATCGCGGTGGTTGCTAATAAACAAATAAGATTGGTGATGCTCAAAAGCATCTAAACCAGAAATAGTTAACGCGGTAGTGGTTTCCGTTATCATGCCGGTCATGTAGCGCTCTACTAC